>JGI24698J34947_10001014_pt1 | contig 14446 bp, 9 predicted proteins | sample TergutMp193P3_FD_34947 | JGI IMG/M metagenome (IMG submission 34947) | reverse complement strand
GATGTGCAGAGAGGAAAGCCGTTCAAAGACTTCGGGCAGGGTTTCTACCTCGCCGAATCTTACGAACGTGCCCGTAATATCGCGGTTCGTAACCGCAGGATTGAGGAAAACCGTTTGCGAGTTATAGGCGATGAAACGGAGTTGCCCGTATTCGTTTATTCCTACGAATTTGACCTGTTGTTGATAGAAATGCTTGAACCGAACAACTTGCCACAACAGTATTATTTCGGCACGAGTAAAGCGGTGGCAATGCTGAAACTGACAGGGAGGCACGAACTGAAATGAGCGAACAGAAAATTCATCTTTGTATAGATGCCCTTGCCGCCGATGTGGCGGACAAACTCGCGCAAGAATCGCGTATAACGATAACCTCCGCCTTGCAGGAATTCATGGGAACAAAAACTTACGCGCTTTTGTTTGACGAACACTCGTTGCTTTATCTCGAAAGCGCGGAGTACATTTTCGATATGCTCCAGGCCGAACAGTGCGGCGACTGGGAGCGCTGGAAGGAGGAATAACCGTGAAACTTAACCAGGTGGCGCATCTGCAAACCGAAGTCGTCCACGCCTATATGCGCAAGCACAATCTCAAGCCTGCAGACTTCGTTGAGCTCGACCGTAAGTATGGCATACTCCGTTTCATTGAAGACGGCTATGAGCCGTTCCACCTGACGGGTACGCAAGGCGTAATCGACGAGGTTGACGACTACGTTCGCATTCAGCGTGAACACCCAAAAGTCCGGCGTTCTTGAGCGGTGAGATTTGCCCGAAAAGTAATGGGGGCATGTATGTCCTATCAAAAAATTTTCCCGTGAGTTACATATGTAAGCTAATGAAGGGTATAATACCGCAGGGCAGAGCCTGCGGACTGAAGTCCGGCACCCGCTGCCTGCGGCAGCTTTCCGCAGCTTGCCGCGGGGTATTAAACCCTTCGTTTCCTCACTCGCTCGACCATGCCCGTGCAAGCACGGGCGCGGTCTCGCTCCGTTCGTCAATGATTCACAAAACTCAGCCTGAGCGTTTTTATCTCAAATGGCCTGAACTCAAGGTTGAGGTCTGCGCCTTGTACCGGTATTGGACGATGGTTGTCTTCCAGCATGTCGGTTTCCGCCGCGGAACGCAGGCCACGCGAAAAATGCAGCGCTGTCCGGCATTTGCCGCCGAGACTTTCGTAGAGGCGCAGGATCAATTCGCCGGCGGCGCCGTTTTCCGGCGCTTTTACGCTCTCAATAATAAGCGCGTGTCCGTCAAGCGTACAGAAAGATTCGTGCGCGGTGCCGCCGGATGCGCTGCCGATAAGGGCTGTCATTTTGGAATTAAGCTCATATGCATGGCGAATAACACCGGAATTGCCAAAACTGCCGGCAAAGGGTAAAAGGGCATAGGTGAAATAATGTTCGCCCCTGTCCGCCTGGGGATCGGGCGCGATGGGGGAGCGCAGCAGGGAAAGGCGCATACTGCCGCCCTCAATATCGTGGCCGTACTTGCAGTCGTTCAGCAGGGCAATGCCGCTGCCCTCCTCTTCCAGCGATATCCACTTGTGGGCGCAAATTTCAAATTTAGCGCGATCCTGCATCAAATTGCGGTGGGTGTTCCGCCAGATGTGGCCGTACTGCACCTCGCAGCGGACGCTGACCGCGTCAATGGCAGTGTCAAACTCAACCTTCAACAAGCGCCGCTTTTCGTGCCATGAAACTTTTGTTTCAAAATCAATGCGGGGATTGTCCGCATAGCATACCATATCCTGAATCAGGCGAGAGGCCGTGCCAAGCTCGTAAGCTCGGCGCAGGCGGAAACAGCCCGGCCCGTCGGCGGCAATGCCCGTTGTAAGAAGCCGCGTTTCCTGCCGTATGTGCTTGGGCCAGTCAGCGTCAATATCCCAGGCATCCCAGAACACGGGCACGTCTTCAGCAATAACAAAGGCGTTGAATGCGCCGCCTGTAGCGACCATTTCCCTGGCCTGCCTGCGATCTATCAGGCTGCCAATACTGCCGTCTTTGTTAAATGTAATTGTATAAAAAGGCGTTTCAAGAATATTGCCCTGCCACTTGAAAGGGGAAGCCCCGTGGTTTTCACAAACAACGGCATACCGCGCCCAGCCCAGGGATGGGGTTGCGGGAAAAAATACCGCTCGGCTGTTTCCGTCAAGGTCGCTGTAATGCTGCACGGGATACGCCTTGCCGTCCGCATCCCGCAGGGAGACAACTTGGCCGGCCATGCCCTGCGGAACTTCCGGCGGAAATTCCAAAGGAAGTTCAGCCGCGCCGCCGCGCTCCCACGACAGATCGTTAAAGACATAGACATCAGTTGCCATGCCGACTGACTCTCCGTCTGCTAAACCGGCAAGGCGGCGCACGGCGCAATCGCTTAAATCCGCAAGCAGGGCCAGCATTCGCAGCGAGTCCGCCTCTGCCTCGGCATACACTCTGCCGATGGACGAACCGGGAATAATGTCGTGGAACTGATTGGTGAGAGTACGTTTCCAGCAATCAAGCAGGGTTTCATACGGGTAATCGCCTTTGCCATTAATGGCAGCGCCTTCAAGGGCTGCAAAGGCGCAAAAAAATTCGGCGCGGCGTAAAGCGAATTCCAGCAGGCGGTTGTTGCGCTTGGTACGGGACTGCGTTGTGTATGTGCCCCGGTGGAGTTCCAGATACAGTTCGCCGCGCCATTCGGGGAATTCGTTTTCCTTTAAATTCTCATCACTATTTTCATCAAATATTTCACCTAACGCGGCGCTGAGGCTTTTCCATGCGGCGCGGGGCGTTCCCTCCAGGTCTTTCAAGCGGCGCGCCATTTCCAGATCGGCGCGGAGGGTTCCGCCGCCGCCGTCTCCTTCGCCGATAGATTTTACGCAGGCGGACTGAAGCTCCTTGTGCTGCACCGAGTTCCAAATATCCGCCAATTCAACGGGGACTACCCTCCCGTTGTAACCGGCGCCCGATCCCAGTGTCGAAAGAAAATGGGCTTTTACGCCCGTACCGTCAATACCCCGCCAGATAAAAGTCTCGTAAGGGAAACGGGTGGTATCGTTCCAGTTAATTTTACTGGTGACAAAATATTTGATACGGCAGCCTGCCATGATCTGCGGGAGGGCTGCCGCATAGCCGAACACGTCTGGCAGCCAAAGCGTATCCGCCTCATAATCCAAAAGCTCTTTATTGGCCTTCTTTCCCACGAGGAACTGCCTGACCAGGCTTTCGCCGGAAGGAATATTGCAGTCGGCCTCGACCCACATGCCGCCGTTGGGTTGCCAATTCCCGTTCTTGCATGCTTCCTTTATCCCTGCAAAAATTTCAGGGTATTCTTTTTTGACAATTTCCAACTGGCAGGGCTGGCTCTGGAGAAAAATAAATTCAGGGTATTCTTTTATAAAGCGGAGCATATTGGCGAATGTACGGGCAACCTTGCGCTCGGTTTCGACAATGGGCCACAGCCACGCGTGATCGATGTGGGCGTGGCCGATAAGGTGCACCGCCGGAGTGCTGGGGCTGTTCTTCAGCGCCAAGAGGGGGGCAAGCAACCGGGCTGCGCGGGCGGCCTGTTCTTCCAGTATATCGCCTTCGGCGCTGAGGCTTAGTTCAGCCAGCGCTTGGGAAAGCCCTTTCAGTATTTTTGCCTTACGCAGCGAATTGGGATCGGCGATTTTCGCGGTTTCGTAGAGGGCGAGGGCATCGTAATACAGGGAATGCGCCGCGCAATTGCGTTCTACAAGGCTGCCGCCGTCAAAGGTGTTGGGAAAGCCGTGAAGTGTTTTGCCTATAGTAACTACGATTGACGTTCCTTCAAAGGGGCCGCAGCCGCCGTGGGAATGGCCTGAATACGCTTCAACGTGCAGGGTATGCTCTTTGCCGTCAGCGTCAACGCGGATTTTGTTATGATACATATTAAAGGCCCCGGCGGGCTTGCCGTCGATAAAGGCCAGGGAATCCGCGTTAGGCGTAACGCTCAGGAAAACAGGCATATCGCCTAACGGAGCGCGGTACGCGGCGCGAAACCAGAAACAGGCCCACTCCCTTCCCCAGGGGGCGGGCGTTTTGATTTTTTTCCATGCAGCGTCTTCCGGCGGGGAACGGTAGGTTTCGCCCGCTTCAAACATTTCAAATTCCAGATCGGCAATTTTCCGGTAAGCGTTTTTCTCAAGAAAATCAAGGTACTGCTTGATGCGCTGTTCAACTTTAGGTATCAGCATAAAAACCCCTTCCTTTTAAGGTAACGCATCGCGTTACTTGAAATATTCGTTTATCTGCCGCTGGGCTTCCGCCATCACCCGATCAAAACCGTTGACTTTCAGTTCGGCGATAATTTCGGGTATATGCACATCGGGATCGATAGCGCCGGTAAATAAATCGATCTTGTACCGCTCATAGACGCTCCGGCAATTTACCAGTTCGTGCATCACAGGCTCGGCATCCAGCATGAAGCCCAGCATTAGCGAAGGCGCTGCCGTTTCATTCTGACGCCGCACCTCATCCCAGTAACCAATGGGAACCGAATCCAGCGGGGTTTCGATAAAGTAAGTGCCCTGCTGATAATTTATCAGGGGCCAGTCGGTCCGCAGTCGCCTGACGGCAATTCCATCCCAAACATATTCAAAATGTTTTCCTTCAATACCCATGTGCAGCATATCCCTGAGTTTTACATCGGTATTGACGAGTTGCAGGAAGAGCAGGGCTTCCCTTTTGTATTTTGAATTGGCGCTGACGGCGTTCATGGAACCCTGAATGGAACCGGTGGAATAAAACGGGCCGGAAAAACGCACCGGATCATACTGATCCACGCCATTGGAGACGGCGTAAGAAAATGCAACGGAGGGCCACGCCTGAGCCATAAAGAACGGCAGTCCCGCAGGGGCTTCGTCAACCATGTTCGCATCGGGGTTTATTATACCGTCCCGATACCATGAATGAAAATAGCGGTACGCTTCCATAATATCCGGCTGTTCCAGAGTATTCACCACGCGGCGCTGCGGGTCATCGCGCCTGACCCCGATGGGATCAAGCAGGGCGGAAAGGCCGTCATAGTCATCAAAAATAAAAGTGTCGCTGCCCCGCGTGAGTTGCAGGGGATGGAAGCGCTGGTTATTTTCGCCTGCCTTGATCCGCCGGAACGTTTCGTCCAGATACGCCCACCCCGAGCGGTTCAGATCAATGCCGTATTTTTCCACATACCGGTGATCCCAGAAGTAGTAGCCGGTTCTGGACGAATCTTTGTAAGTGGGAACCGAGTAGATGCGCCCCTTGACTTTTACGCCTTCCCATAAAACATCGGGGATGTAATCCCACAGTTGGGGCGCGGTTTCAGGCAAAAGCTCAGTCAGATCCGCAAATGCGCCCATTGCCGTAAAACGGGCATAGTTGCCGCCGTCAACAAACAGTATGTCAAAATACTCGCCAGCGTTGATCATCGTGTTAAAACGCCGGTCGGAATCCCCCCAGCCCGCCTGCTTTATATCCACGCGGATGCCGATCTTTTCTTCTATATAATCGGAAATGATCCTCAAGTCTGCGGCAAAGCCGGGCTGCGCCGTGCCAATTGTCCACCAGAGCAGCGTCGGCGTTCCTCCCGCCGCTCTCTCGCAGCCCCCCAAAATAAAAGCCGGCACCGTAATTACGCATAACGCCGCATAAAATATCACGTAACGCATAATTTTTTTCATAATCATCCTCCTAATCAGAAGCCGTTGCAAAACTTCAGCTTTGCAAGAAGCCTAACCTTTTATCGCGCCGATTGTCAGGCCGGAGACAAAGTAACGCTGAAAAAACGGATACGCGCAGGCAATGGGCAGCACCGCAAGCACCACTATAGCCATCCGCGCCGCTTCTTTGGGCATGCTCGCCAGCAACTGCGCCTGGGACACTCCCAAAAGCGCGGCGTTTTGCGCGAGGTAATTTATATCCGCCAGCAGGCGGTTCAGGTACGCCTGCAAAGAATACAAGTGCGGACTGTCAATATACAGCATTGCGGTAAACCAGTCGTTCCAGTAGGCAAAACTCATAAATAAGCCGATGGTTGCCAGCACCGGCAGGGACAGGGGAAATACTATGCTGAAAAATATTCTAAGCTGGCTGGCCCCGTCTATCTTTGCCGATTCGATAAGCGAATCCGGTATCGTTGCGCGGAAAAACGTTTTGCACAGAATCACATGAAACGATGAAACCGCCAACGGCACGATAAGCACCCATATCGTGTCCCTGAGCCGGAGCAACTGCGTGTTGATAAAGTATGATGCGACTAAACCGCCGTTGAATATCATCGGGATAAACACAAACCAGACAAAAAATTTTCGCAGCTTGTATTCGCGCCGCGAAAGCACGTAGCCCATGAGCGAATTCAGCACAACGCCGAGCGCTGTCCCGCAAGCGGTAACAAAAACCGATACGCCCACGGCGGGAAGTATCGTTTCCTTTTGTTTATAGAGATAGGCGTAACCTTCAAGGGAGAAAGCCCTGGGCAATAAACGGTAGCCGAATTGTTGCAGTGATTGCTCCGCGGAAAAAGAAACCGCGACAACGAGGATGAGCGGAATAAGGCAGGCCAGGCACAGGGCTATCATCAAAATGTTGAAGAAGATGTTGGTTAGCGGGGTAATTCGGGTAAAACTCAAAATAGCGTTTGCTTGCTTCATCATCAACCTCGCTAGATCATGGCCGATTCTTCGTCAACTTTTTTGACGATACAGTTGACCAGCAGAGTCATAACGCAGGCCGTTACCGCCTGCGCCATTGCCGCCGCCGATGCCATGCCGGTAGAAGCGTTTCTGAGCTGCTTGTACACGAATACGTCCAGCGTTGAGACGGCGGTGTACAGCGAATTGGAATCGCGGGGAACCTGAAAGAAAAGGCCAAAATCCGAGTAAAAGATGCGCCCCGCCGACATAATAAACATCAGCACAATGATTGTTTTCATCATGGGCAACGTTATGCGCCATATCTGCTGCATTTTGCTGGCACCGTCTATAATCGCCGCTTCATAAATTGATTTATCAATGGAAGTAATGGCGGCAAGGTACACCACCATTCCGTAGCCTATGCCTTTCCACTGGCTCATAAATATCAGAAACGGCGGCCAGAATTTCGGTTCCATATACCAGCGGTGCCCGGGAAGGCCCAGGCTTTCCAGCGTTCTGTTTACCATGCCCATATCGTAGCTTAAAAACCCCCATACCAGCGCTGAAACAAGCACCCATGACAAAAAATAGGGAAAAAATAAAATCGTCTGATACGCTTTGGCCGCTAACTTGCCGTGCAGTTCGCTGACGACCAGGGCCAGCGCAATGGCCAGAGACGTGCCAACGACAATCATCACCGCGTTATACGCAAGAGTATTGCGGATTATAAGCCAGATGTCGCGGCTTTTGAAGAGATACTCGAAATTTTTTAAGCCAATCCATTTGCTGAATAAAAGGCTTTTGAGGAAGCCGCCTGAAATGCGGTAATCTTTAAAGGCAATGATAACGCCGAACATGGGCAGGTAGCAGAACAAAAGATACCATACGGTTGTCGGCAAGGCCAGGAGCGAAAACTGGGTATCATCTGCGGTCCACGGTTTTTTACGCATATTTTCCTCCATGTCGGCATTGCTATCACGCGCGCTCAGGACATTTTCGCCACGGCTTTACCAGTCTTTTACGTGATTCCCGCCGGCGCAGGCTATTTCCTCATTAAGGAGTTCCTTTGTCAGTTCGTTAAAAACGTAGTCAAGCGGCACATAAACCGGATTCCACTCGCTGCTTGAGTCAATATCATCCCATTCCGTTGGCGGCTTTGAACTGTCATATCCCACCCATTTATAATACGGTTCCGCAGCTTCGCTCCTGGATTTGAGGTTGTTAAAAAATATGTACTCCCAGCGGCCTTCCTCCTTAAAGCGCATGTATAAATCAGACAGGGATACATCCAAGCCTTCGCCGTTGAACTGATCGGCGTTTTCCATGAGCGGGAACAGGATATTCCTTTTTATACCGCCGTCAAGGTCTATAGCCAGGGGGCCGTATTGTTCTGCCGGCATCCACGAGTTTTCTTTCTTGTTGTCTGTGCGGTTGATATTGTCAAGTATATCACCTAACGCGGTATTCTCATCAATTATCAGGCTGCTGTATACGGGAAAGCGGTCGTAAAAGGGGTTAAAGCTGCCGGTGATTTCAACGCTGCTTGCGGTAAAATCCGCGTAGCCTTCCTCAACAAAAAAGCGGTTGGGGAGAAGCCGCCCGTATTTACATTCCCGCACGAACAGCAGCGGCTCATTCCGTATGCGCCTCCGCGTTTCATCCGGCAGGATCTGCGGCGCGTTTTTGTAAAAAAGTTCCCTTAGAATGAAAAAGGCATTGTTGAAATATCTGCCGCCTTTTTTCCATTGTTCCGCCAGCCATGCGTTTTCGTTTTCATAGCCGTCTTTGCCGTCAAAGTAATCGCTGATGTCGGGATAGGCGGAATCATCGGCATCATCAAAAAATTCCACCCCGTCCAGCCGATAGATTTTCAGGGTGTCGTATAACACATCAGAAAAAATATACATATTATCATCGTTGAGATGCCCAAAGCTGGCACTGCCTACGCTTCTGATCCCCAGCAGCACCTTGATGCCCATGTTCTGCAACGGCTCTATATATTTTTTCCTTTGGGCGAGCAGAGTTTTGAAACTGTCAGAAAAATCAACATAATACCCCTTTGCATCAGCCTTGAGAACGGCGCCCCCCAGAATCACATAATCAAAAAACGGCAGCCCGCTGTCTTTAAGCGCGTAGTCCCGCGCATTGAGTGGGTTATATTTATCGGTGTCGATGTAACACACGATTTTTATCCGGCGGAATTGCTCGTAGCCGGGCATTCCGTAATATATGCCTTTTCCGGCTGGGTTCGGGTCCGCCGCCTGAGGTAAATCACCCGGCTGCCCGCAGGCGTTCAAGATCAAAATCACGATCCACGGCAAAAATATTTTTCGCATAACGTCATCCTCAAAAAAACCTGGCCGCATAAATTTGCGGCCAGGCAAACGCTTAAAAATCAAGCCCTACCACTTTGACCAGTCCTGTGGGTAATCAGGCCCGACATACACGACATCCTGACCGAAAATCGGCTTGGCGTAGCGGTTTATCAGGTTAAGCTGGCTTGTTGCCGAACCCTTGGCCGCATGAGACCTTAAATCATAGAACAGCATATAGCCCCAGTCGCCGTCCGCGCCCGGATCTGTATAGGTGTTGGCGTTGCCGGGACCCTGCATATTGTGGAAACCGACGGCATAGGGCGAATACTGCATTCTGGGAATGCCGGCTATGCGGGAAGTTTTGATACCGCCGTACATGGAATACCCTGAGCAGGAAACATAATTCCAAATGTTCGGGTTTATGTCCATCTTGCCGCCTGCCGGCCCGAATTGCGCGCCGCTTGCGCCAAGTGTAGCGCCCGGGGCGCCGTAGTCATAAACGGCGATGATCTTTTTATCCTGGCCCGCCGGTGTTCCCGCGTCAAACCTTACCCGCGCCCTGTAGAGGAAGTTGGCAATATTTTCGGCCATAGCCACTGACATGGTTGAACTCCAGTAAGCGCCATAATCGCTTGGGAGCGCAGAAATTCCCTTGACTCCGATGTTGCTGCCTGTCGTATACCACTCATCGTCTATATCAAAACCGTCAAGGCCGAATCTTTCGATCTCGCTGCACAACTCCTCGATAAAGCCGTTGATCACGCCTTCATCGCTGAGGGGATACACGTTAGGATCGCCTTTCCACCAGTGCGCGTGGTAATCCACGCCGCGGTTACCCGGCGTAGTCCAGGGATAGTTCTCTTCAAACGGCCAGGGCCCGAATGAGTGATAGGTAACGTTATCATGATCGGGAAGGGTTCCCAGAAGAACTTTTATCCCCGCGTCCTGCAAGGGCTTAATGTACTTGTTCCTGTTTTCAAGGATGTACTGAACGTTGCCGTTGTAGTGGAGATGGAGGCCGCTCTTGGTACACCGGTGACTCGAGCTGCCCTCGGTGGCGCAGTTCCTTGTCCGTATGTTGGCGGCAAAGATGACCACCTGATCAAAAAACTTTACGCCCGAATTTTCAAGCTCATACCCAAGCGCCACGCGCGGGTCCGTGTCGTTCACTTCAATGTAAAGGTGCGTCTTGAGCGGCTCACCCCTTAAAGTGATCTTGTTCGTCAGTTCAGGCTCGGTTCCGTCCTTGTAATTGGGCACGCCGCTTTTCATTTCGCTGAAGGGGCTTAGCTCGTTACTTGCGCTGATAGCGACCACCCATACGTAGTAAATGTGGTTCTCGTCAAGGCGGACTATGGTTGTCGTGGTTGTGAGGCCGCCAGAAACAGGGTTAAACGGCAGGTTCAACGCAGGGGCCGGGTACTTGCTGTAATATACCCGGTAACTCGCGGCGCCCGCAACCGCGTCCCAGCTTACTTTCAACATTCCGCCGCCGCCCGGGCTGACGGGGTTTACCTGCACGTTGACCGGCGCGGGAAAACTGGGAACGCCTCCCGGCACCGGCTGCAATCCATCGCTTGCATTGGCACTGTCCGGTATCCGCGCCAAGCCGCGCTCGCCGTTGTGATTCAGTCCCCGTACCACGAAAAAGTATCGCTTTGCCGGATCAAGTCCGGTAACGGTTGTCTCCAGACTGTATATCTTGTATACCTCTCCAGGATTTCCAGCCTTGCCAGCCCTGTCGTTCCAGGGGATCGCTTTCGCCGTAAAATCGGGGTTAAGATACGCAAGCGACAGGTAAGGAACAAGCCGGCGGTTGCCTTGCGAGGGAGAGCCTTCGCTCCAACTCTGGCCAATTATTTCCTTGCTTTGGACGCCGCCGGTCATGACACGCACATCATCAAGATTCTCTGAATAATACACCTCGTACCATGTTGCGCGATCGCTTTTCTCCCAGCTCAGGCGCACGCTGCCATTTTCAATAACGTCTGCTCTCAGGTCCTTGGGATAGCCCGCGCGCTCGTAGTGGGTGCTCGGGTTCCAGCCCTGGTTGATCTGGATTTGGTTTCGGGCTGATTCCACCCTGCCGGTATAGGGAGTGCCAAAGGGCCCGCCGCCTTTGTCGTTCTTTGCCTGCACCCAGATGAAGTAATACAAATCAGGCGTGCAATCCCGGACGAAATACGCCAGGCGGCTAGTTTCGGCTAACGGATTGGCCGGACGCGGCGGCACCGTTGCCAGCGAATCGGAAGTGGCGACATATACATTGTAGGCGGTGGCTCCTTCAACCGATGCCCATCGTGTCGCGATCACGCCGCTTAAATAGCTTTTATCTTTGGACGCGTTTGTCTGACCGAGCCATGTTTGAATTATGCCGTTGCCGTAATCGGCTCCGTCATAGGCGCTGCCTCCCACCTCATAGGCGATCTCAGCGGCGATAGTCACCCTGCCCGTAGGCGCTCCGGCCTGTATCGGCGGAAGATTTAGAAGCACCATTGCGCTTGCCTTAGCCGAAGGCCCAAAACCGGTCTTGTTTCCCGCGCTGACCCATACGTAATACAGCGTATCGCCGTCCAGATTTGTAATAACTGTCGATGTGTCGCTTATATTGTCATCAGCAAGAGCAGCCGCAGATTCATCTTCGGTTTTACTGTATGCCACCTTATACCTGATTTTGGCGCCGGGTTGGATTACCTCGTCCCATGACACCGCCAGGCTGCGGGGCTGCTGATTATCCAGCATAAGGCCGCGCGGCATAGGCGGCGGAGTCATAACATCGGGCATCCCTGACTTTTCTTCAGACCAGTTTTCGCTCCACCCTTTGCTGTTGCCGGCACGCACCTTGACGAAATATTCTGTGCCATTGCTCAGCCCGGGAATGAAGCAGGATGTATCCTTGCCTATTTCAATTGTTTTCGCGCTTGCGGCGGCATCCCCATTTTCATCTTCATCCCCGTAACGGTAAGACACTTCGTACCTATTCGCTCCGTGCACCGCATCCCATAATATTTCTAAGGTTTCATCGCCCGCAGCAATTGAAATGTCCGGCGCCGCTAAAGTAGCCGGATCAGGCTCTACTTCTTTTTCTGGTTCAGTTCCTGGGCCAGTCCCAGTTTCTGGACCAGTCCCTGTTCCTGGGCCAGTCCCGGTTTCTGGACCAGTTCCTGTTCCTGGGCCAGTCCCGGTTTCTGGACCAGTCCCAGTTCCTGGGCCAGTTCCTGTTTCTGGACCAGTCCCTGTTCCTGGGCCAGTCCCAGTTTCTGTACCAGTACCAGTTCCTGGACCGGGGACGGGATTCGGGCACCCGACCCAAACGAATGATACTGCCAAAATTAGCAGCAGGCATCCTAAGAAAATGTTTTTCCTTTTCATAAGACTATCCCCCATAAATTTCAACCGGGATATACGGCCCGGTTATTTATTCCGGAACATACGCCCCGGAGAATTATCAAGCCGATTTACCGCATCCTTACGGTCAATCCAACAGGAACTTTTATTTTCAATGACGTATCTCTGATTTCTTTGACATTCGCCGGAACGGTAAAACCGTCCTTGATACCCACTGTCTCTTTGGCAGCATCTTTCGAGATGATGGTAAGCGTGTTTTCGATTTCCACGCCGATGTATGCTTCGATGTTGTCTTTCGCTTGCCAGCAGCCCTTCAATTCGCCTTTTATCTGATTACGGGTAAAAAGGTACTCGATGTCTTTTGCGGCATCCTTCGCCAGGTCCCGGCGGTACAAGTTGCGGACATAGAGTTCCAGCTTCCATACAGCGGAAGGCTGACAGCTCAGCCCCAGCCCGTTCCATATCAAGAGGTGATCCACCACAGGGTAAGCGAGATTTAAAGCCGATTCTGCGGTAATGCCCGCGTCTTCCAGCCCGGGAAAGTTAAAAATTTTGAAGTTCTTATCGCCCCAGAAACTCACGTTGTGATCGGTTCTGAATACCCACGGGCCTAAGCCGCCATAGCGAAGGTTCAGGTTTACCCCTTGCTGGAAGACCATAGGCATCGTGACATTGAACATTTGCTGGAGGCCGTAAATTTGATCAGGGTATTTGCTAATAACGCCGTTGTAGCCGAGTGAAACCCCCAGCTTGTCCAGGGGAGAGAGGCTTGCAAACACGCCGAAAAGGTGACGCGCAAATTCGGCTTCGCCGGTCTTGGGGACAAGTTTCCCGTCACGGTCTTCGGTGTAATTATCCCCCGTAACGTTGTCGTACTCCAAAATGTAAGCGGCGTTTATTTTTCCCCATTCGCCGATTTCCGATCCGATGCGCGCGCCGTACGAAAAATTACGCTGTTCCATAGACGCGAATCTTGTGTTCTTCTTCTCATCTACCGGATCATTCGCGTTCAGGTTCTTGGTGAACAGGGATGGCGTATAGTAGCGTCCGGCCAGGCCGATGCTGACCGGGCCGAAAAAGCCTTGCAGCAGCAAGCCCTCATCCTGAACGATGTCATCCGGTGCGCGGCTTTTATCCCAAGTGTCCCGATCAACGCCGGTAAAAATTCGCAATGCTTCGCCGCCCTGGGTGTCGGCGTATCCTGAGCCGATGCCCCTGCCGAGTGAAACCTTGACCCTGTCGTTGAAGAGTTTCACCCAGGCGTTCATTGCGCCGGCATGTACCGGATAGAGATCGAACCATTCCCTTTTGTCCTTGTCGTAATATTTTTCCGACGACGTGGTTACGCCCAGGCTGAGTTTGCCTCCGAAGAAACCGCCGTCATACGACAAGGAAAGATTCGTGTTGCCGTACCAGTTGTGGCCGCCGAAGGGCCAGGCTATGGTTTGGCCTGTATCCGCAGCGGCTTCTTTCCGCAATTCGACATCGCTTTTTTCAGTTTTTTTCAATTCAACGGCGTTTGTTTCAACATTTACGTCTACTTCAAACCCTTCGGGCAGTTGGGCATGGACTGCCCCGAAACAAACAAGCGCCAGCAGCAGCGCTATTCCTGTTTTCCGCAACATCACAATCCTCCTGATGCAAATTTGTTCCGGAACACGGTTTCCGGATTTCAAAAAAACAGAGGCTTTGCGTATTGAAGAAAATACAAAAATGGTATATTCTTGACATACGCGAAAGCGGTCCCGGTTGCGGCGCGAGTCTTGGCGGATAACGCTGCAACCGGGGGTTTTGTTTAAACCGATGGCTTAAACTGTAGTTTAACGGATTATAAAAACCCGCATACCCTATATTTTAAATATAACACTTTACGCAGAGAAAAGAATATTTTTGATTTTTTCTGAAAAAAAAAACACATCATATTTTAAAATGATTATAAGAATATGCAAAAAAAATACGGCGGCGCACTGAACACGAGCCGCCGTTGTGTAAGAGAGAACTTGATAAAGTCGGCGCACTGCCGATTCTTCTTCCCGCTCGTAACGTTAATCCATACAGCCGTATAAAAAACATTAGAGTTGTTCGGAAACTTCAGTTTCTGAACAACTTCTGCTAAAAAATGCGGTTTTGCAAGGCTTTAGCCTGAAAAACCGCAGGACTTGGAGACAACCAAC
>JGI24698J34947_10001013_pt1 | contig 14449 bp, 14 predicted proteins | sample TergutMp193P3_FD_34947 | JGI IMG/M metagenome (IMG submission 34947) | reverse complement strand
TTGAACTTTGGCCTATTTATTACATCTGCAATTTCATCCAAAATATCCATGCTCATGAATAAATCGTCCAATTTATCGGAAGACCTGTCAATAACTTTCTTGGGATTTCCATTCCAAAAAAATGCGGATATGAAAAGGTTAGCGTCTATAACGACTTTCATTTTCTGCTTTTTCCTTGCGGTATGCTTCTATTTCATTATTCACGTCTTCTTCTGTGAAACCGTGTTTCTTTGCCAAATTACGACCATATTCAAAGGCTCTTTCCAATTCTTCCTTTGCCACCTTCTTTTCATCTTTTGCCCTAATTTCCACAAAAACAGATTTAACAACCCCAGAGCGTTTTAAAACTGCAGTCGTACTCATAAAATACCTCCAAATGGAATATAGTAAATTTTTCTATATTGCCTTTTCACACGAATGAAATTTTCTCCCATTCTTCTAGCTCCTGCTCTTGCTTTTGCCGCGTTTTACGGCAACCAAAGCGGCATAAACTGGAAAAGCGCGGAAACGGAGCATTTTTTGGCGCACTACCCCGCAGAGCATAGAGAACGGGCGGCACGGGCAACCGAGATTGCGGAGAGCGTCTATGACTCAATAGCAAATCGCTATAAAATAAAACTGCCGAGCAAGGTTAATTTGGTATTTGATAACGCCCTTTACAGCAACGGAGAGGCAAATCCTGTTTATAATATGATGCGTATTTCGCTCACAAACTGGGATTTCAAAATTCGCGGTTCGCATTCCTGGATGAGGGATGTGGTAAGCCACGAATTCAGCCATTTGGCGAGTATGCAGAATGGGAGCAAAACGCCTTTTCCTTGGATTCAGGGTTTGCAAATTTCGAGAACGGATTTTTACAATGAACGGCAACAGATAAACCTTGCGGCGTATATACCTTTTATGGTTCAGCCCTTTTGGTTTGCAGAAGGCACTGCCCAGTTTGAAAGTTACAGAATGGGTTTTGACCATTGGGATACCCACAGAGATATGCTTTTGCGAACCGCGTTCTTGGAAAACAAGGTCTTGCCTTTGGAATTCATGGAGGACTTCAGCGAGCAGGCTTTGGAGGCGGAGTTGGGGCCATATACCCAAGGTTTTGACATGGTTCGCTACATTGCGGAAACTTACGGGGAAAACGCAATCCCCCAACTGTGGAAAGATATGGGAAAGCTCTCCAATATAACCTTAAGCGGGGCTTTGAGCGATAGATTTAAAATTACGGAAAAGGAATTGTATAAAAACTGGAAGGAAAACAGAAAAGGGCATTATGAAAAAGTCCGTGATTCGCTCGGTGTGCCTGTTACGGGAAAAAAAATAACAAAAGACGCTTTTTATAACGAATACATCTCTTTGGTAAATGGCAACCTTTACGGGCTTTCAAATTTTGGCGGCGATTTTTTTGACGGCGGAGTTTTTGAAATCAAAGATTCGGTTTTGGACACATTAAAAGAAAGCGTAATTCCGGCGGCTTTTGAAAAATTTAAATTGAAAAAACCTTATCTTTCGCAAGGAATGTCTATTAAGCAAACACCAAAAGGATTGCTCTTGGCTTATGTAACCTATCAAAACAGGGATAAAAGCGGAAGACCCTATTTTGACATAGCCATCGCAGACACTCTCGGCAATAACCGCTTGGTCACAAAATTCGCAGATGCTGTTTATCCCGATATTTCGCCGGATGGAAAGCAGGTTGTATTTGCCAGGCGGGAGCAAAACGGAACTAGATTTTATCTGTCTGTGGCAAGCGCAGACACATTGGGCGATTATAAAGACGTTGTTGCTCCAAGCGGCGAGGAATTTAATATTTTCAACCCGAAATTTTCGCCGGACGGAAGCCAAATTGCATTTGATTATTTTGACGGAATTAAAAGAAGAATTGGAATTGCAAATACAAAAATTGAGAATGGAGAATTGAGAATGGAGAATAATGGCTCGGACAATAGAGACCCCAACTGGAGCATGGACGGAAAATCCCTTTATTTTTCCGGCGATGAAACGGGAATTTTCAATATATATAAAATGGATTTGCAAACAAAAAAGGTACAACGCATTACAAATGTTTTAGGCGGTGCATTTTCGCCTGTGACGGATTCTAATGGATTATATTATATAGGATATGACAGGGACGGGTTTTCTGTTTATAAAATAACCGATACCGTTATTGTTACCGTTACCGACACCGTAGAGACAAGGCATGCCTTGTCTCTACGGTTACAACAACAACCAGAAATTTCCTTTGCCAATTCCGAAAGAAATTATCTGCCGATTCCGCGAATGCCAATCCTTGTACCCTTGTTCGCCTTTGACGACCGCTCTCCCGATTTCGGCGCAATTAACACAGGAATAGCGGTTCCGAAAATCGGGCTTGCCTTTGGCTTGAACGACCCGCTTGACAAAAATTTTTTCCAAATAGCCGCTTTGCAGCAGATAGGCAAATTCGGCGAGGATAGCCAGAGCGATTTATTCGCAAATTTGGAAAACCGCAGTTTTCCGATTACTTTTAACCTCGCTTTTATGCGAACCAACACGCCTTCAAAAGATACCGTGCGCTACGAAGACCCGGCTTTAGACCTTGCTATAAGCGAGTATGCATCCGAACTTTACAACGCTTTGTTTTCCGCTTCCTATTCCATTTTCAAAAAGGGGGATTCTCTAACGGCATTCGCCTCCTATGATTGGGAGGCCTTTAATCTTTACCAAGACGGCTTTGCGTGGGATTATCATAAAAGATGGCAACTGGGCTTGATTGCCGGCTTTGCAACGCAAGATACCCTGCTCGCTTTGCAAGGTCTCTATTCTTTTTCCTACTCGGATTTATTCAGGCCCGGAACCTTTGCGGAGAGCTTTTTTGTGACCGAAGCTGGGGTTATAAAACCAAAATACAGGCATTTTGATTTGCACGAATGGGCACTTTCCACAAAGATTTCATTGAACAATCCCTTGCAAAAATACGGCAAACTTTCATTTTCATTTTTTGGCGGCGGTATTTTGAATTGGCGAAGCACGGACTCCGATACGCTTGATAACTTTTACCTGCACCCTCTTGTTATGGAAGGTTATCCCATTTTGGAGAGCAGCGAGAGTTATTTTCGGCAGGGAACAGGAACCGTTTTAGCAGAAGCTCGCTATAAATTTCCGATTTACAACGATTTTAGAAAGAGATTTTGGATTTTCACCACAAGGAATTTCAGTTTTTCCCCTTTTGCACAGATGGGTTCCGCTTGGGAAGAACATCCGTTTCCCGAATTAAAACGCAGAGAGAATTGGCTGCGAAGCTATGGCATAGACTGGAGTTTGGAAAATCGTTTGTTTTATTCCGTGCCTTTTAACTTTAATTTTGGAGTTGCAAGGGGTTTAGACAGGCCAAAAAGCACCAGGATTAAGGTTTGGATTGGAGCGATGTAGTTTACTATATTTAACTTACCATGAAAGTCCTTGACAAAAACGGCGAAAGCCTGAACTTGATGGCTTTGAACTTCGGGCCTAGCCATAATGCAACGCACGGTTGCCTACGCTATCTCACAGCCTTGGATGGCGAAACAATTACGGCTTGCGTTGGCGAGATAGGCTACCTGCACAGAGGTTTTGAGAAAATGGCGGAACAGGGTACCTGGCAAATGGTGCTGCCTTATACAGACCGCCTGAATTATTGCTCCGCAATTCTGAACAACATTGGCTACGCAAAAGCGGTGGAAAAAATGCTTGGCGTGAAAATCCCGGAAAGAGCGAAAGTTATACGCGTTATAGTTAGCGAACTTTCAAGAATTTTTGACCACTTTGTTTGCGTTGCGGCCGCTTGCGTGGATTTGGGTGCTTTGAGCAATTTTTGGTATTTCTTTGATTCAAGAGAAGAGGCTTTGGTGCTTTGGGAAAAGCTTACGGGAGCAAGATTGACAAATTCATATGCTCGCATTGGCGGCTTGTATCGGGATACCTACGATGGCTTTGAATATGATGTTGAAAAACTCCTGAAAATGAGCGAAGAATCTTTAAGCGATGTACATAAGCTTTTGGACAACAACCGCATATTTTTAGACCGCACTACAAACATAGGCGCAATCAGCTCCGAAAGAGCCTTGGCTTGGGGCTGGACCGGCCCTTGCTTGCGAGCTACAGGCGCGGCTTTTGACCTGCGCAAAGACGAACCATATTATGACTATGAGACTTACAACTGGGAAGTAGTAACAGGTACCAAAGGCGATATTTATGACCGCTTGATGGTCAGGCTTGTGGAGAGCGAGGAATCCATTAAAATAATAAGGCAGGCTATAAGGCGTTTAAAGCCGGGGCCTGTAAACATAGACAATCCGAAAATCAGGGTTCCTGAGCGTGAAAAAGTATATCAGGACATGGAAGCATTGATTGGCAATTTCAAAACCGTGGCGGAAGGCATTCGCGTTCCTGCCGGCGAATTTTACGATTCATCTGAAGCGGCAAACGGAGAACTCGGTTTCACGCTGGTTTCCAACGGAACGGGAAAACCTTGGCGGGTCAAGGTGCGGCCTCCGTGCTTTACGCAATTCGCCGCATTCCATGAGCTTGTTGAAGGCGGTATGATTGCGGACTCCATTGCGGTGCTTTCAAGCATAAATATTATCGCCGGAGAACTGGATAGATGATAACCTTTGCTCAATACAATGCAAGGCTTTGCAATAAGGACTTGCAGGAGTATTTTCAGCATCTGCTTTTGAAACGCTCTGAAAAACCGCAAGATGAATCCGTTAAGGATATAATTGCGGAACTACAGGGCGTGGCGTTGCACGGCCGCTTAAACGGCAAAGATATTATAGAACTGAGGGAGCAAAACAGGGTTGCCGCAGACTTGGCGCAGCAGGGGAAAATAGAAGAAAGCGTTGCTATGCTCCAGCAGGTTTTGGCGGTTTATCCGGAGCATTACTCCGCATTTTACACGCTTGGCATTATATCTTTTGAACAGGGAAATTATACGGAAGCCCTTGATTGCTTTAAGCAGGCTTTTGAATATAACCAGTTTTTCGTGGATGCTATTTTGAGGATTTTCGACTGTTCCGTTTGCCTTGGCGATACAAGCGGCATTTACGAGCTTTTGAACAAGGCCTTAACCTTGCAACCAAACGACCCGGAGCTTTTGGAAACAAAACTGCACTTGGAAAACGATACTTATCCTGAGCGGCTGGCAAAATACATCGAAACCCCCAATACAAAGGAAGATGAATTGAAACAGGAGCTTTTGAAGCTGAAAAGAATGCTGGAAAGCGGCGATTCGGGCAAGGCGCTGGCGAGATTGAAGGCGTTGGTGCAATAAATTCCCTTTTTTCACGGTTTTGTAATTTTTCTATTGCTTTGTCATTTAAATTTATATATTACGAATGAATAACTTTTTACAAACCGGAGGTTTTATGAAACCCAAATATTTCTCCCTTGCAGCATTTTTTGCCGCAATCCCTATAATGTTCTTTGCTTGTTCGGATTCGGGTGGAGGCCCCAATGGACCCTCCAATGATCCGTCAAACAACCCTTTAACGGAAAATTTCCAGATTTATTCCGAATCTTCCGACAAATGGAATAAAGATGGAACCATTAGGATGAGAATTTATAATGAAAATAGAGGTAAAATCGATTTTGTGGATGTTGGAACGGTAAAAAAGGGCAAAGGGACGTTAAACCTCCCCGACGATATGTCTGACTATCTTGTGCCGCTTTCATATGTGCTTCCCCCTAGTTTAAATATTTCGCAAGATGGTGTAATGGCTACGGATGAATTTGAGTTTTATGTGATAAGCGGTGACGAAGCTTTTGAATTGGAAGCAAATTATTATAAAGCTGAGAGAGCATCTGAAATTTATGAAGGTATAGATTATGTGTATGTTTCCAAGGTTGTAGATGTTACTGGAAATTTCAGCGAAGATAGGATAGACTTTGAATTTGACATTAAAGCAAAAAAAGGCTGGAATGTTATGTATACCAGTTGTACCTTTAGTTCTAACAACGGCTCTTGTAGAGCTAGCACAGATGAAAAGACGGTTGGCAATGATATAAAGTGGTACGTGGATTATGCAGGCCCAAGCTATTATTTCGGTGGCCCAGAGGACGGCAGCGATCCTAGCCCTTCCGGTACTTGGTGCGTGGATCATCAGTCTGAAGAATGCATTAATGAACCATATTTCCTAACTCCAGAGACTTGCTCAAGCTGGATGGGCGTGCTTCAGGATTACTGCCCTAATGGTTATTATAGAGAAGGCAGCGGTGGCGGCCCGACTGGCGCATGTTATGTCGACCACGTAAAGGGCTATAACTTCGATGCTTGCATTCCCTCTTTAAGTACAGAAGAGTGTGAATATTCCGATGGAAAAATCCGAGTTTCCTGCCCGACAAACTTTGTTTGTTTTTACGAAGACGCTTATATCTACGGCGAAGATGCGGATCTGGTATGCGAAGACGGCGGCGGTGATGAAACCGAGACTTATTGTGCTATTGACGAAGATGATGAAAGATATTGTATTCCCACATCGTATCTTCAGCAATTGGGGTATAGTTGTTATATGCTTGACGGCGTACCTATGGATTATTGCCCTGCCGGTTATCAGACATTTTGATATTTGTATATTCCTCAAATGCAGATAGCTCTTGAGCTTGTACCTAAGACTTTGGATTCTTTTTTGGAAGAGTCCAAAGCGCATATGAATAAATTCCCGAAAATAGCAGCTATAAATATACCGGAGCTTCGCAGCGTTAAAATAAAGAGCTTTGAAGCATCGGAGCATTTGCTGAAAAACGGAGTGGAGGCAATTCCGCATTTCAGGCTGATAGACCGTACCCTTGACGACTTGGAAACGAAAATTGAAAAACTGGTCTCGCTCGGCTTAAAGCGAGTTCTCTTAATCAGCGGCGACCCTCCGCTAGACATACCGGACTTTGTTCCAAGCGGCGTAAAAGTCCCGCAAGCTATCAAACACCTTAAAGCAAAATTCCCCCAATTAAAAATTTATGCAGGGCAGGATTCCTATCGCCAATCCTTCAAAAAAGAATTCGATTACTGCAAGGAAAAACTGGATGCCGGCGCAGATGGCTTTTTTACCCAGCCCTTTTTCTCGGAAGGCATTCTAAACCAGTGGCTTGAGCAATTGACGGAAATTGAAATGTGGATAGGACTTAGCCCTGTTACAAGCAAAGCTTCCCGCAATTACTGGGAAACAACTAATCAGGTGGTATTCCCTCCGAACTTCCGCTTTGACCTGGAGGGCAACGCTATAACAGACAGGCGAATTTTAACACAGATAGAGGCAGTCGGCAAAAACGCCTACTTAATGCCCATCGCTATTTCCGCGGACAAGTATTTGAATGAGCTGAGAACTTTTTAACCGTAAAATGTCCTGTTATCCGGCGCTTTTAGGTAATTTTTAATAACCCCAACGTTGTGCCTGAATTCTATGGATTCGTGGCGCAGGGAGTTCAAGTGGGTTTCTATGTTTTTTTTGATTGCCACGTTTTGTTTTACAAATAAAGGAGATAAATCCTGAACGCAGGTTATTTTTTCGCTTAAAAAGGCCTTGTCTGCGGTTGTAGCGGTTGGGTCTTTTTCTATTGTTTGGTAGGAATCGTTTATTGCGTTCAATTCCTGAATGGCGACCCTTGTGGCACGGCCCCTGTCCTCGGTGCATTGGCTTAATTCTTCGGTGTAGGCTTCCATCCCAATATCCAATGGAGAAAGCCCCCTTATTTTTTCGCCGCATTCCAGGACTTTTTTGCAGAGCTGCATTGTGTCATCTATTCTCGAAGACAGGGATTTTACATCTTGGCGCATATTAACCTACCATGCTAACATAGCTGCGGGGAGTTCCTGCAGCCAGCTTGCTCGCAAATTCCCTGTTCTGGCGAATCTCTCCGAGAGCCTTTTGCCAAGATTCCCTTAACTGCCCCATCATCTCCTGAACCTCCGCGAAGTTTTTAGCGATGTTTTTCATGTTGCCTTCATGAATGTGATAGCTATAAAAGTCGTATAGCCTCCAAAGGTTTTTCGCGACGTCTCCGCCCTTTTTCATGTCAAGAGAAGCCATCAGCTCGGTTATGCCGGCTTCAACCTTGTGGCAGGCTTCTGCTTTGCGGGCAAGATGTCCGGCTTCCAAGGCTTCCTTGGCTATGCCGCACCATTTTATGCAGTGGTCGTAAATCATAATTATCAATTGCCCACGGTCTGCCGTTTCAACGGAAGCTTGGCGATATTGACCCAGACCCGGTTTGCTGTAAGTTGCGTTTTGCATAATACATCCTTTTTTTGGGGGTTACCTGTATGATGCTCCGCTAAGAGCTGCCATCATATTTGAAGTTTGAGATTGCAAATTGGCCATGTTTCTTTCCATAAGGGAAAATTGCCTGGTTATTCTAGCATTGTAATTGTCCACGCGAATCTGTAATTCATCAACCCTTTTTTGAATTGAGTCTATCCTAGCCTGATAGGTTTTTTCCGACTGCTTGAAATAACCGTCCACGGTATTCTTTGCTTTTTCCACAAAATTTGAAAGCTGGCTGGCTATACCGCGCACAAAAGTGACCGTTGCTGTTCCGGAAGAGGGAACTTCGAAAGAAATTCCGTTAGGCAGGGTAATTATGCTGCCATCGGGGGTTACTTTAACGCCACTTATCGGCTCGCTTTCACCTTTTAATCTCACTTCGCCTGTTGCAGCGTTGACTTCATATACTCCTGTTGTGGAATTTTTACTAAAGTATCCAACTTTAAAGCCTGGGTCAGTGCTAAAACTGCTTGCGGTAAACAACCTGCGCACACCCTCAAAATCAGATTCCAGAGCCTTTGTCAGCTTGTCGTTGTCCACGCTTAAAGTGCCGTCTTTTTGGGTTGTTATGCCTATGCGGCTCGCAGATGAATAAGCCGTTGAATAACCATTGTTCAACGCTCCGGATATTTGGTCTATTGTGCCTGTTAGCATTTGCCTTAAATTCTCGCGCAGAGAAGAGATATTGGTATCGCCTGTAAAAGCGCCGGTTTCGCGCTTGCTCACTTTTTTACCGGTTGCTTTGTCTTCTTCTTCCTTAACCGAGGCTTTTGCATTTTCATCTATGAATTTTATTAACGCATTGTATTCTTCTATAAAAGCACTTATTTTGCCTGTAATGCCGCTCATGTCAAGTTCCAGAGAAACTTTTATGTGCTCCATTCCGGGCTGGCTCACTTTTTTCAGGGTGAAAACCGTGCCGTTTATGGTTTTGTCATCGCTGTTGCTTTGCGAGCTAACCGCCATTCCGTCTATAGTATAAATAGCATTTTGCCCTTGGTTTATGATATTTGCGAATACACTGCGCTCGGTAAAGGTTCCCATGTCTTTTTTAACGGTAAAAAGCGCATTCCATTCAAAGTCGCTCATTGTGTCCCAGCCCCCAGCGTCCCAATCCCAACCCGGAGCCTCAACTGCATCTTTGCTAATATTTCCTATTTGGATTTTCAATCCATTAAAATCATAATTAGGATTACTAATGTCTTCTTCTCTTTCCAAAACTATTTCGCCGGAATTATTGAGCTTTGCGGTAATGCCGCTACCTGCCAGGTCTGCGTTCATTTCATCTAAAACATCGCCTATTTTCCTGTATTCGCTTCCAACATCATCATATATTCTATAGACTTTCCAGGAATCTCCGGGCATCTGAACCCTAACTATGCCATTTTCCGTCAATTCATTTTTATTAAAAACGGTGTTCAATTGGTCAAAAGTAGTATCTTCGGTTACCGCCTTGCCATCCAAGCCCAGCAAAGAACTTCCGGAAATAGCTTTTTGTTCATTACCCACAATAATACCCATGTCGGCTAACCAATTTCCCCCTGTTTGCTCTGTTATGGTAAATCCCTTGGTTCCCGTGTCAACTGCCGTTAAAATTAGCCTGTTTTCGCCGTTGGCCATGGTCATTATGCTCGCCTTAACGCCGGCGCCTTCTGCGGCATTTATTTTATTCACTACATCTTTTAACGTATCGCCTGCGCTTATTTTAACATCTACGCTCTTTTTGGTGGAATCGGTTTTTTTGGCAGCCTCGCTTGTTGAGAGCGTTATTGTGGTTTCGCTTGCAGGGCCTATGGGAGTATTTATAGCTTCAAATGATTTTGAAGCGACTTTTTGGGTTGTTGCCAACTGATTAATCACAAGTTCGTAGCTGCCGGCTGTTGCGCCTTCCTTGCCTGAAACCGTGGCATAATCTTCATAATTTGAGCTCGATTTAAAAACATTGAATTTGTCCGGCAATTCCAAAGCGGCTGCTTTTGCTGCCAAATTTCCCAGCCGGGTTTGCAAGTCTTTGAACTTTTCAAGGGTTTTTTCCGCATTCTCCTTCTTCTGCACTTCGCGCGTGACCTTAGCCTGCTCAAGCGCTGTGAGCTGAGCTACAATGCTGTTGGTATCTAACCCTGATACTAATCCACCTACTGACATCCCGGCCATAAGAACCTCGCTTTCCTTTAATTTACATTTTTTATATCGGCATAACCGGCAAAAAACTTTAATCTTTTTAGAATATGCAAAAAATATGCCATTTATTCAATTTTCCCAAATTCCATGCATAAATCCCTGCCTTGCGCATAAATTCCTTCTAAAATCAAGTTTTTCGGTATATCCCAAGGCAAACCTTTGCCTATTCTTAGCGGCGAAGTCCACAGCAAAAACCTCTGAAAGGAATTCGGCATTTCAAATAAATTTTTCGCAAGCATAGCCCCCGCTTCAACCAAAATATGGTGCATTCCTTTTTCTGCGCAGTCCAAAAGCATTAAACGCCAGTTTTCTTGGAAGGTTCCGCCGTTAAAATTGCTCCTGCTAAAGATAATTTTCTGCGGATTTGCCCCCTTTGCCTTTCTCACCGTTAATTGCGGATTATCGGAACGAAAGGTGCTGCCGCCAACTACAACAGCATCGCAAAAACTCCGCAGTCTATGCAGTTCAATTTGGGATTCCTCGCCCGTGATTTTCAATGGGGTTCTATCGCTGTTTGCAATAAAACCGTCCATGGTTTGGGCTATTTTCAATGTCACAAAAGGAGTTTTGTTTTTTACAAACCAGGAATAGGATTCGTAAAAATCGTCTATTTGCCCGTTTAAGTTATCCTTTACGGTTTCTATCCCCGCCTCTTTCAGTTTTTCAATTCCCTTTCCGGCCACCTGGCTGTTCGGGTCTAAATAACCATAGCAAACTTTTTTGATTCCGGCTTTTATTATGGCATCCGCGCAAGGCGGGGTTCGCCCATAGTGGCTGCACGGTTCCAAAGTGACATGCAATTCCGCATCCTTTGAATTTTCCCCCGCATTTTTCAGAGCAACTATTTCCGCATGGGCATTGCCGGGTTCCTGCGTATAGCCCTCTCCCACTGCTACGCCGTTTTTCACAACAACAGCGCCCACCGCCGGATTGGGACGGCAGTTTTTTATTGCATAAGTAGCAAGCTCCAGAGCGCGGAGCATTTTACGATTTCCTTGCGGGAGGCGAATAGAGCAAAACAAGGGGTACCATGCAGCCCCCCAGCAAATTCCCGATTGCAGCCACTGCGCTGAATTGTACGGCTTTAATATCCCAGGCATTGGCGGCTGAAATATAGAATAAATCCGCTATGGAATGTTCAAAACCGGAAAGAATAAAAACCATTACAGGCAAAACAATAGCCAAATGCTTGCCCACGGGGTCTTCGATTCTTTTAAAACCTGTCACTGCTACATACATCATAATTCCGCAGAAAAACGAAAGAATAAGAACGCTTAAAACAGGCAATGATAATTTATATTGCGCAATGCTTTCCACTTTTGAAACCACCTCTGCTTTGCTGCAAAACCTAATCAAATATCCTGCGAAAAGAGTCCCCGCCAAATTTCCCAAATAAACCGTTGCGAGTTCAGGTATGGAGCTTTTTACGGAAACCTCAACAAGATTTTGCACACGCCCCGTGTATAAACCCCACTTGAAATGGCAAACCAAAAACAACCCCAAGCTGAACAAAAATGAACCTATAACGGCATTCGGAGCGTTTATAAAAACTGCTCCGCCAATAGAAATTGAAACTCCGCCCAAAATGGAAATTAAAAATAACGGAATTTTTTTCATGCAAGGAAGATAGTAAAAAAAATCCCAAATTCCAAAATATGGCGATTTACAATCCCTGCTTCTTAGGTCGCACTATATACGCCCCTATGAATAACAATGCGATTCCTATGGTGACCCAGGAATCCGCTAAATTGAATGTAGGCCAGCGCTCAAAAATAAAATCGGGAAAATCAACATCTATAAAATCCACAACCTTGCCCATGCGCAAGCGGTCGCAGAAATTCCCAAGCGCGCCGGCAATTATCAAAACAATGCTGATTCTGGACAGATAATCCCGCCTGTGCAGGCTCCTGAAAAAATAAACAGCGCCTATGCAAGCTATAACTGTCAGGACTCCGAAAAATACGGTTGGCGAAAGCCAGGGAACAATGCTCTGCGGCTTCATTGAAAAAGCGGCACCATCATTATACGCAAGGGTAAAACGAAGCAAATCGCCTATAACAGGCATGCTCCAGCCAAGCATATGCGAATCCGCCCAAAATTTGGTAATTTGGTCTAAAATAAAAGCTACTGCGGCAATAGCTACGTAAATAGGGGTTTTCATTCGGGCTTAATATAGTAATTTCTATATTACCTGCCTATGCATTTTTTACCCATCTTTGTACTGCTTGCTTGCGCGGCTTTTGCTGCGGATGTTTCCTTTGAAGGAACCCTAGAGGCCGATTACGCAAATTATCTCGAAAAGAATTTTACGATTAACAATGCCGCAAACCATGACCTGCGGATAAAAATGAACGTTGACATGGACGAAAACGTGCGCACTGTTGTAGGCGTTGCGTCTAAAAGCCTAGTCCCTGGCTCATCCGAATCTTCAAGGCTCCGCCATAGAGAGGAAGCCACTCCCATAGGCTCAGACAGCAGCCGCTGGACTCCCTTTGTATTTGACGGTATTTCTTTGGAATGGACAGTGAACAGGGGCCTCACGTTTATTTTCGGCGACCTTTTTTATTCCTTTGGCAGTTTTAACTATTATTACTGGCGCAATCCCGATTATTACGCCGCTATTCTACCGACTCAGGGGTTGCGCGGTTTGGGCGTGAGGCTGGGAGATGACGGCTATGTTTATCTGGGAGCGAGCAACTCAGGCAGTAAATCCGGCAGGATTGCCGCAAGTTATGCATTTGCCATGCCGGGCCTAAACAAGGTGAATAACAAGTTTACTTTGGCTCCGATGTTTGATTTTATAAGCGGCAGCGAAGACTTGGGGCGTAACCACCGTTATACTTTTGGCGTGGATGCCAATTACTCTCGCAGCTACACAGACCTGAATTATGCGATTCGCGGAATGTTCGGGCTTCATCCCAGGCACGGAAATCTGGTGAATACCTTTACTGTTGAACCGAGCTTTAACTACAAGAGCTTTAGTTTAGCGAGCACATGCTACTGGGCTTTGCTCTCTGATACCACGGAGGCCACTCCCATAACCATTGAGGATACCTACTCTACAGACGAAAAACTTATTTATGTGGAGCCTTCTTATTCTTTCAATAAAAGATTCGGCATGGGATTGGGTTTTGAGTGGCACAAGCCTGGCAACGAGGATTTGGAAGACTGGTTTTTAATCGCCCCCACCGGCTATCTTCATCCAACCGTAGGAATGGATTTATCGTTTTGGATAAGCTATGCCATAAGGGAAGGCTATAACTATCCGGGTTTTGGAATAAGTTCATCGGTTTACTTTTAGCTTGTGCTAATCTCTTTAATTGCCGCTGTTGCAGAGAACGGCGTGATTGGGAAAAACAACAAACTGCCATGGCATTTGCCGGCGGATTTGCAGTTTTTCAAAAAAACAACCCTGGGCAGCCCACTCATAATGGGGCGAAAAAATTTTGAAAGCATTGGCAGGGTACTGCCCGGCAGAACAAATATAGTGTTAACCCGAAATCCGAATTTTGCAAACGCAGATTTAAAAATAGCCCATTCGCTAAAAGAAGCATTTGGGATTGCGCAGGGAACCGGCGCAGATGAATGTTTTGTTATAGGCGGCGCGGAGATTTACAGAGAGGCCTTGCCCTTTTGCCAAAAACTCTACATCACAAGGGTGCATGGAATTTTTGAGGGCGATACATATATGCCCGAATTTGAAAAGGATTTTCGCAAAGTCAGCAGCGTGGGCAATTTCAAGGACGAGCGGAATATGTGGGACTATGATTTTGAGGTTTTTGCACGCTAACTCGTATTTTTTCCGATTATCTGTGCAAACTTTACTATATTTATAATATGCTTCACGGTATTTTAGATGATTTCGGAGTAGTTCCGTTGCGTACGGCAAATCTTTATGCCTCGCTTGCAAATTACAATTCCCCCAAAGATAAAATTTCATATATGGAAAAAAAGGGGGAATTGATAAGAATAAAAAAGGGGTTATACGTATGTTCGGC
>JGI24698J34947_10001012_pt1 | contig 14451 bp, 15 predicted proteins | sample TergutMp193P3_FD_34947 | JGI IMG/M metagenome (IMG submission 34947) | reverse complement strand
CCCCCGTTAGCCCTCCGGGCGGAAAAAACGGGGGGACAACCTGTGAAATTGTTAAAATTTCGCAGGTTAAGGGGGGACGCTGATTGCAAGGAATTTTTGCGCTAGAGTTAATCAGCGTTTTCTAAACACTAAGCCGCGAGCAGCATTTACTATATTATTTCCTTCACTATAGGAAACCGATTATGCTCTTTGCTTTTATTTGCGACACTTACTTTCAAAAGAAAGTATCAAGCGTTTTGGTCAATGGAAACATTTCAAACCACAAAATAGTCACCATTACCGCAAGCGAATTTTTAGAATCCGGGAAATTGCCGGAAGGAATTTCCGGCGTTATAGTTGAGCGGGCTACCTGGCAAAAGAATTTCAGCTTGTTCCGCTATTTCGGTTTGCTGCCGCTTTTGGAGCAGCATGCCCTTGCCTTTATTGCAAATACGCAGGATGCGGAATTTAAAGGCCGGGGAGCTATGAAAAACAAGGAATTTATAATTCCAAACAGCATTAACGCAGAAGAGGCCTCAATACAGCTCAGTCGCTTGCTTGAGCTTCCCCCGCAGGCTTTCACCCACCCTAAGTCTAAGGCTATCGCTTAAAATTTGCCATGAAAAAAACTACGCTTGAAACTGTTTTGGACAAGGCGTGTTTTTTTGGATTGCGAGGAATTGAAAATAGCTCATTGGCGCAGGTTTTGCCCGAATTGCAAGGTACTCAAAAAGGGCTTTTGATAGAACTAGGCAATAATGAACTTTTCATGAGAAACGCTTTTAGCGATATTTCTGCTATTCCAAGTTTCAGCGAAAAAAACGGCTGGAAAATAATTCAGGGCAAACCGAATTTTGAATATCCAAAAGAAAAGGAAAAATGGGTTGATTGCTATGCCAATATAAGTATGTTAAAGCGGAATTTTGCAAGAATTGCGGTAATGCTTCCAAAAGAGAAAAATGCAGATTTAGAAGGTATAGAAAAATCTTGCGTTGCAATTTTTGGCGAAAATGATTTATGCGGAACCGAAATTGACGATTTGCTCAGATTAAAAATTGCAGAACTAAATATTCCTCAAACACCCCTGTTTTTGTCTGCAAAATATTCCTGGCTCTTCACCTTGCTGCTTTTCGCTTTGCCGTTTTTTATAGCGAGCAATCCGGAAAAGCATGTGAGCAATTTGCGAAATATTTCCGGCGATGTACAAAAGTATTCGGAAAAAAGCGATATAGTCCATGTTTTTAAAGAGGGGGAATCCTTAAACCAAATAACCCGCTTTGCCATTGGAAAATATAATTCCCTTGTTAGCACGGAAGCGATGGTAAAGAAATATTTAAAAGACAACGAATTGTCTTTGGAGAGCAATATAAAAGCAGGTGATACTTTGCGTTTGAAATTGCCGGCTTTCAACAACCATCGCCATAAGTCTATGCAGCCTGCATGGAATTTTTTCACAGGGCTTTTGAACGATAGCCTTGCTTACATAACAGAGCTTTACAATGCAAATCAAACCGCAAATGAACGGCGGCATGATGGAATAGATATTGGGGGGCGCAAAGGCACCAGAATTTTAGCTCCTTTTAGCGGAACGGCTTGGACAGCGGAAGACGAGCGCGGCGGGCTTATGATAGCAATAGCCAGAGAGAATGATTTACTCATTTTTATGCACTGCGACCAGCGTTTTTATTTAAGCGGACAGGCGGTTATGGAAGGAGACCCCATAGCTTCTGTTGGGACAAGCGGCCACACAACCGGGCCTCATGTGCATATAGTAGCGGGAAAAATAACGCCGAGCGGCGAGCGCAGCATCGGCAGCGTTAGATACAACGTTTTAGACCCATTTGAATGGTATAAGGAGATTTAACATGCGAAAAACAGTTTTTGTTTTTATGGGCGGCCCCAGCACCGAACACTCGGTTTCTCTTGTTAGCGGAACCGGAATTGTGAGGGCTTTGGATGCTCATAAATACGCAATTCACCCTGTGCTCATTGCGCAAGACGGTTATTGGACTTGGGGCAGCAAGCCGCTTACCCCCTATCAAAGCCAGAATTTCAGCGTGAATTTTTTTAGCGGCGCAGATAACGGAATGCAAAAAAAGCTGCGCCCTTCGCTGGAAGAATTAAAACCTGTGGATATTGCGTTCCTAGCCCTGCATGGCCGCTTTGGCGAAGACGGGCACATTCAGGCGATGCTGGATTATGCCGAGATTCCCTACACGGGCAGCGGAATGCTTGCCAGCGCGATCGCTATGGATAAAATAAAGAGCAAGGAAATTTACATGGCAAACAATATTCCGACTGCGGACTTCAGAATTTGGCAAAGGGAAGTTTTTTCAAAGGAGTTAATAGAAGATGCTTTTGAAAAACTGGGTTCGCCGCTTGTTATCAAAGACCCACTTGGCGGTTCTTCTCTTGATATGGGCTTTGCGAAGAATGTTGAGGAAGCCGGCAAACTGTGCGAAAGGCTTTTTGAAAAAAGCAACCTGCTTTTGGCAGAGCAATTTATAGCGGGACGGGAAACAACCTGCTCTTGCATTGAAGGCTGTCCACCGCCGCCGCCAACAGAAATCAGAATGACAACAAGGGAGTTTTTTGATTTTGATGCAAAATACAACGGCGAAGTCGAGGAAATAACCCCGGCGAATTTTTCCGAAGATTTAACAAAGCAAATTCAAGACCTTGCCCGCAAAGCTCACCATGCCCTTGGTTGCGAGGTTTACAGCCGCACGGACATTTTGATAGACAAAGAAGGCAAATTTTTTGTGCTGGAAACAAATACCCTCCCCGGCATGACCCCGACTTCCTTTATACCGCAGCAGGCAAAATATATTGGCATGGACTACAATGCTTTGGTAGAGGCATTGATTGAAAAGAGCTTGACAAAATCAACAGGGCGATAGGTCATTTTGGCTTGGCGCAAACCCTCATTGCCCAAATCCTGTTCTCTGTTTATGTAGGTTATGCTCTCCGGGATTGTTTTTGCGAATTCCTGATTTATATATTGATAAACGCCTTTGTACTTATCTATGGCTTTTTCAAAATGCACGGTAAAACTTTTTCCATCTGCCAATATTTCACCCTGACAGTACCCAACAGAAATTCCTTTCACATAAAAAACCAAACCGCTAAAACCTAAAAGCTCGTGCAGTTCCACAGCCTCCTTTGCCGGGTCGTAATCTCTGTGTTCCCCCTTGCCGTGACTCCATTCATCTAAAACATGCAGAGCGTCTTTTAAAGTATTTTTGTTCAGAATTTTTATTTCTCTTTCTTCCGGTACATAGGCTTTTATAAAAGCGTTTACAAGGTTTCTCTTTTTCTGAAAATTTTTACCCGGCAATTCTGCCAAGTCTGTTCGCAAATAAAGGTATTCAAAATTGTCGCGATCTTCGCTTATAATGTTATTCGGAAGCAATGCGTTCAATTTTGCGGCTTGTTCTCCTGATATGTTTTTCCAGCGATGGTATTTTTTCAGCAATTCGTTTAAAATCTCTTTTTGCGGAAGATCTCCGAGTATTGAAAAAAATGTTTTCTCCCTTTCCGCTCCGGCTATGAGCAAACCGTTTTCCAAAAGAGATACTTTAAAACAATATTTTTTGCGGAATAAATACAGGTTTGCAAAGGCAAGAGAAGATATGCCTATTTGGAATTTTAAAATTATATTTTGAATTTGCTCGCGCAAATCTAAGCTCACGGGAGTTAAGTTCGGATATAGAGGGAGCATTGGGTGAAATTTAGAAATCCTTGTCAATAATCAAACCGGTTCTGTTCAGCAACTCCCTTGGAATGCTTTTTATAGGATTTCCGTACAAACCTATAAGATTTAAAGAAACAATTTTTGCCAAACTAACAGGCAGGGTTTCCAATTGATTTTCGTCTAAAAGAAGCTCGCGAAGTTTTTTAAAACCTGAAAATTCCTTTGGAATGCGTTTAAGCTCGTTTCCTGAAAGCACAAGTTCCTCCAAGTTGCGCAAGTTTGCCAGAACTGCCGGAACGGAAGATAAATTATTGTTGTCTAAAAAAAGTTTCTTCAGATTTTTCAGTTTGCCAATGGATTTTGGCAGGGAAACGAGCATATTATCGTGAAGACTTAACTTTAAAAGGGATTTTATGCTACCTATGTCCCGCGGCAAAGAAGTTAGCAAATTGCAGGCGACGTTTAGCATTTTTAAGTTTCGCAACTTGCATATTGAATCCGGAAGCTCGGATATTGTGTTGTAGCCAACATAAAGCCTTTCCAGTTTTTTCAGCTTACCCAGATTTTTTGGCAAAATCATAATGCCGTTTCCACTGATTGATAAATGCCGCAGTTTTTTTAAGTTGGCTATTTCTTCCTGAATGCAGGTTATTCTATTGCTGTCCAGAACCAGTTTCTCAAGATTTTTAAGCAAAAAAAGTTCCTGCGGAAGCTCGCAAAGCTCCATATCAGACAAGTCAAGCTCTAAAGCGTTGCTCGCTTCCGCTTTTTTGATCTTTCTACGAGCCGCTCCAAAGGCTTTTTCCGCCCTACCGAAATAAATCCTTGCAGCCTCTTCTAACTGGACCTCTTTATCCATAGCTAAACCTTTAGAATGTCGGCCTCTTTTTCTGCCAAGGCAGAGTCTATTATGCCGATATATTTATCAGTAATCTTTTGAATATTCTCAATTTCCTTTTTAGATTCGTCTTCGGGCAGTTCTTTGTTCTTTTTAACCGTGTCGTTTGCTTCTCTGCGCAGGTTTCTTATGGCTGTACGCCCGTCTTCTGCGTGTTTTTTTGCCATTTTCGCCAGTTCCTGCCTGCGTTCAGCGGTTAGAATAGGCATTGCAACCCTAACGCCATCGCCTTCTTTTGAAGGATTTAATCCCAAATTTGCAGCCAAAATAGCCTTGCATATAGGGTCAGTGAACTGTTTTTCCCAAGGAGTTACAAAAAGCATTCTCGGTTCGGGGCTTTTTACGGTGGCAATCTGGGAAATGGGGGTTAGAGTACCATAATATTCAACTTTTACGTCGTTTAAAATTGCAGGCGATGCCTGTCCTGTACGTAATCTGGCAAACTCACGACGCGTAGCTTCAATTGCTTTTTCCATTTTGGCTTCCAGTTCTGTTGCCATGAAACCTCCTTTTACTTGTTAAATAAATATAGAAAATTCTGATTAGCCAATTTCATCTTATCCGGCTAATTTCCACATCGCCGCCATGGCGAACAGGAGACGCTCCAACGCACAAAACGGTATCGCCTATATTTATTCCGGTCAAAACTTCTACCCTGTCAACAAGACGGGTTCCTATTTCTATGCGGGTAAGCTCGGCTTTGCCGCCTTTGTATAAATACACGTTGCTGCCAAGGGCATCGCTTCCAATAGCTTCCGGCGGAACGGTCATGGATTTTCTGGGTGGCAATTCCAGCAAAAACTCAAGAGGCGCGCCAGGGACAAGCTCCTCAGGTTCTCCGCTTATTATCGCTCTTGCCTGCAAAGTTCTGGTTGAACCGTCTAATGAACTTTCCAGAGCTTCAATCACAGCTTTGTAATTCACCGCATTGCGGTTAAGTTCTATTTCCATGCCAGGGCTTAAAACAGAAGCGTATTTGTCTGCAACGGAAAAATCCACTTTTAAAGGATATTTTTGAACTATTTTCACAATCTGATCGCCAATGGAGAGCCTTTCGCCAATGTTCACTTTGCCTAAGCCCAGCTTGCCGTTAAAAGGCGCCCAAATTAAAGTTTTGTGCAAATTAGCTGCGGCTTCCGCAGAATCAGCCTCCGCCATTTGCAAATCCGCCAAAGCCGCTTCCCATTCCTGGTTGGATATTGCTCCCGAATTAAACTGCTGCCTTTTTCTATTGGTGGTACCTCTAACCAATATTAACTTTGAATGCGCTCTGGACATTATAGCCCTTAAATTTGCATCTTCAATTTTTACCAAAGATTGGCCTGCCTTTACGCTTTGCCCATCTTTAAAATAAACCGTTTGAACCTTGCCGGTCATTTCCGCCTGTATGTCTACTTCTTTCGAAGGTTGCAAAATCCCAACTCCACGCACGGAATTGCTCAACGGCTCCGGTTTCGCAATAATCGCTTCTACCGTAACCGTTTGCGCCCCGCGTCCGCCGCCCCTTCCGCCCTGCGACTGTTCAGATTTAGAACAAGAAACTAAAAGCAATATCGCTATTAAATAAAAAACTCTCAACTCTCAACTCTCCATTCTCAACTTTCAATTAAGCAATCCCTCTATTATCCGCTTCATTTTTATTGTCCTTGTTGTAACCTGCGTTTTGCCGTTCTATATTTATTTTGTTTTTTTGCATGTAAATATCAAACACCTTTTTCGCATCCATGCCCGCGGTTATGGCCAGCGATAGCCAAAAATGCAACTGGTCAACGATTTCCACCCTTATGTTCTGCATATCCAGCTTGTCTTTGCTCCACCACTTCCAAAGCAATTCTTCGCCGAGTTCTCTGCTTTCATCAGTTAGAGCTTCCAGATATTTGCGAAGCCATTGGTTGACCTCCGTGTTTGAGCCTAGAGGCTCGCCGCTTTGAGCTTGCTCCCTGAGAGCGGCCATTGTTAGAACCTTGCCGTTTTTGTCTCGTAAATCCTGCTTCAAAAAAACAAAATCATTTAAAGTTTCTTGCAAACGAAAAAGCTCTTCAAGTTTATCAGGCATTATAAATTAGCCTCCAAAATCTGCTGGTACTTGTTTTGGGGGTAAGCTCCCGACAAACTTTCAAACTCTTGCCCGTTCTTAAAGAACTTGACCGTGGGGATTGAACTGACCTCCAGTTCTACGGCCAGTTGTGAAACATCATCTATATTTACCTTAGCCACGACCGCCTTGTCTTTGTACAAGTCGCTTAATTTATCTATTACCGGGCCTAAAGCCTTGCAAGGGCCGCACCACGGTGCCCAAAAGTCTATCAATACCGGTTGGCTGGATTGAATTGCTTTTTTGAAAGAATCTTCCGTTAAATGGATAGCTGGCATATTATACTCCTTTTTTGTAAAAGGTAAAATAGAAAATTTTGGAAAAAGGTATATTTTTTCTTTTTGTATTTTTTCAGAAACAGCGATTTTGTGCGAAAAGAGGCTTTTTTAGCTGAAAATATTTTTTTACCGGAAACAATGAATAAATACGTTTCTATATTTCCCCCATGAGTACAGTTAAAATTTCGCTAAAGTCCAGAAGCTTGCTTAGAATAATAATTATTTTAATTCTTGTTTTGCTGCTGACTGCGACCGGTTTGCTAGTGCTTTTTAATCTTACAAAATCAAAAGACAAGTTGGTGGAATTGAATACCGAGCAAATGCTGGGCATAATTCAGACATTTGCCGAAATTTTGGACGGAGATAGCATTGAGTTAGATTTACTGGAAAAAAGAAAAAATGCATATTACAACAAGTGGGATGCCATAGGCGACAGTACGTTAAAGAGAAATGGAATTAAATACCTATATGTCATGAATATAGCATATGGCGATTCAATAGAAACTTATATAGATGCAAAAAGCCATTTGGGTAAAAGCGATTTTCTGGAAAAAGAGAACATTGCCGATTTTAATATAGATGCGATAAAAAAACTCAAGGATGGAAAAGAACCCAGAGTTTCTTTTATAAGCTATAGTCCCAATTACGGCTGGCTTATAAGTTCTTATGCAGCCATAAAAAATTCAAAGGGCGAGACTGTTGCATTCGTCGGCGCAGACAAGGAAATGGATGGGATGGACAAGGATGTAAAGGAAATGAGCTATTATTTTATATTTGCCAGCGTTTTGTTTGTTGCCATAGTGTTTTTTGTAGTGCTGTTCATAATAAGAAGAATGTTTATTCACCCTATAACAAAAATCATTGGAGCCGCCAATGATTTTAACTTGCTGGGCATATCCTTTGAGAATTTGGGTTCTACTCATATAAAGGAATACGATATATTAATAGAGAGTTTTAGAAGGCTGGAGAGAAAAATTAACGATGCTGTTAAAAAAAGTTTTACGGATGATTTGACAAAACTCAAAAATCGCCATTTCTTTACCATTTCCATGGGAAATATTTTAAAATTGTCTCATCAGAAAAAGAAAATTGCTTTCTTTGTAATAGATATTGATTATTTTAAGCATGTAAATGATACCTACGGGCACGATAAAGGCGATTTTGTGCTGAAAAGCGTAGGGGCTGTTTTGCAGGAATTGTTCGGAGATTTGCCGGGCGTTGTAGCTCGTCTTGGCGGCGACGAATTTGCCGTGTGCCTGGATAATATTGATAGCGTAGAAATGGTCGAAGAAAAATGCAAGGCTTTAAACGAACAGGTTTCAAAAATAAAGTGTTCGGAAAGCGATGCCGGCATTAGCGTAAGCATTGGCGTTACCATAGCTGAATTTAGCACAATGGCTCCCCGTTACTCAGATATTTTCTCCACCGCCGATGCCACTCTATACAAGGTTAAGGCAAAAGGAAGAAATGGACACCAAATCATAGAACTCAAGGCCGACTAGCGTAAAGCGGTCTTTTTCTGCAAAGCTCTAAAATGCTTTCTCTTATGCTTTTGAGTTTCGCTTCATCATTGTGGTTTTCAATGGCTTGGGTAATAGCCTCCGCTACTTTGCGAGTATCTTCAACATCAAAGCCCCTGGTTGTTATTGCTGGCGTTCCGAGGCGAACACCGGAAGGATCCATCGGTTTGCGAGGGTCAAACGGAATTGTGGAACGGCTCGCGGAAATGCCGACTAATTCCAAAGCTCGCTCGGCTTCTTTGCCGGAAATCCCTTTGCTTGTAACATCTACAACCATTAAATGATTGTCCGTTCCGTCTGAAATTATTTTAAAACCCGCTTCCATAAGTTTTGCCGCCATTGCCTGCGCATTCTCTATAACCTGCTTCGCGTAGGTTTGAAACTCCGGCTGCAATGCCTCGCCAAAAGCCACAGCCTTTGCCGCAGTTACATGGTCATGCGGGCCACCCTGCATACCAGGGAACACAGCCTTGTCTATAGCTTTTGCAAAAGGTTCCTTGCACATTATTATTGCGCCGCGCGGGCCTCTCAAGGTTTTATGCGTTGTTGTGCTCACAATATCAAAATACGGAACCGGGCTTTCTATGGTCTTGCCTGCAATCAAGCCTGCTATGTGGGCTATGTCGGCAAAGGATATGGCTCCGATTTCATCAGCTATTTCTTTGAATTTTTTCCACTCCATATTTCTGCTATATGCCGAGAAACCCGCCAAAATCATCTTGGGTTTTTCGCGCAGGGCTATTTCCCTAACCTTATCCATATCTATTCTGCCGGTTCCCTCTTCCACCTGATATTGGGTGAAATTGTAAAGCATGCCGGAAAAATTAACCGCGTGGCCGTGGGAGAGATGGCCGCCGTGGTCCAGTCGCAAACCCAAAACCTTATCGCCGGGTTTTATGGTTGCAAAATAAACCGATGCATTAGCAGGGCTTCCGGAAAGTGGCTGAACGTTTACATGCTCGCAGTCAAAGAGTTTTTTGCACCTCTCTATTGCAAGGGCTTCCACCTCGTCTATAATTTCGTTGCCGCCATAGTAACGTTTGCCTACATAACCTTCGCTGTATTTGTTGGTAAGCGGGCTGCCAAGGGCTTCCATAACCGCTTTTGAAGCGTAGTTTTCCGAAGCTATGAGTTCAATTTCGTCTTCTTGGCGTTTTGTCTCTTTGTCTATGAGAGCCAGGAGGGCAGGATCGGTTTGAGAAAGAGTTTTCATGTGGAAAAGATAGAAAAATTGACCTTGATTCACATGAATCGGGGTTCAGACAATTTTCCTTCGTTTGGAAAATCATGCAAGCCTCTGAATTCCTTTAATTCGCTATATTTGCCGGACAATTCGGAAATTATTTTTCCAACTAGGTAAAGCGAGCCGGTTATTAAAACCGGTTTTTTAAAATTGCAAATTTTGCGTTTGGTTTTTATTTTCAGTTCTTTGCAAATTTTTAAAATATCTTCTACGCTCCTGGCTCTTGGGTTTTCTATCTGTACCGGATAGCAAACGGATATATGCGGCTTTAATGCCTTGAGGACTCCCTTGGTATCTTTGTCCGTTAGCGAGGCAAAAACGCAAGGCAAAGGCGGGATGTTTTTTTCTTTCAGGCATTCCGCGAGAACCTTTGCCGCCTCCGGATTATGCGCTCCATCCAAAATAAAATTTTTCAGCACTTGCATTCTGCCGGGCCATGCGGTTTTTTTTAAGGTTTTTCTTGTCAATGTTGCGTTGAATTTTAGTTGAGAGTTAATGAGTTGAGAGTTGAGAGTTGAGAGTTGAGAGTTTAAGAATTCTTTTGCGATTGCCCAAGCAAGTTCTGCATTTTTTATGTAAATTTTTCCGAAGTTCCCTACTTGCAGTGCAGGATTGATTTTTTTTGCTTTTACATGAGGCGGGCATTTTGCCAAGAGTTCTTTAGGTAAATTTCCCAGAACAAGGGTTGCGCCTTTTTTTAATATTCCCAATTTTTCCTTTAGAATTTTTTCCTTTGTATTGCCAAGCAGTTCCGTGTGGTCTAGCCCTATGCTTGTTATTGCGGCTATTTTACCTTTTGCAATTTTTGTGCTGTCCAATCGACCGCCCAAACCAGCTTCCAGAACCGCCGCCTGAACATTGTTTTCTCTGAACCATAAAAAAGCTGCGGCGGTTAGAGTTTCAAAATAAGATGGCTCAATGTTTGCCACTTTCGCTGCATTTTCAATTTGCAAAAGAATATGATTCAATTCGCTTTGGGAAATTATTTTCCCGTTTATCCTGAATCTCTCCCTAACACTCACAAGATGCGGGCTTGTGAAAAGTCCCGTTGCAACTCCGTGTGCCTGCAAAATGCTCGCCAGATAAAAAGCCGTGCTGCCCTTGCCGTTTGTGCCTGCAATGTGAATACTCTTAAAATTTTTTTGCGGCTCTCCAAGCGCATTGCACAAAATTTTCATGTTGCGCAAGCCCTTGGAAAATCCCAAAGGGATTCGGGATAAAAGATATTCAGACATTAAATTCTGCGGCTTCTTCCACCGCAAGCAATGCTTCTTCCAATTCCAGACTGTCCATATCGTCCAGCGCACCTACTATGTCCAGGTCGTTTTCGTCCAAATCCTTTGCTTTTTGCATGGACTTTTCCATTGAACGGCGCATAAGTTCCATTTGAGCATCTGAAAACACGCCTTCTTTAGATTGCCCAAGATCGAGAAGTATAGCGCACTCCGTACAGTAACCGAGCGATTTATTTACATAAAATTTTTGGTCAACATAATTTACATTGCATTTAACGCAGATTTGCCCCTCGCAACCTTCAAAATATGTTCTGTTCTCATATTCCAGTTGCTGCGAAAGAAGTTCTACCAGATTTTTGCTATCCATGGAACTGCTTATTTTCGGGCGGCTCCATGCGGTTAGCTTTTCCTGAGATTTTGGCAGAATCGAATGCTTGCGTTTGCCGGAATGCTCTTCTTTTTCAACATCAAAAAAGAAAGGAACTTTTACAAACCTTGTGCCTTGAACCATTAACAGAGATTCTACTTTCGCTGAAGGAACCTTTGGCGCTGCTGATTTCGGCTCGGCTAGCTTGGTCGCTTTGGCCTTTTCGGAATTGGCTGGCTTTATGGCCTTTGCCGGCTTTGCCTTAGTTTTTGCCTGTTTAACATTATTTTTAGCAACAGTTTTAGCAGTTTTTTTTACAGGCTCCTTTTTGCCTATGGCCTTTTTGCTTTCCGCTTTTTTAGCGATTGGCTTTTTACTTGGCATAAAATTTCCGTTTTTATTTTGTTTCCACTATTTTCACGCTGATAATCGGGTCATAAGGCTCTATGCGATATACCGCATCCAAACCGTTTTCAACCATGCCGAAAACCGTGTGCTTGCCGTCCAGGTACGGCTGCGCCCACTGGATTATAAAAAACTGCGAGCCTCCCGTGTTAGGTCCGGAATTTGCCATGGAAACCGCTCCCGGAATATGTTTCAGGGAGTTTGCTTCGTCGTCTATTGTATACCCAGGGCCGCCTGAGCCGTTACCGTTAGGGTCTCCGCCCTGCGCAACAAAGCGCTGGATTACCCTGTGAAAGGGAAGCCCGTTGTAAAAACCCTTGTTTGCAAGGTCTATAAAGTTTGCCACGGTGTTGGGGGCATCTTTGAAGAGCAGGTCTACGGTGATTGTACCCTCATGGGTTTCTATCACGGCTTGGATTTTTTTAATGCCGTCATAATTTTTGTCAAAAACCTTGCCTGCGGCAAAGGCAGAACCCGCAAATAGGGATAAAAGCAACATGAAAACAAAAAAATTGCGCATAAAGGGAATGTAGAAAATTTTTGGACTTATATGCAATGTTCAGCAGAAAACTCCCTGTAACCCTTGAGAAGGCACACGGGAATTGACAACCCCCGATGCAAGCAAGAAAACGCTGCTTGGCAGAATCTGGCAATATTTGTATTTTTTATATATTACAGATTATGGAATTATATTTGGACAATATTGGAAAAATCTGTGATTCAACAATAATCATTGATGGATTGACGGTTATAACAGGAGAAAACAATTCTGGAAAAACAACGGTTGGAAGGACTTTGTATTCTATTATCTCTGCAACGGAAGATCTTCAACAAAACGCATTTATTAACAAACAAGCTTTTGCCAGAAGCACCATTAGGCGAATATTGAGCCGTATTGAACTGAATAGGTTTTTTAGAATTGAATTTTCTGATATTGATAAAAAGACAGATGCAACATATATTGAATCTATTTTTGATATTGATATTCTTAGACAGGCAGAAAGTATTGAAAATATTTTATCTATAATTGATGAAAAAATAATAAAATTAACAAAGTGTTCAGATAAAGATATATATGATTTTTTGAAAAAATGGGAAGAAAATACCAATAAGAGTGAAAGATTTATTGATAATTTTATAAAAAAGCGTGAAGAAGTGATTAAATCATTGGATGAAGTTAAAAAAAGTTTGCAGACCGATCCAGAATTGATAGAATACGCAAACAATAAAATCATAAAAACGTTAAAAATGGAATTTTTTAATCAAATAAAAGGGGTATATAATGAATCTAAAGAATCAAAGATAAAATTGTCTCATGACGGTGAAGACTATTATGATATAAATTTACTAAGTGATGAACTGCCAAATAAACATGAAATTTTTCTTTCGCAAGCTTTTGATTTAAGTTTGTTTGTAGATGATGTGTTTATTGTTGACTCTATGGCTTATGGACGGCACACTATCAGACTCTTTAATAGTTCATTTCCTTTAAGTGAAGAAGAAGTTTCCTATGAAACTTTTTTAGATAAGCTATACCATAGTAACCATAAAGACAAACTGCTTTATAAATTGTTAGAAAACAATAATGATTTTGAAGAAAATCTTTACAAAACTAAAACGGAGGAGATTATTAAATGCATGAAAAGTGCTAATCCGGGGCAAATAGTTTCTGTTAAAGGTAAGTATGTTATTGATGAACTTGATATACGAAATTTGGCAATGGGTTCAAAAATGTTCCTGATAATAAAAACATTGATAGAGAAAGGGCATTGCGGTTCAAAGACTCTTCTTGTTTTAGATGAACCAGAAACTCATTTACATACTGAGTGGCAAACTATTTTAGCAGAAACAATTGTATTACTGGTAAAAAATTTGGGAACTAAAGTAATCCTTACCACACATAACCCAAGCTTCTTATTGGCCATAGATTTTTTCTCCAAAGAACATGAAGTACGGGACATTACACATTTCTATCAATCTGATTTTTTTGATGAAGGAAAAAAAGTGGAATTGAAACTCGCTGATGAAAATATCAATGAAATTTATGCTAAAATGACCAAACCGTTTCTGGAATTAGAAGCAATGATGGATGGCATAAACGAAGATAACGATTTGGACAAGTGAGTATGAATCTAGAATTACAAAAGGTTGAACATTACCTCATATCATTAGGGTTTTCGCCATATACCTTCACCGAGTTATCTAAATCAAATGGAGGCAAAGAATTAGTAACTGACAGCAACACAGCTTTCTGTTTCGATAAAATATCTGCCTCTTTTTATGGTAGAGAACAATTGAATTCAGCGGATGCTTTATTACTCAAAGATAACTTGTATTTGATTGAGTTTAAGGTTGTATCTACCCAGTTATCCGTGACTTCTCAACTACAATCTGTGATTTCTCACTATCAATCTGTGGCTTCTCAGCTTTCTCAACACCAATCCATAGTTCCTCAGATCCAGTCTGTAGTTTCTCAGTACGAATTCGTGATTTCTCAGCTTAAATCTTTGATTTTAAAAAATCAATCTATGATTCCTAGGCTTAAATCTATGATTTCTCAATTGAAAGAAATAAATAATCTTCCCGAAGAAAATTTAAAATTGAACCTTTTTCAAAAAATTACCGAAAGCCTTTACACATTACAAGAATGTATTTTTATAAATAGTCAAGTTGATTCAAGTAAATTTGAGAAACATTTTATTCTTGTTACCGAAGATGCAAAGCAGGCATATATTGC
>JGI24698J34947_10001011_pt1 | contig 14452 bp, 14 predicted proteins | sample TergutMp193P3_FD_34947 | JGI IMG/M metagenome (IMG submission 34947) | reverse complement strand
CATTAACACTTCGTGTTAATGTTCGATTTACATAAGCGGCGATTCCGCCGCTTGAGACAGAGGTTAATTATGGTTGCGGTTAAAGGAATATATCAGGGTGGAGATACGGTCAAATTGGACTCTCATTCCGTACAGTTTGCCGAGCCATACGAAGTAGTAGTGGCTTTTTTGAATCCTGTACAAAACATTGAAAAAACAGAGACAGCCAATAAAAGAAGGCAAGAGGCATTTGAGCGCTTTATGCAGTTCGCTGGAACTTTATCCGCTGATTTTGATTATAAAAAGGAACTGAGCGGTTACCGCGAAGAACGTTATGGTCATATTAATTGATACAAATGTAATACTTGATCATCTTTGTTCGCGTCAGCCATATTCTGCCAGTGCAGGAAAAATATTGCGCTTGTGTTTTCAACAAGACTGCAAAGGTTATATTGCCGCGCATAGTATTACTAACATTTTCTATATTCTTCGCAAACAATTTTCTGTAAGCGACAGAAAAAGAATGTTATTAGACCTTTGCGATTTTATTGATGTTGTTGGTATACAGAAGAAACAAATTATTGACGCGCTTAATAATGATGACTTTACAGATTTAGAAGATCGTATACAGTTTGAATGCGCACAAATCATAAATGCGAATTATATCATCACCCGTAATATTGCTGATTTTCCCAATTCGTCTATACCTGTAATTTTACCTGAAGATTTTTTAAAAACAATTGAAGAACAAAAAAGACAATAATACATAATTTTTTAATCCAACATTGCCAGCCCTCAATTTCTGCCCAACAGCGAGGCGTACTCTCTTTCGTAGCGTTTTAAACGGGGGTGATCCGGGGAAATGGCGAGGGCTTGTCTTAGATAGTAAACGGCGCGGCGTTCTTCGCGGCGGTTGTGGTAAATTTCAAATGTGGCGATTAGGGCGTCCATGTTTCTTGGGTCCTCAAAAAGACTGGAACGTAAATCGCCAAGTGCGCCTTCTTGGTTTGGCTGTATGCGGCTGCGTAAAAAATAAAAGCGGCTCATTGCGGTCCCGGATGATGATGAATTAATTCGGCTTTCCAACAAACGCGACGCTTCGTCTCTTCTGTTGTTGTCTATCAAAGCGGAAATGTAAATGACGGCATAATCGTTATTTGTTGTGTCGCGCTCGTAAAGTTCGCGCGCGTAGGTTAAAGCTCTACTGTTGTTTCCCAAACCGCGCTCAATGTAGTACCCGTCGGTTAAATCCTGAACTGTGCGGCGAGTGTTAAGGATTCGGTTCAAAAACCCTTGAGCCTCCTGCCAGTTTTCGCGCTGAACGGCATCCCTAAGACTCAAATTTAGCACGTCAACGGAAGAGCCGGACAGTCGGCGCAGACGCTCTAAAAATTCCCTGCCCTCAGTTTGATCCGCCGCGCGCTGTGATTCCATTAGCAGGTTAGACGCATACACGAGAGCCTCAACATCATCTTCGTTGGTGCGCAAAATAGAACGCAGATAATTCAGCGCCGAATCGCGGTTTCGATTGCCTTCCGCCTGCACACGGGCGCGCAAAAAAAGATACGCTCTGTAACTTGAGTTTAACGAGGAATAAGCGTCCAAAACCGCGTTTGCCGCAGAATACTGTTTCTGCTCTATCAGAATGGAAGCCTTCATTAACAGAATTTCCCCGTCCCTCGGTTCAGACTGCAAAATTTCATCAACTATAGATAACGCACGCACCCAATCGCTGTTTTGAAAATAAGTGAGGGCAAGCTGGCGTTTCACATCCATGCTGTCGGGATAACGGGTAACAAGGTCGGAAAGAACATCAGACGCTTCTCTGGAATTGCCGGAAAGTCTCCGTATACGGGCGATTCCCATCATGGCAGGGTAACATTCATCGGAAATCTGGTACGCCTGCCTGAAAGCAGTTTCGGCTTCAGGATACCGTCCTGCGCGTTCATGCAACAGCCCTGTGAAAAAAGGGGGAAGAATCGAATTGGGACGCATTTCCGCCGCTTTTGCCAAGTCCCTTAAAGCGTTTTGGATAACGCCCTGATCTGTCTGATTGGTCAACGACAAAAACGGCAAAATATGTTCAAAAAAATCGATTGAATTTTCAGGGGGACGAATATAATTGCCGTTTTCGGCTTCCTTGATGATACGGGTATAGTTGTTGGTTTGAGGAAGATCGGGAGTAGAAAGAGGCGCGGTAGAATCGGGATAGACGAGCTTTATCAGTATCGTATTGATGCCGCTCATCATGCGTCCAAAGTCAACGCCGCCTAAATTCCTTGAGCGGATAAGTTCCAGCGCCTGAAGCATTGAGGACAAAACTCCGGTTTCTGTCAAACTCCGTATTTCTTCGGCAAGTCCGCTTGAAAGTTGCTGCATTGCCGCGGCGTTACCGCCGGAATTCCGCCTTGTTTCAGGCCTTGAACCGCATGAAAATATAAAAAGCAGGGAAAATAAACATATTAAAACGCGGCATCGAACTTTTAAGATCACCTACTTTTTCCACAAAATAAAATTTCTTCCATGAGGAGCAAAACGGATATTTTCCGATAATTCTGATATACAAAATACTACCACAATGATAGTATGTAAAACAATGGAAATGGGAAAAAAATACCAAAAAATAAGCAAAAAACTCCTTCCCTTCTTAATTATCGGCTTATTTTTTACTTATTTTCCATTTACTTCCTGCAGGGCTGTAAATGGGGGAAATGGGCATGATATCGATCCGTATTACATCACAGGCTCGAAAGAAAACAGGGAGCAGTTTATTGAATTATTTAATCTTTTAAAAAATGAGGAAGCCGGAAGCGAAGGGGGATTTGCCGTTACCAGAGAAATTGCTACAAGTTTTGCGCGGCTTGGCGATTATGAGAGGCTTGTCCATTTTCTAAGTTCCAGAGTCATAATTAATCCGTCTGATCCTTACAACGCTTACTATTATTTGATGATTGCCTATGCCTATTTACAGCAGAATTCCAAACCGATAGCCGCACTGTATTTCGATTTAATTGTCAAAAATTATTCCGATTTAATAATTAATAATGAGTCCATTCATCTTGTATGCCTGCAGAATCTGATAAATGAGAACAGCAATGCGGAGCGTCAAGTCTGGTATTATCAGGAATTGATTTCCCGTTTCCCGGATAAAATCGATCTGGGCGCGTCTTACTTTTTTCTGGGGCAGGCTTGCGAACGCGCAGGCGACTGGAACGGCGCGATTGCCGCGTATACCAATTATCTGCCGTTTACAGGGACGGTAATTTCAGGTTTTCCAAAATCCGATTTATACGCCAGACAGCGCGTGGATTTTTCCAGGTCAACAAAAGACTGGACTTTTGAAAGTTTGTCGGCTCTTAGAAGCACTATTGAAGCCGCTCTGGACGCAGGCAACCCAAATATGCTTATGCGTTATCAGGCAAAGGTCAATTTTTTTGCCCGTTCATGGGAGCAGATGGAAACCGATGACATGGGAATGGCGAATTTTAACCTTGCCCTGTTTATGTACAGCACCCGTATAAAGTACTCGCCAACGCTTGACGCTTCATCAACAGCTACCGAAGCGTTTTTAAAAACAACAGGCTGGTCTTGGGAACTCCCGACATGGTATCTGTACTTCAGAAAGATAAATTTTCCGCAAGACCCTGAAATTCATGGAAGGTGGGAATGGGCTGGCATTTATTACGGAGAAAAATTTTAAGTAAATGAAAAAGCGTAATATTTTTTCAGTTGCGCCAATTTTTCTCCTTATGCTCTGCGTAAATTTCATTGGAGCGCAGGAAGAGGGGCGGCCTCTTCGTTCTGTGCGGACAGTGCAAAGTCCCTCTTTTAATTCTTCAGTTTTCACTCCTGTATTTCCGGCTAATTCGCTGATTACGGAGACGGCGCTTGAACAGACTCTAACACAGCATTATATTGCGCAGTATTCAAGCGCAGGGGGAATGGCGCTTCTTAACTCTGTGATGGAACGCGGAAATATTTATCTGCCTTTTATCAAAGAGGAAGTCGCAAGGCGGAATTTACCGCCTGAATTGGCGTATCTGCCTATTGTTGAATCCGGGTTTCAGATAACGGCAAGGAGCAGATCGGGAGCGGTGGGTCTTTGGCAGTTTATGATGAACAGCATCTCTCCTTTTGATATTAGAGTAACCGATTTTCTTGATGAACGGCGCGATTTTATCAAGTCTACAAGAGGGGCTTTGCAAAAGCTTGAAGAAAATTACAGAACATTGGGAAGCTGGGAACTTGCGCTTGCAGCTTACAACAGCGGACTTGGCGGTATTAGCCGCATAATTCAAAGAACCGGAGTCCGCGATTATTGGGAACTGTGCGCAAAAAACGAATTAAAACAGGAAACCAAACATTATGTGCCAAAATTGATAGCAGCCGCCTATGTACTGTCACAGCCCAGAAGATTCGGCATAAATGTTTGGCACAAAAAATTTGAGTGGACTGCCATTCCGCTTCGGCGGCAGATTTCGCTGGATATAGTCGCCGAAGAAGCCGGCATAGACAGGGAACTTATGCGCCGTCTTAACGCGGAACTGCTCAACGGAATAAGTCCGACGGCGAACTCAGGCTATCAGTTAAAAGTCCCTGCGGCGCATATAGAGCAGGTGGCGGAAGTCTTGGAGAGGGAAGATTTAAGACTGATCCTCTACCATCACCATGTCGTGCGACACGGCGACACGCTGTGGTCAATGTCCCGTCACTATGGCGCTACCCTCAACATGATAGAACAGCACAATCCCGGTATCTCAAACCGATTTTTAAGAATTGGGGAAACAATAGTCATTCCGTCATTCGGCGATGTCGCGCCTCCTGCACGCCCTGTTGTAACGCAGAAATTTGACGGACGCCACTTGGTACAAAAGGGGGAAACCTTTTGGTCATTGGGCAGAATGTACGGCGTTGATCCGCAGGTTTTGGCGGAAGAAAACGGGATGCAGTTAAACCAAATTCTACACGAAGGAAGAACCCTAAAAGTACCGATACTATAGAATGGGGAGAAATTTGATGAAAAAGGTTACTTTCGCCATTTTGGGTATTTTTATCGCTGTTGGGGCATTTGCAGAGGCGAAAACTTGGATTTCGGGGTCTGTTGAGTGGGATACGATGGAGATCAATGCGGCGATTTCGCTTGATTTAGCATCGGTGGGTATTAAGCTTCCGTCCGGAAGAACGCAGGGGGAAGCGCTTTTAAGCACGAGCTACTTAAGGCTGATACGGCACGGCATTTTAGGGCTTCAGGTTGATTCTTCTTCTACCATAGGCGACCTTGTTGAAAGGGGCGAGTTTAGCCTGTTTGAAACCGAAAGCCTCGCTCTCAGCGCAAATTCCATACCGCCGGCTCTATCGCCCGATATGCAGAGCATTTCATCGTCCTACAAAATAACCCTTTCAAACGTAACTTCTGCTCTCCTGCACCACGAACGGGCAACGCCTATCATGCGGATACTGAACCCCGTTTCTACCGCGAACTACACAGGAATAATAATCATCGCCAATGAAGCCTTGCCGATTCACGGCATGAGAAAGTCCGCTCTGCCCGTTCCCTGCCTGCTCCCGAAAATCTGGGACAGCGAAATGAACCTTGTCTACGAACGCACTATGCTGGAGACGCGAAATACAACTATGGTACGTTATTCAACAGCCGAAAACATTTTTCAAAACAGTCCGTCGGGAATTTCGCCAAAATTACAGGAAGTTGTAGGAGAGCGTCCCTTGCGTATTTTCGCGCGAGGCGTATACGGAATAAAACCTACAGACCTGATAATAGACCGAAGCGACGCGCTCTTAATCATTTCATCTACGGAAAACCGCCGTCTGTTATCGGAAGGCAAAGTCGCGATAATACTGGATGCGTCAGTTTTAAAATACGAATTCAACGCGGAATAATGCAGAGGCATTAAACCTGCCTGCGAAAAAGAAGTTTTCCTATAATAGCCGCAATTATCTGTTGAAAGATAAGACTCATTAATGTTGGCAAGACGGCGGCTTCCGGGAAAAATGTTACGGCTATTGTCATAACCGCGCTGTTGTTTCTTAAACCGCCTGAAATTATAAGAGAGATGCTTTTTTCTTCGCCGATTTTTCCGATAACGCCGATAAGTTTTGCAAGCATAAAACCTAAAACGAGCAGTGTTATACATATCAACCCTATTTTCCAGATAATGGGATCGGCAAATCTTATGCTTGAAGCGAGAGGCGAGGCGTTAGCTGCAATTACAAGCATCAGGCAGATTTTTGCAAATGGATCGACAGCCGGACAGACAACGGCAGGTATTTTACCCTTACTCGTTTCGTTTAATGCAACCCCGATGATTGTCGGGACTACAACCATAAAAAGGAGCGAAATTGCTATCCCTGTCATATCCATCGTTATCTTTGTACCCATCAAAATTGAAACAGTGCCGGGAACAACCAATGGGGCAAGAAGAGTATCAAGCAGAATCAGCGTAAGACAGAGAGCTTTGTCGCCCTTAAAGACTGTAATCCAAATAAAGCTGGATACGGCGGTGGGACCTGCGAATAAAAGGACAAAACCTGCAACAATATCGGAATTGGCAAAGAATAGCGAAGGCAAAGCAAGAGCGGCTAACGGCATTAAAACATGAGTTGCGATAAAGAAGAGAAAAATAGGAAAGGGGCTTCGAACCACATTCCCCAATTCTGCCGCCTTTAGTTTTAAAGCGCCTGAAAATGTCATCACGCCGAAAAGCAAGATAACAAATGGGCGCAGATGTATAAATATATTTGGAAGAAAAAAACCAAGAGCTATACTAAGCGGCGTTGTAATTGGTATCATGCGTTCAAGGAAATCATTAATTTTTTGCAGGACATTTTTTGTCTTTTCTGAAAGAAGCATTAATTTTCCAATATGGTAATTTCAACCCTTCTGTTTCTTCGCATTCCCTCTTCTGTAGAGTTATCTGCAATGGGCTGTTCCGCTCCAAAACCGCGAATAACAACGCGGTCGGCAGAGCGGACATTTCCGGCTAGAAGATAATCCGCTATCGTTCTTGCACGTCTTACGGAAAGATCCATCAGGTACTCTCTTGAACCTGCAAGAGCGGCATGACCGCTGACAAGTATATCCCTGTCAGGATAGCGCCTGAGTATTTCCGCAATTCTTTCAAGTTTTGCCTCTTCTCCGGGAAGCATACGATTGGAGTCGGGATAAAACTTTATATCTTCAAGGCTTAAAGAAACTCCTTCATCTACTACCCTTACATTAACATCCTGAATATCAAGCCGCTGGAGTTCTTCATTTATTTCTTCAGCTAACTGTTCCCTGTTCATATCTTCGGCTTCGACAAACTCCGCCTGTGCCGTTCCGCGAAATTCGATCCGTCTGCGGTCAGACATCTCAAAAGTCACGCGGAAAGTTTCTTCATAAGCCACAGCCTGCCCAAGCGCGTGACTCCAGTACACTATCTGATCAAAATCTCCCATTATGCGCACAGGATACACCCGCCCGCGTACCGGATCAGGGCGCGACGCTATTTTGTAACTAACCGAAAACGCAGGATAACTCTGCCCCTTCCATTCACGCTGTCCTATATAAACATAATTCGCGATAAATGGAATACGGTACGGCTCTGTTATGCCAAATGAGTCGCGAAAATCATGTATCTCGTGACCTTCGGCTCTCCAGCTTTCCATAATCTGCAAATCTTTGTCAGGAAACGCAGGTACGTTACGCACAACCGGCATATAATACTGAGGATCAATCGTCAGATAGCCTAATCTGTCGCGCTCAAACACAGATTCATATTCTCTTGTCCAGTGATACCCTGTTGCCGTTTGCGCTCTCCGCGCGGCAGAATCGTAAACCAACCGTTCCGAAGTTTGAAAAATCGCGTTATGCCGTCCCTTACCGTCAGCCACATCTGTTACTTCCACAGCAATGCGGTTAAGAATTTCCGCGCGGTGGCTCAAAACATTATTAACAAAGACAGCCTCATCTACAACGGAAAGAATACGGTAACGCGCACCCGGAATATGCTTGTACTCAAAAGTATCGCACTCCGCCTTTTGCGGAAAAAAACACAGAGAAACGACCGCAAATAAAAGGCAGATTCTTTTTATCATAGGTATATTATATCACAAAATATTTTTTATTAAAAGCTTTTGCGCGTTTGCGCCAAGTATTTGCTGTTTTTCGTCGTCGGATAGACCGCTTTCTTCGATGGCCGGAAGGTAACGGGAAGGCGGAAGAAGGGGAAAATCAGTGCCAAAGAGAATTTTTTCGCAAAGCCTAAGGGCTTTGGCGGCGCGGTATATTTTCGCGTCATAGAGAAACGGCGCGGCGGCGGTGTCGTAGTACACATTGCGGAATTTCTCTTTTATTTCGTTCATGGCTTCGTAGAGGAAAATACCGCCGCCGAAGTGCGCAAGGATTATTTTAAGATCGGGGTTATTCGTAATAAATGTTTCCAAGTGCTTTAACGGCACGGTTGTTTTCCCCGGGTAATAGTGACCGACAGGTTCATTTGCGTGCAGTAAAAGGGGGAGAGCCAGTTCTTTGCAAGCGTCCGTTATTGACCGCGTCTTTTTTGGGTCGTCAAGAGCGAGGCGCTGTCCCTCAGGGAAAAGCTCCCCCACACCTTTAAGTCCGGCGTTAAAACAGCGTTCAATTTCTTTCGCTGTTTCTTTGCCGCCGGGCGGAACGACAAGAAAGCCTGTCAGTTTTTCAGGGAACTGTTTTGTTTTTTCAATCACGTAGTCATTCACATAACGGCAGAGACCCAAGTCGCGAAAAGCAAACCCAAAAACGACCGCCCTGTCAACAATGCCGTCCCTCTCAATAGCGGAGACGACCTCTTCCGCCGTAGCGAATTTGTTGTGTTTGCTGTTCGCAAGCATAGCAAAATACGGCTCTTTTTTGGCATATTTTTCCCGGTTGGCAATAATGTCAGGCGGCGTTATGTGAACATGAAAATCAATCTTCATTTTCTTCCTGCTGTGGACCGACGAAAATCCCTATCTTATTCAGTCCTATAAGAAGGGGAACGCCTACAAACATGGCGCCTAACGCAAAAATTGCGCGTTCAACGGGAGCGGTAATTGTCAATATAAGCCACATTTCCTTTGGGTGATTATACAGTACAAGAGAAAAAAAGTTTCCAACTGTGGCTCCGCCAATAAGACCGCCAAACGCGCACAGCCAGATTGCCGGAAATTTCAACAGACGGCTCTTTCCTTTTAACAACTGTCCGACGGAAAAAATACCTATCATAAGCGCGAAAAACCCAAGCCCGTAATAAACAACCGGAAAGAGAATAACTTTTCTGCCTATCTCCTGCGTAAACCAGAGAATCGTTCCAACTATGTAAACGATAATTCCGCCGTTAATAATTAAACTGCCATTTGCGCTGACAGCGACAGGCGGCCATTTTCCCCACGCGATACAGCCTGCTGTAAACGCCGTTGTCGTCGGAATTATAAAAGTCCCCATACCCATCCACGCGGTATTGACCATGATCAAGTTACCGATAAAACCGCCGACTGCGGAACACAGAGCGCCTCCAATGGGACCAAAAAATATTCCCGACAATGGAACAAGAATCGATGACAGGGAAAAATTTCCGCCTGTGCCCCATATTGGAAAAGTAGGGAGCAAATGCCCGGCGGCAACAACCGCAGCCCATACCGCGATAACAGCAGGGTGGGTATTGCCTAAAAATGATCTTTTCATTTTAAAAGTTACGTTTTCCGTCAAATACTATTCCCTTCCTTTCCATTATAATCAATCTGTTCGCGTATTCATGCGCTAATGTCATGTTATGCGTAACGAAAATAATTGTAAAGCCCCTTGAATGCAAGTCTCGCGCAATATTCATTATATGACTGCTTCCGTGACAATCCTGCCCTGTGTCAACCTCGTCAAGAATGATGATTTTACAGCCCATCGCGAGTACACAGGCGATTACTGTTTTGGCGCGATCCGCCGCGCTTAAAGCGTGTGGAAATTCATCCGCATCTTTAAGTCCCACAGTACTAAGAGCATCTTCCACGCGCCGTTTTATTTCCGCTTTTGACAAGCGCATAATTTTAAGAGCGTAGGCTATTTCTTTGTAAACAGAATCGGTAAAAAGCTGGGTATCCGGGTTTTGCATAACAAAACCAACTTCTTTAGAAATGTCAGAAACAGAAAGTTCTTCCGTGTTCCTGCCGCGAATAAAAATTTCCCCAGAGGACGGACGCAAAAGACCTGTTATGCTTTTAAGCAGTGTTGTTTTACCGCAGCCGTTGCGCCCGATAATCGCGACAAAGTCGTTATCTGCAATTTTAAGATTGATATTTTCGATGTTCGTGTCGCCATTTTCGTAAGAATAGCAAAAATCCTTAATTTCAACAACGTGAGTCTTTGAGTCTATCTCAGGCGGTTTTTCGGTATTAACGGAAAAAGCGGAAAAAATATCCGTATTAAAAGGGGGCTGTATGCCGTTTTCTTCCAGCAGTTTGTGATCGGCAAAAATGTTTTTCGCTGTGTCGCAGGCGGCAATGCGTCCGTCTTTTAAAACGCAAACCCTGTCCGCTAACTCAAGCATTTCAGTGCTGTTAGCCGCCATAATGACCGTTATCTGAAACTTTTGCCTTATATCCATTATTACGGACATTACTTCCTGTGCGCCTTGCGGATCAAGGCGGCACAGGGGTTCGTCAAGAACGAGAATTTCACCTTTCATTGCCAATGCACAGGCAATAGCGAGTCGCTGTTTTTCGCCGCCTGAAAGCGTCGACGGCTGTCTGTCCTCAAAACCGTCAAGCCCCACAGCGGAAAGAGCCTGCTTCACCCTCTCTTCTATTTCCTGTGAAGGCAGAAGCAGGTTCTCAGGACCAAAGGCCGCTTCATGGCGGACTGTCGATGTAAAAATCTGCGCGTCAGGATCATTAAGCACCATCCCTACTTTTAGCGCAAGCCGAGCCACAGAAGACTCAACAGTTTTTATGCCGTCAACAGTGACTGTTCCCGACAACCGTCCGCCCGTCAAATGGGGGATTATGCCGTTGACAAGTTTACACAACGTGGTTTTACCGGAGCCGTTCTCTCCCATCACCGCAAGAAATTCCCCCTGCGAGACAGAAAGATTTATCCCTTCCAGCGCGTATTTTTTCGTCCCCGAATACGAGTAACAAACATTTTCAAAATTAATCATGGCACGGGACACAGAAGGCATGCCTTTAAGTATAATTGAAAATCAAAAAACCGACAAAAAAAACAACGCAAGAAGCGATAAAAAAACAGTCGATTCTTTTCATCTGCGGTATATCGATCCATGTTCTTGTCTTATAAACACCGAAAGCCCGCGAATCCATAGAGACCGACGAACTTTGCGCTTTCCTCATTGCGCCTAACATCAATGGGATTGCAAGACCGGTATAGGCTTTAATGCCCGAAAACAAAGAACCCCTGTCAAATGAGCGGCGTTCGAAAGAACGCACACCGCGCAGTTTTTGGGCGTCCATGATGACGAGAGCCTCCTCCCTGAAAAGGGGGATAAGGTTAAAGGCGGTGGTTATTATAAAGGCGGTACGGTAGTTAAAGCCAACGGCGCAGAGACCTGCGGCTATTTGGTTAGGCGGCGTCGTCTCCGTAAAAACAGGCAAAAGAAGCATCATGGCTGACAGACGGCAGATAATCACAAGCCCAAGGATAAAACCGTCCCATTTTAGGGAACCAAGTCCGCCCAAAAGGGGAAATGAAGGGGGAAAAAGCGGTTTTACGATAAAATTTTCGCCGGGACCGAAAAATGTCTGCATCAAAATAATAAATATCGCTAACAATGTAAGATTTTTGAAGAATTTAAACCCACGAAAGGGTATTTTTACCGCAAGGCGAAGAATAATAAAGGATAAAAGCAAACTGACAACGACGGGAAGTTTGTCAATTAAAAACACCAAAAGGGTAAGCAAAAAAACAAAAAATAGTTTTGTTCTCGCGTCAAGCTTGTATAAAACGGACATTAATTAAAACCTTAATAAACAAATATTTGTTAATAAACTATATACAAAAAAATAATAATATGCTATACTTATAAATATACCATCATCAAAAAGGAGAAAGCGATGACTGATGCAAAGACTCGTCTAGCAAACAGGGAACGTCAGAGAAAGTACCGTGAAGCGCACAGGGACGAAATCAACGAACAGCGAAAAGAACGGTACAATGCCCGTATATCGAAGGGCAAGTGTCCGCGCTGCGGAGGCAAGGTTAAAAAGGGCTACACGCTTTGTGAAGAATGCTGCGAATACCAGGCCAATTTAAATCGGAAATACGCCAAGCAGAGGAAGAAAACCGGCACAAAAAGAGTAGCAGCCAAAAAACCTGCGGCAAAGAAAAAGACAGCGGCAAAAGCTAAACCTGCCGCGAAGAAGGGTGCTGCAAAAAAAGCAAAACATAAGACAAGAGCTAAAAAATAACCAGAATTTTAAAAAAATTAATATTTCCGGCGCTAAACTGCGTCTCCTTCACAAAAAACCGTACGTTTGTGTGCGGTTTTTTTTGATTTTAGGTCCTGTTATGCAAACAAATCAGGGAGCTTATAGATATCCTCAACGCCGTCAACAAGAATTCCGCCCATGCCGAGTTCCAGCGGAAGGGCGATGTCAATATCAAAACGGTCGCCTACAGAAACGCACTGTTGTACGGAAGAACTGCAAAGCTGAACCGCTTTTAATAAAATCGCCTCGTTGGGTTTTGAAAGATAACAGGTATCGAGTCCGACAATTTTCTGTAAAATGTCATGAACGCCGAGAACTGAAAAGGTACGGACAGCGACGGAAACCGGGTTGTTGGTAACAACAGCAAGGGAAAAACGGTCTTTAAGTTTTTCCAAAGCGGAGCGGAGTTTTTTATCCTCGTGCAGATATTTTTCAGGCTGATAAAGTTCTTCCCTCCATTTGATAATTTCTTCTATCGAAATTCCGTATGCTAATAAAGTATTCCCAAGACTGACAGATTTTCCGCCGTGGCTCTCCGCCCAATTTTTTCTGAAATCGGCAATTTCCGCGTTCATCTGTTCAAAGGTTTTCCCTTTTAGACGCGCAAGACGCTCTAAGGGCAAATCAATTTGGGTTCGCGCATACTCCTCGTGGGTGTAGAGGGTACAGTCCATATCAAAAAGGAGCGAGAGGTTTGTCTTGTCGGAAGGAAGGGCAAAGATTTTCATTCGCCTGAGTTTTGCGAAAACGGCAGTTCGTTTTGCGGCTCCGGGATAATGGTTTGAGAGAGCAGGCGGTTAATGATAGTGGCGTTATCCAAAAGACTTGAAACAGATTGATTTTGATGCAGGCGCGAAATGACGTGGGCAAAAAGACGGGAAATATTGACATTCACGTACCATTCGCGCTTTACCACTTCTTCCTGATAGATGGCGTTTGTTCCTATGATACGGTAAAAAAGCCCCTCTTCGTAAGCTTGGTCAAAATGGGAAATCGCGTTACCTGAAAAAAGAGGCAGGCTGATGGCGCAGATGATCCTGCGCGCCCCGTTTTCTTTAAGGAGCCTCATGCCTTTTATCAAAGTGCCGCCTGTCCCAAGAAGGTCGTCCGCCATGAANACTGTTTTATCTTTCACACTGCCCAANAGCCTTATTTGGGAAATATTTGACTGNGNCGCGTCCTTGCTNACTTTTGAATAATCGCGCTCCTTGTAAAGAAGAGCCAGCGGTTTTTTAAGAGCGGAAGCGTAAAATTTATTGCGGTCAACCGCGCCTGTATCGGGAGAAACCACAACAAAGTCATCGTTTAAAATACCGTCCATTTTTGAAAGCGTGTGAATAATCTGATAACTGGCGTGAAGGTTTTCAAGACGCATATTGTTAAAGGCGTTCATAATATCCCTTGAATGAATATCAAGAGTGATGATGTGATTCACGCCCAAACTTTCAAAAATTTTCCCGATACGGCTCGCTGTCAGCCCTTCCCTTCCCTTCGCCTTGTGCTGGCGCGAATACGGGTAATTGGGTATTACAAGCGTAATCCGCTCGGCTCCTGCCTGACGCGCAGCGTCAACAGTAACAAAAATTGTCATTAGATGATCGTTAATGGAAAGATTATTTACCACACCGCCTGAAAATTTTACAGGATAGTGATTTTCAACATCTTGAAAAATGTACACATCCATTCCGCGAATTGATTCTTCAATTTCTGATTTTATTTCTCCGTTTGGAAAAATTGTAAATTTAACGGGAATTTTAAAAGGTTTATCGTTATGACTGCCATTTCCGCTCTGCGAAGAAGTCCCGTGGACAACTATTCTATTTATAAGATCTATTTGAAGAGCCGCCTGCTCCGCGCTGATATTGTAACGGCTGGAAAGCTCCCCCTCAATCTGTTTTCGGCTATGACGGTACTTATGCTTAAGGTGTTCAACTACTTCATCAGCGAAAATATCCCCTCCGGGACAGGCAATGATAGCAAGATTCGCAGGATTAAAGTACTTCATGGTTTTACTTTTTTTTAT
>JGI24698J34947_10001010_pt1 | contig 14456 bp, 8 predicted proteins | sample TergutMp193P3_FD_34947 | JGI IMG/M metagenome (IMG submission 34947) | reverse complement strand
TTTTACTGTCCAGTTACAGCAGAACCCGCAACAGAGCCGGATTTGATACTATCGCAGCTTTATTTGTTAATTATTATAGAGAGGATAACGATGTCAGGCAGCGTGTGGAAATTTACGGTTATCTTTGAAGGAGTACAACAGAAGCTCTGAGTTTGGCGTATATTTGCAGCGGCAGCGCGAGTATGATATTGACATAACCATCTATATTTGATTTACTTAACTGTAAGTTAATCGTTGGCTAATCTGATTTTATATACATATGTAAAGGAGAAAGAATTGAAAAAAAAATTATGTGTTTTAGCGGCATTTACCCTTGTGGCGGCAACTGTCTTCGCGCAGCAGGTTTTTGATTATTTAAAGGATTCCCTTGATAATGTATTAGAAATGTCAGCTACAATTCGAATAACTGATTACGAATACAAGGATGGCGGCGCACTTTGGGGTACATACCTTGAACCCGGCAAAACATTGTCTTCAAGCTCCCAATTTGACGGAGGCGTAGAGTATATAATTATTGCCGCCGCTCACAGTACGCGTATTAATGTTGACCTAAAAGTGTATGAAGGAAACGGAACAAATGGAACAGTAGTATTCAGAGATATCGCGCCTGATGCGACTCCTGTAGCGCGTTTTACTCCCGAAACATCAGGTTTGTATAGCTTTGAGCTTATAAATTCCTCAAATTCTCCCGCGTTTATTTCACTGATCGTACTCAAGCATAAAAGAAACGCTAATTTCACCTTGTCTGCTCTTACCCAGGCCGTCAATAACATTCCTTATCTTGCCGACGCAATTTCCAGAATGCTGCCTCCCGGAGCTGAAATCCCGGCAAACAAGTGGACTCTTTTCGGCGGCAGCGTTAATCGTGGAACTTACACGAGAAATTACAATGTGCAATTATCCAGGGGAGCCTATTTTTTAACAGGTGCGGGAGAAAACTCGGTAAATAACCTTGATGCTGAAGTTATAGAACAACGCGCTGAAAATATTCAGGAAGGTAGGATAATTTCCACGAACTCAGGGAAAAGTTCACTTATTGATTATGGAACTTTCGAGCCAAATTCGTCGAGATATTATAATCTTAAAATAATCAACATAAGTTCGGCAAGATCCAGCGCGTTTATGTTTGGGTTTTTAATTCTGACGGTAAAATATTAATTTTTTACCGGACAGGGAAAAAAGAGGGATGTTTTTCCTATATAATAAGTGGAGGCAAAAAAAATTGAATAAAACTTTATTTGTTTTGATTGGAATGGGAATTGTACTATTTGGATGTACCGGCAATCCTTCTACAGTAACCTCTGATGTTATAGTTACGGATATTGATTCAAATACATTTTCTCCCCAGTTTAACCCAGACGGTACTATAACTATGTTCACTTTTAAAAATTTACGGGTCACAATTTTACCAATGATAGATGTCAGGACAAGGGGAGCGGCTAACAGGCCAACCCAGGAATTTGACACATTGATTGCTATATATACAGAAGCTATCAAATCTAATCCACAGGATTACGAAGCCTATATCATGCTGGCCGGCCTGCATATAGACCGCCGCCGGCAGGGCGATGCTGAACTGGCGGTTAGATACAGCGATCAGGCGCTTGCTATCAGCAGGGATAGCCCCGAGGCGCTGTATGCAAGAGCTTTGGCCTATAAAGAAAAAGGAGATAATGCCAATGCTCTGCTCGATCTTGAAACAATTTTAATGACAAACATCCGGAGCATGAAAGGCGTTTACTATGTTATGGGGATGATTTATTTCGAGGAAGGCAGAATGGAAGAAGCCACCATCGCCTTTGATAAAGTCAAAACCCTTGATCCGGATTTCGCTGATATCGACGATATCCTTGAATATCTCCATAAATAATCCTGACAGCATATAAAAAATTTTTTGTTCTTCCGTTATGGTGATACTCGCCCTTTCATAACAAAACCCTGCGTTCCTGTAAACATGAAAGTTCATCCCTGCCCACAGGCTTTCCGTTGACGAGTATCTTGATGTTTTGTAATCGTCGGCCACGGCGCCAAGGTTCGCCGTGCCTGTTGTGGTAATCGCAGAGCCATGGTTTAGGGGAAGAAGGACATGGCTTCCTGTATGCTGACAGTTTTCTTGGTAGCCGGGTCAGGCTCTCCTGCAAGGCGGGCGCGTACTACATCGGGGTTATAGAAGATATGGCGGAAGTTATCCATACCGGTAACCCTGTTGCCCACCCGCACATTGAGGTAGCGATCCCCCATTGGCGAGGCGGTATAGTAACCGTCCGGTGTAACGCAGATCCACTCGCCGCTTATGGCTTCATCGGCTTCAGCAGAACTTTCCCACGTGTTGTAGTTAAGCTGGCTGTCGCTGCCGGAGAAGGAGATAAAAGAAGCAATTTCCTGGCCGGTGGCAACGTCCCAGAGACGGACAGTGCCGTCAGCGGAACCTGAGATAACCTGTTTTCCATCAGAGCTGAAATTTACAGAATTAATGCTTCCTGTATGCCCTACAAAAGTTCTCATTTCCCGGCCAGTGGTAGCATCCCACAATATGATGCTAGTATCCTTGGAATTAAAAAAGACACCGCCACCGGAAAGAACATGTTTGCCATCGGAGCTGAACGCTACGGAGTTAACCGGGCCTGTATGTCCCGCAAAGATTCTGATTTCACTGCCCGTAGCCATATCCCATAGTTTCATGCTATTATCACTAGAACCGGAAATAATATACTTCCCGTCAGGGCTAAACGCTACCGAGTTAACCGATCTTGTATGTCCCGTAAAGGTTCTGATTTCTCTTCCCGTATCCGCATCCCACAGTTTTATGTTATTATCGCTAGAACCGGAAACAATATACTTCCCGTCAGGGCTAAACGCTACCGAGTTAACCGAGCCTATATGTCCAGTAAATGTTCTGATTTCCATGCCTGTAGCCGCGTTCCACAGTTTAATAATTTTACCGCTTAAGTAATTGATTCTATTAAATAAAATGGTATTAATACCGAAACCAGAAAGCACCTGACTGCCGTCGGGGCTGAACGCTACAGAATTAACAATATCTGTATGCTCCGCAAAGGTTCTGATTTCCCTTCCCGTATCCGCATCCCACAGTCTGACGGGTCCACCACCACCAGAAAGAATCTGCCTGCCGTCGGGACTGAAAGCTATGGAGTTAACTATATCTGTATGCCCTGTAAAGGTTTTGATTTCCACGCCGGAAGTCATGTCCCACAGTTTAACTTTATCTCCCGAACTTAAAAGAACCTGCTTGCCATTGAAGTTATAAGATACAGAGTTAACATTGTTTGTATGCCCTGTAAAAGTTCTAACTTCCCTGCCGGTAGCTGTGTCCCATAGTTTAACAGTACTATCCCAAGAACCAGAAACAATCTGCCTATTGTCAGGGCTAAACGCTACGGAACTAACAAAAATTGTATGCCCCGTAAAGGTTCTGATTTCCCTTCCCGTATCCGCATCCCACAGTTTGATAGTTTTATCGCGAGAACCTGAAAGAATATGTCTGCCGTCGGAGCCGAACGCTACAGATCTTACATTCCCTGTATGCCCCGTAAAGGTTCTGATTTCCCTGCCGGTAGCCATGTCCCAGAGTCTAATGGTTTTATCATTTGAACCTGAAACAACCTGCTTGCAGTCAGGACTGAACGCTACAGAGATGACACCATCTATATGTCCAGTAAATGTTCTGATTTCCCTGCCGGTAGCCGCGTCCCACAGTTTAATAGTATTATCCAAAGAACCGGAAAGAACCTGCCTGCCGTCAGGGCTGAACGCAACGGAGCTAACACCGTCTGTATGCCCGGAAAAGGTTAATATTTCCCCACCAGTAACCGCATCCCACAGTTTAATGGTTTTATCATTGGAACCTGAAACAACCTGCCTGCTGTCGGGGTTGAACGCTACAGATCTAACACTTTCTGTATGCCCCACAAAGGTCCTGATTTCTCTGCCTGTAGCTGTGTCCCACAATTTGACGGAATTGTCAGAAGAACCTGAAAGAACCTGCCCACCGTCAGGGCTGAAAACTACTGACCAAACCCAATCTGTATGCCCCACAAAGGTTAATATTTCCCTACCGCTAGCCACGTCCCACAGTTTAATAGTATTATCCAAGGAACCGGAAAGAACCTGCCTGCCGTCAAGACTGAACGCAACGGAGCTAACACCGTCTGTATGCCCCAACTGCGGAAATACCTCCACATTAGCTTCTTCCATCGCAAGTCCCCGCTGTCTACCGCCCCCACTCGCGCAGGCAAACACAAAAAAAACGACCTCAACAACCGCCAAAGCGAAAACAAACTTTTTCATCAGTAACTCCTTTTTCACAGTCAATTTTACGCAATCAAGCGCGGTTTGAGAAGTATTCGCTTCTTACTATACTAGTAGGAAAAACAGCCATGTTTTTTCCCAAAATATTAGGATGAAAAACAACTCCATTTTTCCCCTGTTATACTAATTCCAGCAAACGCTGCAATGAATAATGATAACAATAACCTTTTGCGTTTTTACATTCATATAAATCCTGATTGCCAAAATAAAAATAAGGATTTTCAGATTGCTTCGCATAAAAAACGCTTAGCTGTGTTCCTTTTGTCAATTCCACGGTAGAAGGATAACCAAAATCGCAATTTTGAAAACTATCGCCCACCTGTATTGCCTTGCTCCATGTCAGTCCATTATCGGCGCTGAGTTTTACCAATATCCTCTGGTTCTCATAATTTCTGTCACTATAAATGAGCAGAAGCTGATTATTGGACAGGACAAGCAGGTTTGCAGGATGCTGAAAATGATCGGTAACGCAAAAAGGTTCTGTCCATTTATTGTTTCGACAAATACTGACCAATGACGCTTCTCCAAATTGGCTTTTTCTTCCGGCCCGCATAACCGCAACCAATTCATTATTCGGGGTTTTCGTTACAAACGGCTCCAGAAGGCCTTTTGCAATAAGTGAAAAAATATCCCAACTGTGTCCGTTATCTTTTGATGACAACAAAAAACAGCCTCCTCCGTAAATAGGCAATAAAAGCTGGCCATTATACAGAAACATCTTTCCGTGTGGAGAAATCTTTCCGATATTGCTATACACTTTATCAAGATTTGTATCGCTCTGTTCTTTCCATGTCACTCCGCCGTCATCGGAGGTAAAAAATATCAGATCAAAATTATGAGGTGAATTATTTTCAGAAGGCGAACAAATGCCTTTATCATTATATGCATTATACTTGTAAAGGGCTAACAGGATTTTCCCATTTGGAAATATATAGACAGCGGGATTCCTGATATCCGCATTTTCTTTTTCAACAGTACCTTTGTAATGCCAGTCAAGCCCGTCAAACGATGATAACACGGCAATTTTCCCGTTCTTTCCAAGATGGCCTGCCCCGGTCCTGCAAAAAACGAATAATGTTTTTTCATGTTTTACTATGATTGGGAAGTATCCGCCAGATTCTATAAAGCACGATTGATTATCTACAGATATTTTGTCATCCATGTTTACATCTTCCCAANTACAAACCCTTTCATCCCGTCCGGTATATACACCACCGGATGCTGTTCATTCGGTATTATTATATTACGGGCATATTCAGCCTGGCTTCGTTTTCTTTCAATAATCTCCCGTGATAATTGAGGCACCATGCCGCTTGTAAACCTTTCCATGCTTTCCACGTTAATTACGCCGTTTTTTGCCGCTTTTCCGGACAAACCCTCCGCAAATGAAAAACTGAAAATACTCCGCAGCGCCCTGCCGCCTTCCAAAGACTGTTCGTCTTCACGGCTTGATGCAAAAATGGTTGTATTAGGAGAAGCTAAAGTCCTTATCGCAGCTCCTGAATAACATGAATCAAGAACAATGATCTTTCGGGAAGGAATATCTAAATAGGTTTTTATAACACTCATCGGTATTGCATTCGAAAAATCCGCCCCGCCGTTTTTAACAAAACCCGCATCTGAAGGCAGGAGGCAAAAAATACCGTCATCGTTGATTTCACCATGACCTGAGTAGAAAAACAAAACCACATCATCAGGTTTTGCTTGCCCAAGAAATCCAAGATTTTCAATAATATTTTTATATGAAGGCATTGCATCCCCGTTATTTGAAATAATAAATTTATGTATCTTGCCGAAGACTTTACCTTCTCGCACTGTAAAGGAATTAACAATTTCCCGGATATTTATTATGGCGTATCTTAAACCGGCATTGGAATAAAGGTTCTCATAACGGTTAACGCCTACCGCAAATATCCATAGGTCAGGAAGAGTTTCAGCTGCACTATCATTCCGCGCATCTTGAGAAACACAGGTAACAAACGAAATTATTAATCCAAATAATGCAAGAATAGAAAAAAACCGTTTCATGCAGTCTCTCACTCCACCACCGAAATAACAAATTCTTCCTTATAATAGCCGTCAGGCACAAAAGTTGCCGGGCGCTGCCGATTGCGGCTCATCTGGCTTACCCGGTCAACTACATATTCCTCTAGTGTGCTGATCATTACAACGCCGTTCTCCGCGGCCTCGCCTTTAAGTCCTTCTGTCATCCCGATAGTAAAAAACCCGCCGTCATAAAAACGACCAGCTTCAAAGGCATCTTCATCCTTTTGGCTCGCGGTAAAAATCACCGTGCTTCTGTTCCTTAAGGTATGAACCAGTTGATTTGAATCTACGCCCCCTGATTCGCAAGTGTCCAGCATAATGATTTTCCTTCCGGGTATGTCCAGGGCATCGGTGAGTTCGGTCCTACTGATAACGCTATCAGTATCGAATTCTCCCTGCTCGTTAAAAACCGTATCTGAAGGAAAAAAGTAATAAACACCGTTTTCGGTTTTCCCATGAGCCGAGACATAGAGCGCAACAACATCATTGCGCCCGGCCTGTTCAAAAAAATCATTGATATTGCCAAGGATGTTCTGCTTTGTAGCTTCATCATTTATAATTTTGAGCGTGTGTACATTGTCAAAACGTCTTCCGCCTCCGGCTTGGACATCTAACGCTTTAATGATATTCCGCGTGTCGTTGACATCATACCGCAGTATCCTGTTTCCTGCCTGAGCCTCAAAAGCTTCAATGATGTTGTCCGCGTCGCTCACCGCATTCTTTAGATCTTGATAAAGAGGATTATCAGCGTAGTCGTTTACGCCAATGGCAAGCAGCCATAGATCTCCCTTTGGCGGTGCATCTGTTTGCTGGATGCCGATGGTCAAGAGCCCAAGACCGTAGTTTAAATCGTTTGCGGCAACAATTTCTATGCGGTTAAGGCCGGGGTCAAGCTGTAGGATAACGGTAAACACATACTGCCTGTCTTCGGACGAGGCGACAAGCCGCGTATTCCTCGCTTCGATGTTTGTTGAGGAAACATTCATTAACTCTTCTCCGCCCACAAGTCTGCCGTTAACTATTATCTGCACGTCGCTTATCCGGCGTATATCGTCAGTTGCGGTGATTGAAAGAACAACCTGCCGTGTATCGGGATCAACCTCACCTGCGGTAACTCTCAGATCCGGCGGAACAGATGCGGTCTGGATTCTTACCTCCGGCCGAAAACCTTCTGGATCGGGAAGGCCCTGCAATCGTCTTTCAACAACATCGGGCCGGTAAAAAGTTTTGGCGAACTGATCCATACCGTAAACATTGTTCTCGATACGGACATTGAGGTACTGGTCGCCCTTGGGGGAGGAATTGTAATAGCCGTCCGGAGCGATGACGATCCATTCGCCGTCGGTGAAGGAGATGAAGGAGGCGATTTCTTTGCCGGTGGCAATATCCCAGAGGCGGATTGTACCGTCGGCGGAACCTGAAAGAATACGGTTGCCATCGGGCGTGAATGTTACGGAATTAACAGAATGTGTATGTCCCGAAAAGGTTCTGATTTCCTGTCCCGTTTCCGTGTCCCACAGTTTGATGGTTTTATCCCCTGAACTAGAAAGTGCATATTTTCCATCATGGTTAATGATAACGGAAGTTATATAACTTGTATGGTCTTTCTCAAATATTCTGATCTCTGTTCCTGTAGCTATGTCCCATTGTCTAATTCCATCACCGGCAGAAGAAAGCATGTATTTCCCATCTGGGCTAATAGCAATGGCATAAATACTATTTGTATGCCCAGAAAAGGTTTTTATTTCAAGGCCTGTGAATGTTTCCCATTGTTTTATTTCATTATAATAAGTAGAAAAGACAGTTTTTCCATCATGACTAAAAGCGATTTGCTGGGGAATGTCACGTGGACCATAAAATTGCCAATAAAAAGTGATTATCTCACAACCCGATGATATATCCCATAATGTAGCATTAACTAGTTCATGTGAGCTTGTAAGAGCATATTTTCCATCTGGACTAATGGTAACATTTCTAATAGTTCTATTATGTCCTGCAATAGTTCTGATCTCATGACCAGTGGTTATATCCCATTGTTTTATTTCATTATAAAAGGAAGAAAAGACATATTTTCCATCAGGGCTAAAGGCGATGGAAAATACGTTTTCTCTATGCTCACCAAAAGTTTTGATCAATTGACCTGTGGTTATATCCCACAATTTCAAAGTTTTTTCCCAAGAACTGGAAGTGACATATTCTCCATTAGGGCTAATAATGATAGAAGAAACCCATTCGGTATACCATTCAAAACTTCTAATAAAACAACCCGTAGCTATATCCCAAAGTTTAAGTGAATGTTCGCTAACAGAGAGGATGGATTTTCCATCAGGACTAATTGCAATGGCACCACCTGTATGCTCCCCAAAGGTATTGATCAAACAGCCCGTAGCTATATCCCACAATTTAATAGATTCATCTCCAGATCCAAAAACGAATTTTCCATCAGAACTAATAGCGACAGAAGCAACATATTTGGTATGCCCCTCAAATGTTCTGATCGATTGGCCTGTAGTTATATCCCATTGTATCAAAGTTCCATCATTGGAACCAGAAAAGACGTATTTTCCATCATGACTTATAATAATAGAATTGATTCGACCTTTATGCCCTTCAAAGGTATATATCTCTTTGGATGTATCCCATGCATATCTTATATCTATATAACACATCTCTAGAATATGTTCTATGTCCCAGAGTTTAATAGTTCCATCAGAGGAACCAGAAAGAGCATATCTTCCATCAGGGCTAAAGGCAACGGAAAGAATATGCTCGCTATGTCTTAATGGTATTATGATTTCACCTGAAGCTATATCCCATAGTTTGATTGTTCCAAGGGAACCACCAGAAATGGCGTATTTTCCATCAGGACTTATTCTGACGCAATTCACGTTAACATCATATCCCGAAAAGGTTCTGATCTCAGAGCCGGTGAGCATGTCCCATAATTTGATCGTTCCATCATAGGAACCAGAAAGGAAACTAGTTCCATCATGGTTTATGGCGATAGAAGTAACACCATTCGTATGCCCTTCATAAATTCTGATCTCACGACCTGTAGTTATGTCCCATAATTTGATTATTCCATTAAAGGAACCACCAGAAAGGGCGTATTTTCCATCAGAGCTAAAGGCAACTGAAAGAACACCAGTTGTATGCCCCAACTGCGGAAACACCTCCACTCTCTGGCCTTCCTCCCAGGCATCATACCCTTGGGCCTGCATATTGTTATCTGATACCTGCTCATTGCTATTTGCCCTTTGCTCACTACTCACGCATCCCCAAAAACCCACTCCAATCGCAAACCAACAAACTACCAAAACACCAGCTTTTTTCGACATATCAATTCCTTTATGAAAAATATCCTATCAGGTAAATTATAACAAAAACAATGCCTTTGTATTACTACCTGACAAGCGCCTTTACTTCTATTCAGCCGGTACCCACACAGGGTCTTTTACTGAATATTCCGGAAGCAGAATAACCATTGACGTACCATCAGGCTTTATCTTTGCAAGTTCGTATTTGTAATGACTGCCATCCCAGGAAGAACGCCAATTTAATATTTTATTTCTGGTTGTGCCGCAGAGAATAAAACCGTCTTCTGTATAACTGGGAAAGCCGCAGGCTCCTGTAGACGGGCTGCCGGAATCGGCTATTCTTACAGGCTGTTCGCTTCCATCGGCTTTTACTATCCAAAGTTCACAGATCGGAGGCGTAATGCCGGTAGTCGTACTAAAGGCAATTTCAGTTCCATCAGGACTCCAGTTCAGATAAGAAACCGGGATCGAGGTATCGTTCAATTTTGTTACATCGCCGGTAATGAGATCGTAGACATAAAGATAAACGACATCATCAGAATACCATTTAGCCCCAGGAGATGTTTGATAGAAAGCCAGCTTGCTTCCGTCAGGTGAAATGCGGGGAAATCTTTTTGTTCCATCAACGCCGGGAATATCAATTTGCTGTTTGTCAGTGCCGTCGGTATTTATGGAATAAAGAGCCCCTCCGTCATCAAAATATACTTTATCCCCTTCAATATCGAAAGACGGGTTGGAACCGCGGATATTGGTTTGGTGATACGAACTGCCGTCAGTTTTTATAAACGCAAGATAAGTTCCGCTGTAACCAGAGAGCACTTCGGCAAAAACAATCAAAGAATGTTCTTTATTAACCGAAAAGCCTGTCATGTTTCTGTTCGGAAATGTATAAACAGTATTTGATCCTTCGGGGAGAAAACACAATGTACCGCTTGTTTCGGTTTGTTCAGCCATCTTGATAAAATAGAGTCTGCCCGCGTTGTTGGTAATGTTCCCGCCGCCGGAATTTCCCCCGTTTTCCCCGCCGGTATTGGTTGTTGATGTTCCCGAAGTTGTCTCATCGGAACCCGTTATATTCTCGCAGCCTGTAATGCAGAAAGCCGCCGTTATCAGGAAAAACCCGATAACCAATACAAAACTTCTTTTGTTTTTCATATTTTCCACCTTTAATAAGATAATGCAGCCTAATGGCCTATACCTTACTAAGATGAAAAATGCCCTTGTTTTTTCCCCGGTTTTGGATTTTTTTTATTCATACATGGTAAAAGCCGCCCAGTAGTAGGGATGGCTCCACCTTTCACTGCGGCGGAATTCTTCCTTCACCTCGCGGTACGCGTCACGGAAACTCTTCCCCTCCCGAATCACTTTCCGGTACACATTCCACATAAACTCCATTGTTGCAGCGTCGTGTATCTCCCACAAGCTCACCCCTACGTTCTGCGCACCGGCTACCATGAACGCTCGCGCAAGACCGCTCATCCCGTCGCCCCTCCTAAGATTTCCCAACCCCGTCTGGCAGGCGGACAACATTACCATCCTCGCCCGTAACTGCAACAATACTATCTCATTTATCGAAAGGTATCCGTCTACATCGTCCCCTAACAGGCCGGAAACCTCGGAAAATACAAGCGCGGCCTGCGGCATCAAATCGTCGTTGAAATACCCGTGACAGGCAAAGTGAACGATGGGATAGTTACGCAAAACGCCTGCGTCGGACAGTTCCTTCACACGCCGCTTGCTCACGTCCATCCCCTGTATGATAGTCGGTGCGATGGTCGCTATCCGTTCAAGCCCCTGCACTTCCGCGACTGTACCACTAAGATAATCCCAACCGCCAATCTCTTCATAATACCTCTCAGCCCGCATCCTTTCCTNCGGCCTTTCACCGGCACTCCCCCGATGGTANTCCGCAAGACGCCTGTCCAAGGCAGCTAAGCGATTGTTATAGTAAATCATCTCCCTTGATGGAATATTCTTTTCAGGAGATGGCTCGTACCATGCGCCGCCAAAGGCGATAATCGGCTCGCGCAGATCGACCTCTGTCTGCGAGGCGAGTATGCTAACGGACACCGATGGGGAGAGCGTAATGCCGTAGCGTTCCCCAAGACTGCGAGTGTCTGGATCGTTGTTTTCCCGAAGTATGTCGAAGGGGAGGAAGGCGAGGTTGCTGTCCGGCACGATTAGAATGTTTTCGATATTTACGGGCATATGTTCCAGAACCGGCCTGATGAGAGCGTTGTAGAGTGCGTTCCGTTCAACTTCAAAGACAGATTCATCATTAGGGATAATATTACGATTTTCTATTCTGAACAGCTTTAAGCGCAGTGCCTCGACATTCCCGGCATAGTCAAATTCGGGATCAAGCCTGACCGCGGTGATACCGTCTTTGGTGATGACAAGGCAGTAGGAGTTGATGGAGGGACGGTCGGTATAAGAACTTGGTCCACCAAAAGATGCCGGCGCTTTGAAATCGACGCTGTTGTCCCAGATAACATATTCGAGAATAACTCGATTGTTTCCGCAGAAGGACATAGCCTGAGCAAGGGTCGACGTTCCGGGATTGCGAAGTTCCGCATAACGGGGGACTCTTTGAGATATAGCTGCGTCAAGCGTCGCAAGTTCCGCCTCTGTCCTGCTCAGGGCGATTCCAGTCTCGGCATAACGGTTTACATCCATATGCGGGTTAAGAGCGGAAAGTAATCCCCTGAGATTGTCTATGTCTCGGATCAGGCGGCGTACATTTTGCGCGTCTGTTTCTTGAACGCCGGGAAGTTTTAGCGCTGCTTCAGTACCCATCTGCTCAAGAAAGCCCCTGCTGCGAAGCGATTCGGAGTAGGAAAAGGCTGTTTCTGCCGAACCGAAAACAGCTTCGAAATCAACGCCGGCGTAGTACTGGTATAGGAGGCTGATCATTATCTGTGCGCCACGTGCGCCAAGGGTGGAGCGAGCCTTTTCTGCTTTAGCGATGCTCTTGCTAAGGGCTTCACGAGCAAGGTCTGCATACATTGTATCAAAGGTATTGTATATATTGCCAGTAAAAAACGGATAAGTATTATAAACAATCCCGGCAAATTCCCAAGACCAGAAAAAAATGTCCAACATATTGCCGCTTTTATTCGCAACTTCGATTGATTGCCTAAAATCATATATTGCCCGGTCAAATTCACCTTTAACTTTATAGGCATTTCCCCGGTTACTCCAAACTGCGGCAAAATTGGGATCTAAGGCTATAGCCCTTGAGTAATCTTCAATCGCCAAGTCATGTTCGCTTTTGTCAAAGTAGGCATTTCCCCGGTTACTCCAAACTGCGGCAAAATTAGGATCTAAGGCTATAGCCCTTGAGTAATCCTCAATAGCTTGGTCAAGCTCACCTTTAGCTTCATAGGCAAGTCCCCGGTTACTCCAAACTGCGGCAAAATTAGGATCTAAGGCTATCGCCCTTGAGTAATCCTCAATCGCCAGGTCAAGTTCGCCTTTGTTAGAGTAGGCATTTCCCCGATTGTTCCAAGATTGAACTAAATTCTGGTCTAAGGCGATAGCCATTGTGTAATCTTCAATAGCTTGGTCAAGCTCACCTTTAGCTTCATAGGCAAGTCCCCGGTTTATCCAAGCATGAGCTAAATTCCGGTCTAAGGCAATAACTCTAGTGTAATCCTCAATGGCCCGGTCAAGCTCGCCTTTGTCATAATAAACTATTCCACGGTTGTTCCATGCTTGAACTAAATTTTGATCTAAGACGATAGCCCTAGTGTAATCCTCAATAGCCCGGTCAAGTTCGCCTTTAGCAGAATATGCACGTCCCCGATTGTTCCAGACACTAGCTAAATTTTGGTCTAAGTCGATTGCCCTTGAGTAATCCTCAATGGCCTTGTCCAGTTCGCCTTTCTCTTTATATGCGTATCCACGATTGAACCAGGCATGAATATTATTTTCGTTCAAATTGATAGTCTTAGTGTAATCTTCAATGGCCCGGTCAAACTCACCTTTTTCAAAATAAGTATTTCCCCGGTTGAAATACGCTACGGCAAGGGTTTCTTTTAAGTCTGGATAATCAGGCTCAAGTTTTAAAGCTTCATTCCAATCCTCTATGCATTGATCCCATTGTCCATTTTCACGATAAGCCAGGCCCCGATTAACATACGCCTTTGAATAATCCGGCTTTAGCCTGATCGCCTCAGTCCAGTCCTCTATAGCCCGCTCAAGATCGCCTTTCTCATAATAGGCAACTCCGCGGCTATTATAGGCTCCAGGGTGATTTGGATCTAAAGCTATTGCTGTGTTGAAATCTTCCAGGGCTAAATCATGGTTACCTGATTCGGCATACTCAATTCCACGCTCAATATAAAACTCCGCATCCTGCGCCATTAGCAGAAACGCCGAAAAAAGTGCGAACAATGCCAAAAGTACCAGCTTCTTCATACCACCAGCATACCACGAACGGCCAAGCTTCGTCAAAACGGTTTTCATGTTATTATCCATAACTCTGTAAGTATGTAAAACCCACACATTTTTTCCCGTAAAATCAATACCTACCTCTTGAAAATTCAAAAAAAGAGAGTTAAAATTCAAATCCAGGGTAAATACATGGCAAACTTAGACGATTTATACAGATGGTTTGATGAAAACAGAGACACTATTATTAAAGGACATGAGGGGGAAAATGTTCTTTTGAAGGACGGTGCTGTTATATCCTATTTTCATGATGATAATACAGCGCTGGAGTATGCCCGAAAATCAGGGTTTTCTATGGGAGAATTTTTAATT
>JGI24698J34947_10001008_pt1 | contig 14472 bp, 13 predicted proteins | sample TergutMp193P3_FD_34947 | JGI IMG/M metagenome (IMG submission 34947) | reverse complement strand
CCATTAAGTCTTTATCATCACTATTTATTAGCGGCTGTACTTCTTTCATACCTCCAGTGTATCATATTATTCTCGTTGTCAGTATGTTACAGAACACTAGAGAAGAAACAAGGAGTCATTTTAAAGAACGTATTATTACTTGGAAGCAAATTTACGGAAAATATGGAAAAGATATATTTAACCGTGCAGATAATATATATAGAAAATAAAACAGCGCTATTTGGAGCAGGTAGTTGAAATTATATGGGGGAAATAATAGAATATCCCTAAACCCCACCGCCCACCACCACAATCTCCGCTTCGTTCATCGTCGCCCATATTTCCTTTTTGTGAAGCTCGTTCATGGACAGGCGCAGCCAGTAGCCGAAAGTACCGGGCTGCGTGCCGTCGGGGTTCATTGATGACGCGCGGCCGCCGGGGAATTTCGCGGCTTCGGGCATAAGTATGTTTTTGCTTGCCCAATAGTCAAGCGCAACGGGATCGGTGGAAGCGGCGATTTTGTTCATTTGCACGGCGGTGGAGTAGCTGACGCCAGGCCCGCCGCTCGGGCCTATCCAAATCATGTCCAGTATATTGAGGGCGGGCATACGGGTTTCCGCCATCATCGTTCCCATGCTTCCGTTCCCGACGTTGTTGTGGACGCGCATGTTTGTCAGCCTCGTGGATGGTACGCCCATGTACGCTTTAACCGCGCCGGTCACCTGAAAGAGCCCGTGGGATTTTAGTACCGGCATGTTTATAACCTTGAGTTTTTCGCTGTCGTAGGTTCTGGTGTTCGCATTCCAGATTCCCTCTTTGAAGCTGATGCGGGTTCCGTATTCCGTGGTGAACTTCGGATAGGAAACCTCCGTGCCGGTGCTGTGCCTCGTGTCTCCCACCACAAATCCGTTTGTTTCATCGCCCGCGCTGAATTCCTGCACCCGCACGCCAGTGAATTCGTCCCACAGCACGCCGGTGACGCGTTTTCCTGTCTCCTGAAAGTAACGGACAACATGCATAACAGACTGCCGGCGGTCGGCGGAGTTGGCGTTAGTCCAACTGAGGCTGCCGCCTCTTCCCTGGCTGCCGAATTGCGCCTGACCGTTATCTGCAATAATGATTTCCCCGGTGAAGCCGCCGGGATGATCCACCAGTGCCTGGATGACGCCGCGGATGAGGTCGGTGTTGGTGCCGCCGCGTTCCGCCCACTGGCTGTTGATCTTCAGCAGTACCACGTCGCCGGAGGCGAAGAGCCCGTTCGGGGAGGCCGCGGTTTGGTAGAATTCGAGCCCGCGGCTTTGCATGGAGCGAATCAGCCGCGTCACCCCGTCGTCCGTACCGTCGGTATTTTCAACAAAAATCACGGAAACTCCCTCTTCGCTCTGGTTTTGCCACGGCGCGTGCGGGTCGTCACTCCCGTCCGAAGACTCGGATGCGCCGCCGCCGGGCGCGGGATTAGCCGTCACGCTGACTTGTGTTCTCTGCGCGCATCCAGCGGCAAGCAAAATCAAAACAGGTAAAAAGATAATAATAGCCGGGTTTTTTGCTCTCTCTTTCATGGCTGCCTCTCTTCTCAGTATATTGTATATTCATTGGTTTTTAAAGTATAATTATGCAAATTCTTTAGGAGGAATCAAAATGAAAAAAACTTTATTACTGGTCCTGGCAGGAATGCTGCTGACAGGCGCGCTCTTCGCAAGGGGCTCACCGGCGCCTACATCCAACGCCCAGGAAATGGTAATCATGAATGGGGCTATTTCTTCTCTTGATCCGAGCCAGATAGTGGGTGTTGCTGAAGGCAACATCAGCATTGCGCTCTTCGAGGGACTTGTGGGCTACGACCCCAGAACCGCGAAGGCGGCGCCCGGTGTTGCCGAAAGCTGGGCTTTCAGCAACAACAACACGGTACTTACATTCAGGCTGCGCCAGGGGGTCACCTGGAGCGACGGCACGCCCATTAACGCGCAGACCTTTGTGGATTCATGGCTGTACCACCTGAACCCCACTACAGGATCCGAATACGCTTACTTGATGGGCATGGTAGTGAAGGGCGCGGATGATTACAACAGCGGTACCGGCAGACCCCAGGATGTGGCGATCCGGGCTGTGGATGCCAGGACTTTCGAGGTGACATTGGTGGGCCCCGTACCTTATGCCCTCGACATGATGGCGCACTGGGCTTTTAGCCCGCTGCCCCTCCACGCGATTCAGAGATACGGCGTTCAATGGACAAGACCGGGGAACTTCGTTGGTAACGGCCCCTTCATCGTGTCGGAATACATTCCCAACAGCCGGACCGTGGTAGTCCCCAACGAGAGGTACTGGAACAGGGCCAATGTCTTCCTTACCAAAATCACCTTTGACGCTACTACTGAGGCGGACACGATGTATCAGGCTTTCCTGGCAGGCGAAGCCGACTGGAGTACAAGCGTCCCCCTGGCCAGGATTGACGAAGCCAAGCTCCACAAGGATTATCATGTTGCCCCGTATTTGGGCGTTTATTACTACATGATAAATAACGTGGGTCATCCGGGCCTGGATGATCCGCGCGTCCGCAAGGCGCTTTCCATGGCTATTAACAGGGATGAACTTGTCAACAGTGTCACAAGGTCCGGTGAAATTCCGGCGACAGGCTTTGTTCCGCCCATGAACGACTATGTGCCGGCCGCCGGGAACGGGTTTAATCTCACCGAAGCCAGGCGCTTACTGGCCGAAGCCGGTTATCCCAACGGGCAGGGCCTCCCGACCTACGAATTTGTTTACAACACAACGGCCGGCCAAAGGACTATCGCCGAGTATATACAAGAGCAGTGGAGGCTCAACCTCGGTGTAAACATAACCTTGAGGAACGTGGAGTGGGCTTCTTACCTTCAGTTCCGTAACACTCCCCAGATGCAGATGGCGCGTGGCTCGTGGATCGCAGACTATATGGATCCCCAGAACTTCCTCGACCTCTTTTACACCGGCAACGCCACTAATAGAAGCAAATACACCGATCCCGAATACGACAGGCTGATTGACCAATCCCTGACACTGCCCGACGGCCCCGAGCGGAACAGGCTCCTGCGCCAGGCCGAGGAACTCGCCATCACCCGCGACCAGACGGTGATTCCCCTTTATTACAACGTGTCGGAGAACATGATTGACCTTACCAAATGGGACGGCTGGTATACCAATCCGCAGGATATTCATCCTTATGTTGGTATAAGACGAAGGTAGTATTATACTACTCTAAATTCTTTAGGAGGAATTAGAATGAAAAAGACTTTTTTATTGATCCTTGCCGGCATGGTTCTGGCAGGCGCGCTTTTTGCGACTCCCTCACGGCAGCAACCCAGCGCCGGGAACCAGGAACTCTACATTATGAACGGATCCAATCCCCAGTCCCTGGATCCCAGCCAAATTGTCGGCGTTCCCGAGCACAGAATCTACCTTGCGCTCTTCGAGGGCCTTGTGGGTTATGATCCCAGAACCGTAGGCCCGGTGCCCGGAGTTGCCGAAAGCTGGTCTTTCAGTAATAACAACTCGGTACTCACGTTCAGGCTGCGGCAGGGCGTTGTCTGGAGCGACGGCACGCCCATCACCGCCCAGACCATCGTGGATTCTTGGCTGCACCACCTGAACCCCACCACAGCATCTGAATACGCCTACATGATTGGTGAGGTTGTAAAAGGCGCTGAAGATTATATGAACGGAGTAGGCAGGCCGGAAGACGTGGCGATTCGCGCCGTGGATGCCAGGACCTTCGAGGTAACCATGGTAGGACCGGTACCATACGCCCTCTCCATGATGGCCCATTACGCCTTTAGCCCCCTGCCCATGCACGTCATCCAGAGGTACGGTTCTAGCTGGACCAGGGTAGAAAACTTCGTCGGCAACGGCCCCTTTATTCTGCAAGAAAATATCCCCAACAGCCGCGTCGTAGTAGTCCCCAACGAGAGGTATTGGAACAGGTCCAACGTCTACCTTACCAAAATCACCTTCGATCCAAATGACGATGTGAACACCATTCATACGATGTTCCTTACCGGCCAGGCTGATTGGAGTACCGGCGTGCCTCTTGCCAGGATTGACGAAGTTAAACTGCATAAGGATTATCAGGTAAGTTCCCAGGTAGGAACTTATTATTTCCTTATCAATTGCCAGGATAACGCCGCCTTGAGGGATCCTCGCGTCCGCAAGGCCCTCTCAATGGGCTTTAACAGGCAGGAACTGATTGACAACGTGGTGAAAGGCGGCCAGCTTCCCGCATTGTCTATTTCTCCCCCAATGTCAAACTACCAGCCGGCAGCCGGAAACGGGTTCAACCTCACGGAAGCAAGGCGGCTTCTCGCGGAAGCCGGTTATCCCAATGGGGCCGGGCTTCCCACTTTCGAAATTGTGTACAACACAAGCGACAGTCACCGTATTATCTGTGAATACCTGCAGCAGGCGTGGAGAACCAATATAGGGGTCAATACAACCCTGCGAAATATGGAATGGGCTTCGTACCTCGATTACCGCGACGCCCCCTCCATGCAGATTGCCCGCGCCGGCTGGCTTTCCGACTATATGGACCCCGTGAGCTTCCTTGGGCTTCTTGTCAGCAATACCGGCAATAACGACGGTAAGTACAGTAATACCCAATATGATAACCTTTACAGGCAGGCGTCGGTCCTGCCGGACGGGGCGGAGCGGAGCAGCCTTTTACATCAGGCTGAAGAAATCGCCATCACCCAGGAACAGGCCGTAATTCCCGTTTACTTCTATGTAAACCAGAACATGATCAACCTCGATATTTGGGACGGCTGGTACGCCAATCCGATGGATACTCATCCTTATGTTGGTATGAGACGGAAGTAGCTGTACAAGGGAAAAGTAAAAAGAGCGAAGTTAGATAGCTTAGCTTGTGAACAACAGGCTAAGCTATCACTCTATTTTGTCGCCAGGCGCCGTTTTTAGGATTTTTTTTCGCTTGGCAAAAGACGAATTTGCCGAGGCGGCCGCATTTTGCGACCACCTTCAAAACTTTAAATACAAGATTAGGTATCAGTTACCGTTTTCTCTTTTTTCTCCCCAAAAAACACATTTACTCCCAGAATTTCCACTTCGTTAAGACCCCTATCTATAAAGTCATCTATGGCTTTTTCCAGATTTTCCTTTAAATTCTCCTTGAATTGCTGAATCGCATTTTGTGAATAAGTCTCCATGGAGAATAATTGGGGACTGTCAACTTCCAGCGCTTCCGCTATACGTTCCAGCATTTCAGGGGAAGGGAATTTCTTGTTTTGTTCGATTTGCCCTATATATTGGGTTGAAGTACCGATTCTTTCAGCCAAATTTACCTGAGAAATGCCCAAAATTTGCCGTCTTTTTTTGATATTAAAAGATAAAAGGCCCCTGATACTTGTCATGCCATAACTTCATTTTTACCTGGACAGAACCTATTGACAAGTTTCTTATAGTTTCATATTATGGAAAATAGTATTTTATTAAACTAAAAGAAACTAAAAATAGAGATTTTATTCCTTTTTTACGGTTTATTTTTTCTTTTTTGGGCAGTCAATGAACTGATTGGAGGTTTATATACTTTGAAACAAAGAAGGAGTTTTTAAAGGTAACAGTTACCATTTTGAGGATTTTCAGGAAAAACGCCATATTTTATGGCTTTTCATAATTCAATTTAAGGAGATTTTTATGAGAAAAGGATTGTTTTTGACGATTATGTTCTTGCTATGTGTGTCCCTCTTCGCGCAAGTAGGAGAGAACGGCGCCAAGCCTGAAAGCGCGGCTCCCGCTTCGCCTGACGTGGAGGCGCTGCAAACAGCGGCGCTCCTCGCGAAATACGGCTATGATACCGGCTCCGCTTCGGCCCTTATCGGGGCGGCGGAAATACTCGTGTATATCGACACCCAGCCCCTGGCAACGGCCGGGACGCAAAGCGGCCAGACCGCCGACTCGGGCGCGAAGTCCGGCAACCCGGAGTACACCCCCGCCAACCTGCTTGCGGACGCGAGGAGGATGGCCGGGAGGGACGCCACCATGCTCGCATGGGCGTCGGAGGTGGAGGCGGAGATGAACGCCAGGGCCGCGAGTGCAGCCGGAACCCGTGGATCGGGCTCGCCCAAATATCAGGTAGACAGGGTCAGCGCCTATTCCACTATCAGGTACCAGCTTCGGTTCTACGCAAATCAGTGGGCTGAAATTATGGTGTCAGGCGACGGCGACACGGATCTTGATCTTTACATCTATGATACTAACGGGAATTTGATTGCCTATGACGAGGGTTATACTGATGACTGTTATGTAAGATTTATTCCCAGATGGACCGACTATTTCACCATTGTTATCAAAAACCTGGGACGCGTGTACAACCAGTTCCAGATATGGACCAATTAGCGTTTCGGTAGAAACACCTCCGGTCATGGGTTGGTATGAGAAAACTGACGCTCATAGTATTCGTATTTATCATTGTATTCCCCCTTGCGGCGCAGAACGCCGATTATTACTATGAACGGGGCCTTGAGTATTTCGAATATGGCGACTATGACCGGGCGATAGAGGATTTTTCCAGCGCTATACGGCTTGACCCGTATGACGCGGACTTTTACAACGCCCGGGGCTATGCGTATTCCTGGATAGGCGAATACGATCTCGCGATAGCGGATTTTTCCCGCATCATACGGCTTTACCCGGAAGAGGCGTGGGCCTACAGCAACCGCGGCTATGCGTATTTTTATAAAGGCGACTATGAAAATGCGATTGAAGACTACACCCAGGCGATCCTTTTCGACCCGGATGACGCGTCCGCGTATAACAGCCGGGGCTATCTGTATACCAGTTTTGGAGAATACGACCGCGCGATAGCGGATTTTTCCCGCGCCATACGGCTTTACCCGGATGACGCGTGGGCTTACAGCAACCGCGGTTACGCGTATTACAACAAAGGCGAATACGAACGGGCGCTGGTGGATCACAACCGCGCGATCCGGCTCGACCCGAACGACGCGGAATTTTACTACTACCGGGGCCTTGTGTATTACGACATAAGCGACTATGACCGCACGATAGCGGACTATAGCCGCGCAATCTTCCTCGACCCGGATTTCGCGGACGCCTATAACAACCGGGGCCTTGCGTATCTCGACAAAAGCGAATATGACAAGGCCGTCGAGGACTATACACGGGTAATCCTCCTCGACCCGGATTACACGGACGCGTATTTCAGCCGGGGCCTCGCGTATTACTACAAAGGCGAATACGACCGCGCGATAGAGGACTACACCCAGGTAATTTTACTCGAGGCGGATGAGGCGGATGTGTATAACAACCGGGGTCTCGCGTATTACAACAAAGGCGACTATGACCGGGCGTTGGAGGACTATACCCAGGCGATCCTGCTCGACCCGGTTTATCTGGATGCGCATAACGGACGGGGTTTCACGTATTTCGCCAAAGAAGACTATAAAAACGCGATAGATGCCTATACCCAGGCGATCCTGCTCGACCCAGGTTACACGCTTGCTTATAGCAACCGGGGAATCGCGTATCAACGTAAAGAAGACTATGAAAACGCGTTGGAGGACTTTACCCAGGTAATCCTGCTCGGCCCGGATGACGCGTCAGCGTATAACGACCGGGGCCTTGCGTATCTCGAAATAGACAACTATGAAAACGCGATAGAGGATTTTACCCAGGCAATCCTGCTCGACCCGGATTACGCGTCCGCGTATAACAACCGAGGTCTTACGTACGCCGTCAAGGGCGAATATGACCTTGCCGCCGCCGACTATGAAAGATCATTGGCGGCCGCCGAGAACGCCGCGAATCTAAACGATATTTTTTATTCTACGATGAATTACGCGAACATGATCTATACCTCTTATCCTTACCTGAATATAGAAGAAGCGGACGATTTCATTTGGGAATCTTTTATTCCTTTAACCATGGACGGCATTGCCCGGAGCGTTAAGCGGGCGGAACAGGTACGCTCAAACCTTGGGGCCCGCGGCTCCGCCATCATGACGCAGGCGCTCTACTTTTATTACATGGGCCTGGATTTTGAAGCCAGCTTTGGCTCCATGGATAAAGCCTTTGAATATTCGGAATCCCTTCGGAGCCGGGGCTTCCTTGACCAGGTGGGAACCGAAGCGGCCTTGCGCCTTCCGGGCATTGGCGAGGGAGAACGGGAAAGGCTCAGGCGCCTGCTTGGGGAAATTGAGAATAGACAGAATGTACTTGACGCCTTTAGGGAGCGGCCGCCCCAAAACAGCGAAGAAGAGCGCAGCTTTGTCAGCGCCGGGCAGACGCTCAGCGTTCTGGAAGCGGAACTTGCGGCTTTGGACACGGAAATCGGCGGCCGCATCCCACAATACGCGGAGCTGCGGAACCCTGTTCCCGCAAGCCTCGCCCAGGCCCGGGACTGGCTGGATGAGGATACGGCGGTTCTGATATACGCTATCTGGGACGGATCCTATTTCAGGCCGTATATTGGCCTTTATACGGTCAGCTTCAACCGCCCAACCGTCAATTCCTATTGCCTGGTTCTCACAAAGGACGGCCTTAGCGCGGTAACCCTTGATCATACCTTCAACTACATCCAGACAATCGACCGCCTGCGTACCAATATCAAGCGCATAGTGAGAGTAACTAACTTCGAAACGGACAGGAACGACCTTTACAACGCGCTTGTCAGACCGGCGCTTCCCTTTATCCCTGAGCATGTCAAAAATCTCATCATTGTCCCCGACGGAACCATTGCCCATCTGCCTTTCGACATTCTGCGGGAAGACTACAACAGCCCGGACCTTGGTGAAACGTACCGCCTTTCCCTGTCCCCGTCTTTGTCCGTGAGCATGCTGTCGGAAAAGGCATCTCCGCAAAACTTGCCGATTCTTGCGTTCGGCGGCGCGTGGTACGACCCGGAAATAACGGCCGCCGAGCGCGGCGTCCAGGGCCCGGTGTCATATCGGGATGAGCCGATCCCGATTGTCTGGGATGATCTTCCCGGAACGGAGGCGGAGGTAAGAATGCTGGAGCGGCTTGTCCCGTCAGCGGCGGATATTAGGGTGTTTATGGGCGGCGACGTGAGCGAGGCGCAGGTCAAACGGCTTTCCACCGAGGGGGAGCTGGCAGCGTACTCCATGCTTCACTTTGCCACCCACGGCTATTTTAACGAGAATGATCCGGAGCGGTCGGGTATAGTGCTGTCGGAAGTGTCGGGGGTTTTGGACAACGGGGAAGACGGCTACCTCACCATACCCGAAGTAGCGGTGCTTGGCCTTAACGCCCGGATGGTACTGCTTTCGGCCTGCGAGACAGGACTCGGGGTGTTACGGCGCGGCGACGGGATGGTAGGCATGGTCAGGGCGTTTCTGCTGGCCGGGGCCGAGTATCTGGGAGTAAGCCTTTGGAAAGTAAATGATAGAGCCACCACGGAATTTATGACCCGTTTATACGGCAAGGTGCTGAACGAGGGAATAACATTCAGGGAAGCGTACTTTTTGGTAAAGGACGAATTCAGGAATGATAGCAGCTGGAGCCATCCCAATTACTGGTCGGCGTTTGTCTTGTATGAGTGAAAAGGTGACAGTCACCTTTTTGGCACTGTCTTTATAAGGAGTTTTTATGAAGAAAATTATCATGGGGCTGATGTTCGTGTTTGTTGCGGGAATTTGTTTCGGGCAATACACGGTCATCGTGAGAGCGATCAATTCAGGTGCGGATTCAAGGCCAACTTTCGCGGCTGAGACGTTTACCCGGTTTTTGGAAACCAGCGCTGTAAACCTGGGGTATACCATCATTGACCGCGCCGCAATAGACGAGGCAGCTAAAAACCTCGAGATGGAACCCACAGGCAGCTATAGTTATTCACAATTACAGAGAATAGGACGGGAACTGAACGCAGATTTCTTGATTTATGGAGTGCTTTATCGTTCCTTTCTTGATGTGTCGGTAGTAGATATAAAAAACTGGAGAGAGGTAGCCGGCAGCGAGCGATTAAGAATGTCGAAGAACGAAAAGACCAGCCAAAAAAGAATTGACAAGTTTATAGGCAATAACATCGGAACGGTTGATAAACAGCAAGAATACCAGCAGGAACTCGCGAAAAGGCAAGCGGGGCCTTTACCGCAAGACGCGTGGAGAAACAACAAGATATACGTGGGCGTCGGAACGGGAATTGGCATTGGCGCGGGGGTAGCCTCAGTCGATGGGGAAACGTACGGCAGTTTTGGCGCCAATTTTGGCGGCACGCTCAGGGCGGATTTTGGGAAACCCATCCCACACATGACCAAAAGAGGGTACACAATACAACATATGGGTTTTGGAACCGGTTTGCGTGTTTCCGGCTCCGAGGGGAACGTCTCGGTCATGATACCGCTCGAGTATAGGGGGGCTGAAAGATACGACCGGATGGAACTTGGATTGGGAGCTGGAGCTGGAGTTATTTTTGGATCGGCAGGTTTTTCGCTGCCGATTATCATAGACGGCACAATCGGCTGGAATATCGGTCCGGGAATTGTCTTTCTTGAAGGCCAGGTCGGTTATTCGTTTTTATCCACTGGCGGCTCATACACCGACTCCATCGGCTTAATCGGCTCGATTAACGTGGGGTACAAGTTAGGGTTTTGGAAATAGGGGAAAAAGGCGCCTGGCACCATATGGTCTGAAACCGTTATTTATATGCGGCAAGGCCGCAAAGGAGTTTTTGTGAAGAAGAGTAGAGTTTTTTCAGCCGCGGCGAAGGCCGCGATGCTGACAATCGGTCTGGCACTAAGCATGGCGCTTGTGTCTTGTCTTTCCCTGGAGGAATGGGGGGAAGTATTAGGATCATTGTCGGATTCGGGTTTCCTCGATTCATTGGCGTCATCAGTTCAACAGGCAGAGCAACTGCAAGGAGGCAGTCAGGTCGCTCAGGCGCCCTCCACCTCAAACACCCCCGCGCCAAGCACAAGGAATTGGCAGGGCGCATATGACAACAATGTACGAAGGCTGGAAAGCGCCATTGGCTCATATAATAGAATGACCACCGCCACTGCGCGTTCCGGACAGTTACAGACCATACGGGGCTATCAACGGGATCTGCGGGATATCCGATCCCAAGCGCGCAGTGACGGTGTAACTCTATCCGTAAACCCTTTAGAGAATTGGAACCCTTGAGAACGGCTAACTTCGTCCGGCGGCTTATCTCTTTTTGAACGAGGAGCAAAAAGGTGACTGTCACCTTTTAAGTCACCTTTTAAGTCTTATAACTGTGAATAACAAAGAGCGGATGTCTGCGATTAATCAAGCAGGTATCCGCCTTGTTTTTGGTTTCAAGTTACTACAAATAATGATTTCAATTTTTTTCATTATTATTCCTTGTCGCATTACTGACAAGTTTTTATGGAGAAAAACCGGTCTTCACAAAAAGCAAAAAAAAGTATGGTAAAACCAGGAGCTGTTATGGATACAGTTTTGCATAAGAAACATCCCGAAAACGCCTCTCTTAACCGGAAAAAGCATCCTACTGCAAAGTTTAAAAGCAAAATCCCGCTTATTTGTTCCATTATCCTTGGCAGTGTGGACAAGGCAGATATACGGAAGATATACTTGTTTGGCTCGTATGCCCATGGGAAACCGAAAAATTCCAGTGATATTGATATTTGTGTGATAATCCGAGACACCGCCGATCGTCCGGCTGCATATTTAAAAATAGCAATGAACTTAACAGATAACAACATCGCACCATGCGATCTGGTCGTTTCCAGGGAAAGCGATTTTTACGGTTCGAAAAACCCAAATGGAATTGAACATTCAATTATGGAAGAAGGTAAACTCCTGTATGCCGGTTAATTACGTAACAGAAGCAGTGGAATGTTACTTCTTCCCTATTGAATTGCGGGAATCCGAAGAAATACATACCGTCCCGCTTGACTGGTTACTTGACGTTATCCAATTTGCGAAAGAGAAATTTTTCAAGTAAATCCAATATTCCATTTTCTCTATTATCTCTAATTTATCCCATTACAACAAACCTATCCCCCCATCCAGCTAAACCTTGCCGAACTGTTAGATTTTCGTTATTATTGACTATTAGAAACTTTTATCAGGGAGTGAGCCTAAAAAAATGGCTGAAGGGCTACTAACTAAAGCAAAAAAGCAAAAAGTTGATGAGTTTTATACCCGGCTTTTTGACATAGAAAATGAAGTAATGCATTACAAAGACTATTTTAAGGGAAAAACCGTCCTTTGCAACTGCGATGATCCGCGAGTAAGCAAATTTTTTTATTTTTTCTATTCAAGATTCAACGGCCTCGGTTTGAAAAAGCTTATCGCCACCTGCTATAAAAACCTCAACCCTGATTTATTTACCCAAAACCTTGACGAACAAGCCGTATACTGTATTTATGACAGCAAAGACCGTTCCGATGATGTATACACAGACTATGAAACGTTTATCAAACAAAATGAATGGGGTATTTTGAAAGGAGACGGCGACTTTCGTTCCCCTGAATGTATTGATTTATTAAAGCAATCAGACATAGTCGTCACCAATCCCCCTTTTTCCCTATTCAGGGAATATGTTGCACAGCTTATGGAGTATGAGAAGAAGTTTTTAATCATCGGTTCGCAAAACGCAATTACTTATAAAGATATTTTTAAATTTATTAAGGATGATAAACTATGGTTAGGTAGAAGCCCTTCTGGTATGTGTTTTGATGTTCCAGAAGGTTATACAAAAACTACAAAAGTAATAAGCGGAAAAGTATTTGGCTGGCAGGGAAGTGCTTGTTGGTTCACCAATCTTCCGCATAGTAAACGAAATGAAAAACTAATCTTATATAATGAATATAACACAAAAAAATATATAAGATACGACAATTTTAATGCAATAGAAGTCAGTAAAGTTTCTGATATTCCTTTGGATCATAATGGAATAATGGGTGTTCCAATTACATTTTTGGACAAATACAATCCCGAACAATTTGAAATTATTGGTGTTACAAATCATGGCGATATGCTTGGTACTCCTTTTAAAAATAATTGTTTTGCAGAGATAAATGGTAAAAGAAAATATGTCCGCATATTAATTAAGAAAAGGGGAAAAACATGAAAATTGAATTACATGAAATACCAATTAAAGACATTACAAAAGATTACATTGACAATCAGGAGGAAGGCGTTATTGGCTATGGCGGTAAACTTAATATCCGTCCCAAGTACCAACGTGAGTCTGTTTACAAAGACCAGCAAAGGGACGCCGTTATAGACACGATTCAAAAAAATTTCCCTCTCAATATCATGTATTGGGTTAAGAATGGCAAAAATTACGAGGTTCTTGACGGTCAGCAGAGAAGAATATCATTTTGTCAGTATGTCAAAGGCGAATACAGCATAAATAAAGATTGCAACAGAAGGAAATCCAGTAAGCAATAACAGGAGATAGTAATAAATGGCAATTATTCAGGCTGCTTGCCCTGTTTGTAGTGGTTTGTCTGATCAAAGGTTAATACATCCTCCTGATATAAATTTAATTGAGTGTAGCATATGTGGAAGATTTTCAATAGAAAATGACTATATAACTAAAATAGATAGAGATAAATATGCCTCTTATTTATTTTATAACTGCAATTTATTCTCGTCTATCAATGATAAAAAGAAAGTTTTTTATTTTATAGGCTCAGATATATCATATAAAGATATTCTGTTCGAATATCCTTCTGATATTCGTCATTTACGAAAAGAAGATGTAGATAATTGGTATCCAAAAAAATTTAGCGAAAAAATTGATTATATTTTACTTGGATTGGCTCAATTATCAGACTACACTGGTAAAAGTATTTCTTTGATTGGGCAAAAAGCAAACAGTTTGTTTTTTGTGAAAAGATATACCGATGATAATTTGTTACCCAATGAAAAAATAAACGAACAAACTGAATATTATTATAATTATTTATCTTCACTGCAATTAATAAAGCAAAATTATTCTATGGCTACCTTATTACCAGAAGGATTACGACGAATTGATGAGCTTCAAAAAAATCAGGCTGTCAGTAAGCAAGTTTTTATAGCAATTTCATTTTCTGATGACATGATAAAAGTACAGGAAGCAATTGAAGAAGGTATACGGAAGGCAGGTTATATACCTCATACCATGAATAGAAACGAGCATAATAATCAAATAGTTCCTGAAATTTTATTTCAAATTAGGCAAAGCAAATTTGTAGTTGCAGAGTTTTCTACAGGTAATAATGGCGCTTATTATGAAGCTGGTTATGCTGCCGGTTTAGGGAAAGAAGTAATACACATTTGTAATACAGAAAAATTCAGGAAAAAAGGGCATTTTGATATTAAGCAAAAATCAACAGTTTTATGGAATACAGTTGAGGAAATTCCAGACGCTTTATGTAAGCGCATTATAGCAACTATTATCTAGTGTTCTGTAACATACTGACAACGAGAATAATATGATACACTGGAGGTATGAAAGAAGTACAGCCGCTAATAAATAGTGATGATAAAGACTTAATG
>JGI24698J34947_10001007_pt1 | contig 14474 bp, 10 predicted proteins | sample TergutMp193P3_FD_34947 | JGI IMG/M metagenome (IMG submission 34947) | reverse complement strand
GAAAAACTTTCCACGAAGGAAATACGGCTTCATGTAATACAGGCGCTTCCGGGGCCGGTCAACGAAGGAGACGTAGACCTCGCGATTGCGTCTAACGCGATCATTATCAGCTTTAACGTAAGGCCCCTTCCCAAGGCAAAAACGCTTGCAGAACAGGAAAAGGTTGATATCAGGAAGTACAATATCATCTACAAAGCGGTGGACGAGATAAAGCTTGCGATGGAAGGAATGTTAAAGCCGGACACAAAGGAAGAAATAGTCGGCTCTGTAGAAGTCCGCGAAACCTTCAAAGTCCCGAAAATCGGCACAATCGCCGGTTGTTATGTGCAAAGCGGCGTCATTAAGCGGAGCTGTACGATTAACCTTATAAGGGATCAGATCGTCATTCACAGCGGAAAGATCGCCTCCCTGCGGCGCTTTAAGGACGACGTGCGCGAAGTTGCCGCGGGTTATGAATGCGGAATCGGCCTTGAAGGGTATGACGATATTCATGTCGGCGACATGTTTGAAGTAATCGAAATTATTGAAATAGCGCGTAAACTGAGCGTTTCCTGATTATGCCCGTATACAGAACAGAGCGGCTGGGTCAGTCGATACAGGAAATAATAAGTTCTCTTATTCTTGAAGGCAGAATTAAGGACAGCAGGGTAAGCTCTTTCCTTTCGATAACGAATGTCAACGTATCAAAGGATCTTTCCTATGCCGATGTCTATGTTTCCGACATCCGCGGAAAAAACATTGAGAAAGGAGCGGAGGGTCTTCAAAGCGCCGCGGGTTTTATTCAATCACAGCTTGGCTCCATGATGCGCGTCAGAAAAATCCCCCGCCTGCGCTTCCATCCCGACTCAAGCATAGGCGAAAGTTTTGACCTGATAAAAAAAATTGACGAACTTGTGCAGCCGAAATGAATTCAGGTTTGATATTACTGAATAAAAAAGCAGGTATCACTTCTTTTCGGGCGTTAGGTGAAGTTAAGTGCGCGCTTGGAACGGGGAAGGTGGGGCACACCGGCACTTTGGACAAATTCGCCTCGGGGCTTCTCGTGGTTCTTGTTGGAAGGGCGTTAAAACTCAGCCAATGGTTTTCCCATTGCGACAAGCAGTACACGGGAAGGATTCATTTCGGCATTGAAACAGACACCCTCGACCCTGAAGGAAATGTTACGGCGGAGGCGGAAGTTCCTTCACGCGAAAAAGTGGAGCGGGTTTTAAGTCAGTTTTCAGGGATAATAATGCAGGAGCCGCCTGTTTTTTCGGCTATTCATGTGAACGGACAGCGCGCTTCAAGCCTTGCCCGATCCGGCAAAGCGCCGCAGATGAAAAAACGCCCCGTTGAAATCTACAAAATAGAACTCCTCTCCTGGCAGCCTCCGTTAGCTGACATTTTTGTCCGCTGTTCTGGCGGCACTTACATACGCTCCCTCGCAAGAGACATCGCCCTTGCCGCCGGAAGCAGGGCGCACCTTTGCGCGTTGACACGGACAAAAGTAGCTGACTTTTCTCTTGATACAGCAGTAGAGGCGGCGGCGCTCGCGGAGGAAAAAAAATTTCTGCGCCCCATAGACAGATCAGTTATCGCCGCGATTGGCCTTCCGTGGTTTGAAATCGCGCCGCCTGATACAGAGATAATCTTTCACGGTAAGCCGCTTGCGCCGCTTCTTGAGGGAAAGACGCTTTTTTCGCCGCGAGAAGATTCGCAGAAAGACGCTGATAATTTAGCGGCGGCGGTTTTTGCCGGAGAGGAACTTGTCGCCGTTGTGGAGAAAACTGGCGGGGAGTGGAAGTATGGGTGTGTGGTGTAAAAAGACGCGGGGAGCCATTTGTTTTAATCACAAAAAAAATTGTAAATATCCGTGTATGCCGCTTGTTAAAAAATAAAAATGATGTTATAAGTAAAGAAAACCTTGTCTAAGGTTATCATAATGAATGACGGTTTGACGGATCCTTTTTCTTATGTGGGAATCCTCGGACGGTAGTTTCTAAAGGATTTTTTATAAATCCACATCATATTTATTAATATATTATTAATTTTTCCGATCTTAAAAGTGTATTACTATACCAGATTTCAACTGTATATTCGCCGGCTGGATAAATACTACGGTCGCTATTTCCAAAGCCGTGTAAAGAAAGAGATCGATTTTCACCGTGATTTATTTGTAGTGTCGAAGAATATGAAAAACCTGTTGGGGAACTTGAATCTGTAACAAGTGCCCTATCAGGACGAATGATCTTTATATAGAATGTAGCGTTTTCACTGATTGTCGAATCATAGGTTATAACAGGAGCTAAGATTCTCATTTGTGAAGACTGTAATCTATTTCCCGGATTAGTAAGCCATGTACTACTGCCTGAATAATTTCCAAATCTAATTCCTGTCACAATGATTCTTGATACAGTTTTTGTCTGTTCATAATCACGCTGTACGGCGTTATATCTGTTTTGCAGCGTATTATACCTGTTCTGTAATGTACTATTACTGTTTTGTAATGTATTATGCTCGCTTTGTAAGGTATTGTATCTGTTTTGCAGTGTATTATAATCGCTTTGTAAGATATTATTAACGCCCTGTAAACTTGATAACTGAGAACGAAGATATACAGGTTCTTTATTTTTATTGTACATGACAATACCCATTATCGTTATACCAGTAATGCCAAGAAGAATAGCAGTTATTAAACCATGTTTTGTTTTTTTTAGTTTTTCCTTAAATAAAGCTTCATCAGGCGGTATCACATTTTTATTGTATGCTTTATTACTTTTTAATTGGTTTGTTTCTTTTATAAGATTTTTAATCTGTTCATCTTTATTCGAAATAATCGATGACAATTCTTTGTTAAGCTGTTTTTCCCTGTTAAGTTCTGCAGATATTTTTTTTAACTCTTCTCCCGGAGAAACGGACGGTTTTTTATTCTCTTCTACAGGCATATCAATTTCAAAGAGAGCCGCTTCAAGAATATCAAGTGTTCTGTTACACAGATCTAAATCCAGTACCTCATTATTTTTCAGATTTTCCGCAATTTCCATTTTTACCGAAGTCCGCTCAGATTGACTTGCCTTATTTAATTTTTTATGATAACCCAAAGCTAAACATATCATTAAAACTTCACATTCATCCATATATATCGAATCTATTTTTGTATATACAAAACTTCCTGTGGCTCCAATGTTATCAAGAGCATCTTTCCCATTTTCTTTAATAAATATTTTCAGGCCGGACAATAGATCATTCTTCATTAATTTTTGCCCATAATTCTTCGATGCATTTGGAATAAAGCATGGAATTAGGTTTTAATTCTAATGCTTTCTCAAAATCTTTTAGAGCGGCTTTGTAATCAGGGTCTGTTTTTAATTGATATGCTATTCCTCTATAATAATACGAGTCTGCATTTACCGGATTTATTTGTATAGCTTTATTTATTTCAGCTATTGCTTTAATTGGTTCATTATAAACACAGGCTTTTCCTGCCTGCATATGTTCTTCCCAAAGCAAATTAAATTTTTTTCTGTCTAAAACTTTAAATACAGTTTCTATTTTTAAACTGTAAAGATCTATAATTTCTTTATATGGTTTTGGAAAATTTTGAATATTGGCGCATTTGTATGTTATATTGACAAGGCTGTCTAAAATTCGCTGTATTTTAGAGTTAATGTCAACAGATTGTTCGTTGAATATGCTAGTAAAAGTCAAGTTTATATCTTTTAACATTTTTTCCTGATTTTCTACGGCAACAATTGCCGTATATGAAGATGTTAGCTTTTGATTTAGAGATTTTACATTTTTACAGGCTAAGTCCATACTATTACCAAGTTGTTCTAATATTTTATTGCATAATTTAATTTTATTGCCAAGTTCGTCATTCTTTTGTTTCTCATAATATAAAAAAGTATTTAAAAAATTATTTGTCACATTAGCATTATTATATGTGCTTTTTACATTTTCTAATACAGATGTATTATACTCATTTATGGCAAATAATAAGCAGGTTTTTTGTTTTGATATCTCATTCATTAAATCTATAGCCGGAAAAATGGGATTTGATATAGAATATGCAGGTTTATAAGCATTAGTTGGCAAAGATAATTTATCCAATAAATATTCTGAAATAAAAGAAATAATAAATAATATTATGCAAATCAAAAATCCTGTTCGTTCTTCGCCATATCGAAGAACATTGTAGGCACAAAGAGAGATTGAAAGTATCCCAAGGGGCAAATTTGATACGATAAAAATCGTATGTAAAATACTATGCATTTTTTCCATATAATCCACGCTGCTTTTGCGCGTAATGAAAGCAATAAAAAGATTTATTAAACCGCAAAAACAAGAGAATGCGAAAAGGATGATAACAATGGCCGAAATATCCATATTATACAGCCTTTTCCTGATTATCAATAATTATTTTGCATATTTCAAAAAAACGATCGTAACTTTTCGAAAGTTCAACAGCATTCGTTTTTAAAGTGTCTTCTATTGCCGTAAATGCTTTATTTACGCTGTTTTCAAGAGTTAAAGTAATATCAGTCAATTTTTCTATGGACGCAATTTCAGCAGTATTCGTATATCCGGCAAGGGTATTACGCAAGCTGGAGAATTCATTTGCCAATGTATTAATCGCATTAATATCAATTTTATCTTTCTCTATGAATTTTATTAAATTTGCATAGGATTCCTTTGATTGTAATGTTATATCTTCCAATTGTTTTCCAAGAGATTCAAAGCTTTTTATTTTTTCTTCAATAGAAACAATAACGGATTCTACCGTAACTAAATCATATTTCTGTAATTCATTGGTAAAACCCACCAGAGCGGAGGATAATTTTTCGCTTGATAATAACAATAATTCAAAAGGCTCTTTAAAAACATTCTGCATTTCCAGCAGTATCTTTTTTATTTCTTCGGGAGTAAAAGAGTATGTTTCATTAAATAGTTTCTCTTTTAAGGCATTAATGGAAAGCACATCATAATTCAGCAGTTTGTTATACCAATTACAATAAAAAATCTCTGTAAATAAATTATGGTTAAATGAGAGAAAGCGCTGCTCAGCAATAATTAAAACATACCATATAAATTGAAAAGATAAGAGCAAATCAAAAATATTATCTAAAGAAAATTGCATCAAAACAAGAATTATTACCGGCGCTATATGACTTGCCAGAAAAACATTTCCCAGAAACCTGTATTGGTATTTCTTATAGAGTGACAGATAAAATGACGGATCATATTTTTTGCCGTCTTTTACATCCGCGCATATGTGGCTTAATATTTTAAGAATATAATTTTTTTGTATGGATTTTCCTAAACCTGCGGAAAAAACGTCAAAGTTGGTTTTTATTGAAACTACATTATTATCTTTGTCATACTTTAGTTCAGTAACTAATTTATTCAATTCCCTAAGCTCAGGTAAAATTTTTATTCTGCGTATAAACAAAATCAACGGTATTAAATAGGTGAAAATAAAACAAAGTCCATATACAGTAAAAATCACTTTTTTTCCTTTAATTTAAAATTTGCAATAAACCCTTAAATTCTATAAAGCCTGACGAAGATATTTCACATGGAGTAATAATCCTAATTTTATTTTTTCCTTTTTCCTTGAGCATACTCAAATCCATTTCATATAAATCGAGATTGGTCATTTGATTAAATGAGTTTGGATTCGGAAATAAATATTTTTTTGATCCTTTTCGGTTAATAATCCATTTTGTTTCTTCGCGCGTTTCCGTATAATTCTGCTGATTTGTTCTTATCCTGAAATCGCCTGTAACATAGGCAAATTCACGCGGGAGATACGAATCAGGGCAGGAAGCCCAGTTATTAAATGAATTTATTATGTTATCGGTTTGGTCAAATAATTCATTATTATATGGTGTCCTTACCGTGTTTGGAGATAAATTGTTTTTTGTTTCTTTTTCGTTTAATTTTTTTAAAAGTTCATTGTTTTTTGCTTCCAAAGCGGAAATTTTTTGTAAATTATTATTGTTCTCATTTTCGAGTTTTTTACAATATTGCAAAAAACCTTTATTTGCATTTTCTAAGTCTGTAATTTTACTTTTTGTTTCCTGTGCAAATGTACTTTGTTTTTCATTAAGTTTTAGGAAAAGAGTTTCAAGCTGCAATACTTTACCAATTTTTTGTTCAATGTCTTTTATTTTATCAATAGTGTCTGTATATGCTTTTATATTTAATTTTATTTTTTTGATTTCATCAGAATTACCTATAATTCTTTTGTCAAGTATATCAAAATTAGTATTAAATTTTTTATGATCTTCACCCAATTGCTCGGAAAGCTGGGCATGGATAAGTTGTTTAACTGATTCATCGACTGTCATAATAGTTCTAGTTCACCCGCAAATTCAACAAAACCGTCTTTAGTCATTTCACAGGGAGTTATGATCTTTATTTTATTTTGTCCCCTCCCCTTAAGTTTTGACTGATCCATTGTGTATAACTCGGGAATATTGGTCATCTGGTTAAACGAATTGGGATTAGGGAATAAATATTTTTTCGTACCGTTGCGGTTGGTAATCCATTTTGTTTCTTCCGCGCTTTCCTTAATTTCACGTTTTGTCCGTATTTTAATATCGCCATTGATGTAATAAAACGCCTCCGGAAGAGGCCCAACAGGATTGGCCGCCCATAAATTAAAAGCTTCTGTAACATCAATTTTGCCGCTTTTAATACCCTCGGTTATTTTTTTTCCTGAGTATAGTGTGTCAAATTTGCTTTTTAGCTCTCTTAGATCTCCAAGTACGCTTATCTCGTTATTCAGTCTGGAAATATTTTTTTCAAGGGTTGCAATTGTATCGCGTATATCGTTCGCTGTATCGTCAGTGTTTGAAAGATGTCGAGGCTTGTTCATGATAGTATCATGTTTTTGTTCCATGTTTTTTAATATTTCATCAATGTTTTTATTAAGCTCTTTTGTTTCCTTTTTAAATTTACGCAAAGAAAGATAGTTTATTAGAAACAAACCGGCCGTTATTAACAAAAAAGAACCGGCGATTATAAAAATCCAGAATAAATTTGCAAAAATGGAAGAATCATTTTTAATGTTATCATATCCTTCATTTTCATTGCTTTCCGGCACTGCTTCAATCTGTTTTATACCCTGTTCTTCCAAATCCGGAGAATCGTATTCGGTTTCTTCACTTATAGCCTCTTTATCCTCATTTTCACCGGTATCAGCGGCATCCTGCGCAAATATGCAGGTAAATGAGAACATAAATAAAAAGAAGGCGGTTGCAAGTCTTAACTTATTTTTTTCCATAAATATTCCTCCGCGTATTCTTCCAGAAATACCCTGAGCATCAGAATAAACGGCGTTTCAAAACGGCCGATGTGCAGGACATTTTCAAATTCCTGCTCTATCTTTTTCCAAAGTGAATTTTTGGAAGCGTTATAATCGCCCATATCAATAGGTTGTATTTCATTGCCGATTTTTGACGTTATCCTGTTTAAAAACGAAATAAAAGCGTCAAGCTCAGGCAGCTCTTTATTAATTTCTACCTTCAAATCTTTTGGCGAAGAATAGAATGGATCTTTATCAGCTTCCACAAATTTGATACCCTCTAGTTTTCTTCTATCACTTCCCTTTGAAATCGTTATGTCACAGCCAAGGTAAACATCAGGCTTTCTGATTGACGCATGGCTTTTTTGCCTGCCACTTCCATCCAAATTGCAGATCAGCCCTATAGCCGTTTCGGTTTTCGCCGTTTCCGGTGAAAATTCAGGGAGGATTTTTGCCGGCAGCGAAGTTTTTTCCTTGATTAAATCCTCCGCCTCCTCATAGATAAATTTGCAGTAGGCTTTTATCCAGTCGGTCAATTTAGATCCTTTACCGGAAAGCCCCATTACAATATCGGTGATAGTATTATCTATCCTTCGCTCGTCATCATATATGGCATATAACGAAGAAATACTGTTCGCAAAGTAATAAATCAGGCCCGAATAGGCAATTAGCACGCAATGCCTGAATATCTTAAAAGCCTCCCAATCCTGTCCCTTAAGGTCCTGCAGGCGGGTAACCAGGCGTTCATAGTACTCAACCAATACTATTTCGATAAGGAACTTGAATTTATCATCCGTCATGTTTGTTTTGGTACGGGGAGTGTCAGAGAGCATCATGTGAATACCATCAGTATTATCTTTGGTCATAACGGCATCCAGAACCGAAGGTATATAAACCAAACGTGCCAGGGGTCGGATAAACATATCTCGTGACGCGTAATGAATTGAGGTCTGGAATAGATTCTTTGTCTTTAGCCAAATGGAAGCGTCTGACGAACCGCCGCCTATGTCGACACAAAAATATAGCGAATTCCGGTCTTTTATCCAATTGAAGTAATATGCCGCCGCTATACTTTCCGTTAACAGGTTTTCTTCCTCGTTGAATTTCAATGCTATACCTGTTTCATCGGAAAGAAGTTTTTTAATACTGTTTATCCTTCCGCAAAAATCATCTTTTGCGAGTGGACCAAAGGCGGTGGGATATGAAAAGAAAAGGTTGATATTGCTCACGCCTTTTTTGGCCGCGTAATACACAATCTGCGTGAGAAGCTGGTTAAGGTATTTTCCGGAATTTGATTTCCCGGCCTCCCATTTGATGTTTGTTATCAGCCGTTCCTTCCTGCCTTTCTGGGTATTCATTATTTTGAAATTTTCATAGTTATGCCAAAAGATTCGTTTTTCTGTAAAGAATAAATTATCGGAATTGTCGGACGATGTATCCATTGTTTCCAGGGCGGTCGCGTAACCGTTTTGTCCAAAACATTGATTATCCAAGAAATAAAACTTATATGATTCATTGCCATTATCGCAAAGCCTGACAAGGTCACTGTCGTACTCGGACTTTATTGGCTCGGAATGGCCTTCCCTCCATTGGTATTCAGTCATTAATCGAATGAATGTAGGCTCCTTTTTTTCAGAACCTGTATAAAACGCCGTTGTGGAGGTTGTACCAAAATCTATACCCACATTCCAATTAGCGCCGCTGGTGTTCGCTTTTTCAGGCTCGTCAAGAAATACCATGCCGCGATGAATTGAAGCGCCTTCTGTTTTCTCGTACACCTTAAAACCCACAGGAAGCTTTATATATCTTCTGTAATAAAAGTCATATACTACCGTTTTCAATGTCGATAAGCTCTTCTCTCCCCTTAGATAATCACCATCATCTTCAAAGAATGGTTTTAAATCCAGTACAGGAATACCGCGATAATTGGGCTCAATACAAAAACAGTAATAACGCTGCCATGTATTATACCCCTTTGTATCGTTTATTTGAGCATAGGGCCAGAGCGACCAGAACGGAATTAAATTCTTTTCCATAATGCAGCATACCCCGTGCAGCTGGGGATTATTTTCCTGCATATCACTGCGGTTTTTGATGCGGTATTCCTTACTGATAGTATGAGTTCCAAGCTTGCCGCTTAATTTTATTTTAAGGCTGACGACCACCTTTTCGGTGTCGGTAGAAAGCGAGACCATTTTGTTAAGTATTTCCGGCTGATACAATGACAATAGAACGTCGCTAAGCGGCCATATTATTTCATATTCGGACAGTGAACTTGGATTCGGCATTGCATGAATAACAGAGCTGCCGTCTTTTTTTATCATTATCATTGAATCACAGAGAAGATCTTCTGCATAAATCAGCTTTATGCCGTCAAATGTCGTATTTTTATACTCTCCTATGTTTATCACCGAAATTTGGCTGTAAAGAAGATTTTTTGTTATCCGGTGATGCACAGCGTCGGGACTGTTTGAGTTTATTCCGCATATATTCAAACCGATAAGCGCGGCTCTGATTTTTGTTCCTTCCATAATAAACGGCAGCTCTACGTTTTCCCCGCCGGACGGTTCTATGCAGAGTTTCTCAAAAAGAGAAGCCACTGAATGGACATCATTTTTCTTTTCCGGCTCTATGGCAAGATTACTGTTAGGCGTAACATCTGAAAGTAATTTTAAGTATCTATCGGTTAAATTTTGCATATTTTTTATGATACCGTAACGGTCCTTTGCCGCTTCACGGGTAATAATGGCATAAAGCTCCGTCAGGAATTGTTTTAATACATATTTTGCATCACGGTTAATGGTTTGGCTTTGATCCCTGAAATAATTATCGGGACTTAAAAAGTTACCCGACTCATCGACAATAGTAGGAGCTATTTTATTCAATTTTCCCTTTGTGATATTATCAAGGGAATAAGCCGGACACACCAAGGTATTGTTTGCAAGAAACGCTATAGTAACGCCGTCCATTGTTAAACGGTGGCACCTAATCCAGTTATGGTCATCAAAAATATTGCTTTCCGGTTTCAATGTTGAATTAACAACACGCAAAAAATTGCCGTCTCCGCCGCCTAAATTCAACGCTTCAAGTTTTAATCCCTGATTCTCATAGAGGTTAATTTTTCGCAAAGCCAAAAGAGCGATAATGCCGCACCATTCCTTAAACGCGCCCTTGTTTATCGCGGAAAACTTTTGCTCGGTGAGTGTCAGCTCATTCATGATGAAAATAGACCAGGGGGAAGGTATGGATATATCGTCTTTTGTAAAACTCTCCGATACTCCCAGAGGAAGGCCTTCCGCAATATTTGCCAGAAGTGTCGGCTGACTTTTTGCCCATAACTTACCGGCAACTGCGTCAGGTTTTACAAATATAACATCGTTCTCTCTGGACAGATACGGCACCATATCAAAATTTTCCGGCTCAGGCAGCTTTGGAGAAAAAATGCCGCGTTTTTTCTCCGATTCACCCATTATAGCGTATAAATTGGCAAACAAGGCGCTGAAACTTTTTTCCCCTCCGCCAGCAGGCGGACTGCTGCAAATAAGCGCGTAAATTTTTTCGCTTTTTTTACCGCTTGTATCGCGATAAGTCAAGTCGGTAAAATTTTCTATTTTTGTTGCATCTACCGGAATATCGTCAAAAAGATTTACATATTGCGCGTTAAAAAGTTTTACACGCGGATCGACTTCCCATGTAAGGGTTCCTTTATTCTGATCAATTTCACGCTTATTGCGCTTATGTATATCATAAAACCACCCGACAAGCAGTTTTAGATAGTTATGTATATTATCATAAACATAATTTTGCTTGTCATCGCGCCTTGAATCCAGATCACTGTAAAGATTTTTCCATACTCCCGGCGAGTTTTTATTTTCACCTAACTCTTTGTATAGCACCTTGTTGTAAAAGATTGCCGTTTTTACCGCACGTTGGATATTCGCCGGCAAGTCCGGAAGAATATTTTGCAGCATTTTCCATGTGTAACAATAGGAACCTTCTTTTTCCGAACGTTCTGCGGTGATTATATTTCCACCCATCCTGTCTTCGGATTCGCGGATAAAATCAATTAAAGCGGTTGCCGCAAATAATTCTACAGGATGCGCTTTGTTACGCTGATTTGATGCGCCGCGAGCCGCCGATTCAAATGAATAATTCGATGCCGGCTCGCCTATGATATAGAGCGCGTCTGTTTTCTTGTATTGTCCCTGCCGGTAGTAATAGTACAGCGATGCTTTTGCTTTGATATTAAAATTGGAAGAGTCAGGCCGCAAAAGACCGTCATCCTGTATTTTCCCGATAGTCTCAAAATACGGGTTCAGCATAAGGGCGGCAAATTTAAATTCAGATTCTTTTTTCTTGGCGCTTAGTTCATCAAGCAGGACAGGAATGGCTGAAGCGCCCGTGCCGCCAAATATGGAACCGACTACAACAACAAAATCGTTATCGTTTATTTTTGAAAGCTGCTCTGTCCATATATTGCTGTTTTTGAGGATATCTTTTACTACCAGGGTTCCTATTGAAGTGTGTCCATAAAACCCCTGATCAAATTCCGCGTCTATTTCGTTATTGGTATAAAGGAAGCGGATAAACGCGTCATCATCACTGCCCGAATATTGAGGAATGTTAAATGTCTTGCTTATGCTTTTTTTATCTTCTTCAAAAAGAGGAATGTTAATATCAACCGAGATTGGTTCTACATTGACAAGACCAAGCGCGCTTGTGCCCCTTAATGCGTCATAATAGCGCTGGTAGGCGGAAAGAGTATTCTTTGTCTGCGAAAGATTTCCGTTTGCATTATCCGCATCTATTGTTAGGATACGAATCTCATTTATTTCGGCAGAGCCGAGTTTACCCTTAAATGCGCCGCAGGCAGCGAGATGAATAACAGCTCCTACTACCTTATGCCCTGTACCGCCGACTCCAATGACATGTAATCTTGACATATACTTCCCCTGTAATTTAAATGAAGCGCCGCTTTCCTTGTTCTAACCAGCAAACCAGAAGGCTCTTTTATAGGCCGGCGCGACAAAACGCGAACCTATTATGAACGTAACCAAACTCATAACCGTCTGTATACAAATCATGATTCCAAACGTAGTTCCGTCAAGTCCGAAATTTAAAAAATAGTAAAGCGGCAGACAAAACAAAAGTCCGATATTGATAAAGAAACCTACATAAAACTGGATGCGTTTTACCCTGGGGTCGGCGCCTCCTATAGCAGATGGACCGATCAACAATAATAAAACATGGACAACCAGCGCTGTAATCAAACTTACACGAGCTGATTCCTCGGCAAATTGCGCCCAATGGTTGCCTACAACACGTTCAGCCCAGGAATAATCTTGGATATAATACGGATCAATCCCTATAACAAAAAACACATAACATACAACCGGCAATAAAAGCCACGGCAGTACCCAAAGAGACGACTTTAAATATGTCCAAAACATAAACAACCCCCTTTTATCTTTTTAACAGATACAATTCATCTGAATAGACAGCCTTCGTCACAGCGTTATACGCATCTGCAATTTTCTCATAAACATTTACTAGTTCCAGCACCTTTACGCGGCCGCCGGCCGTATCGGCGCTTTGTTCCAAAACTGAAATACTTTCGGCATTTAAACCTTTAACCCAATCCGGTTCTCGTATGGCTTCGGGTATAATAACGCAGCTGACTTTATACCAGCCTTTATCCATAATACGGTTATTTGTTTCAACCACAAGATAAACCGGATAATCAGCCGCATTTGAAACGTGCACTTTTGTACTGACAATCGTAGAATTTGCCCTGCCCTCAAATGGCGATGGAGCAGGTACATCACTTTCTTTTTTCACTCTTTTTCCGTCAAAATAAGAAAGCAGGAATTCTGTTGTATAAACAAAATTTTCCTGATTGATATTTTTCAATGCCAATCCGGCCGTCCAGCGTGAACCTATTTTTGTAAGAACCTGATATGATTCAGGGTTACGATATGGAGATGTATTTTGGTTAATGACGGTAATTTCCTGGAGACGCAGATTCACCCGCTTTAACGCGTTATCTTCTCTGTTATAACGTCTCGCATTCGAAGCCATTACCGGATCGCTGTGGTATATTGAGATTTCCTGAGGCGCTTTTAACAAAAATACCGCGTTATGAAAGTTAATTTTTTTGGCGTTTAACTCTTTGGCAAGTTCCGCGCTGTACGCATACACAACATCGTTATCGCCTATTATACAGATGAAAAATGTCGAAATCCCGTCGCGTACCCGAATATTTTTATTTTGGTTATCCACGAGAGAAAATGACTCGATTGTGCCGGAAAAAGCTGACTCTATAGCGAATAATGCGCCTGAAAGTCCGCGTGAAAAAGCATCACGAAAAAAGGGGAAAAACGGATTTTCCCTGTTTTGTTCATAGAAGTCGGTAATCACAATATAGACGCTTCCCGGTTCATTCAAAGTTTTTATATATTCCGCAACCCCGGAAAAGGGTTGTCCGCCGGTAGGATGAACTTGATTCCGATAAACTCTTGGATAGGGATGATTATAAAAGTTTCTAAGGAGTATCTCTCTTTTTACATAATTTTCTGCGTCCGGGCCTATAAATTCATTGGTAAAGTCTATACTGTAATCGAAAAAACGGTTTGTCGAGGCGGCGAATACATTATTGCCAACCTGCCAGAGCAGCGACATGGTTTGAACATAGTGTGAATCATCGCCTTTTGCCGTAAATCCCTGCATTGACAGTGTTTTGTCAAAAAAGAAATGCAGTTGAGCGGTCTGGATGCCAGGTATCTTTTCTGGAGCCTCAATAGAACAAGGACCAACCCGCCCGCACGAAGTGGCCAGGCAGAAAAAAACGCATATGGCCAAGCCCCACACAGATGTCTTTTTCATAACCCCCATTTTACTCCAATACTTAACAGATTATTGTGAAAATTTAAATTATAATTTGATATTTGTCAAGGGTTTATGTCCATCCCATCTCTTGACACAATCCCAATTTTATGCCAGCATTACATAGAAAACGGGATAAACCCCATTAAAGTGTACCCAATTAGGAGATATATATGGCTTTAAACAAGGAAAGCGCCGCTTCAATCGTTGCCAAATTCGGCAAAAATGAGAAAGATACGGGCGCTACGGAAGTTCAGATTGCGCTGCTTACTGAACGAATCAACCAGCTTACAGAACTGTACTA
>JGI24698J34947_10001006_pt1 | contig 14477 bp, 6 predicted proteins | sample TergutMp193P3_FD_34947 | JGI IMG/M metagenome (IMG submission 34947) | reverse complement strand
CGCATTGTTTTTATCATGCCGTGAGTTCAGTATCAAATACATTACTGGAATGACAAAGAGTGTCATAAAGGTACTGACGGTAAGGCCGCCCACAAAGGTTTTAGCGATGGGTTGAATGGTGTCAGCGCCAGCGCCGGGGAAGAAGGCAATGGGAACCATGCTGAAAATGGTGGTAAAGCTGGTCATCAGAACCGGACGCAGGCGGTTGCGGCCTGCTTCAAGGCAGGCTTCACGCACCTTTAAGCCCCGCGCCCGCAGGGTGTTGGTATAATCAACCAGTACGATGCCGTTGTTGACCACGACGCCAACCAGGGCGACAATGCCGATAGCGGAGAACATGGACATGGCTTCGCCGGAGAATTTATATATCCAGATCACGCCTACAAAAAGCATGGGTATGGTAAAGAAAATGATCAACGGATCAACAAAGGATTCAAACTGGCTTGCCATAACGCCGAACACGAGGAAGACGGCGGTAGCAATGATAAACATATACTGCCAAAAATACGACTGTATCTCCTGCGCCTCACCCAGATAACGTATCCGTACGCCCTCACGGGGAACGAGGTAGTGTTGTATCGTTTCCTCAAGGCGGATCTGCATATCGGTTGCGGCGATTCCGGGGCCAAGGTCGCCGGTAACGCGGACAACCCGTTCCTGCCGTTCGCGGCGGATGGAAGACGGGGCGCGGCTTTCCGTAATGCGCGCCACGTTGGAAAGGGAGACGCGGGAACCGTTACGGCTCATCACAAAAACTGCGTCAAGATTTGGCAGGCCCCGGCGATCATCCTCCCGAAGCTGCACCTGTACATTGATCAGCCGATCCCCCCGGCTCATGGTGGTGGCGGTTGTCCCGTCCATAGCGGTACGAATCTCCGAGGCGATGGAGGCAAGGGAAAGCCCAAAACTTGCGGCGCGGTCACGGTCAATTTCAATCTGCAACTGCGGGGCTCCTTCGTCAATATTTACCGTAGGATTTTCTATCTCAGGCAGGTAGCGGGTTATAATATGCTGAATTTCATTTGCGGTATCCATAATGGCGTCGTAATTCCGGGAACTGACGGCTATTTCAACTGCCGAAGTGTTTCCCATGCCGCGTCCCGCGCGAAAGGCGATTCTTGCCCCCGGAATTTCGGTTGTATACGGAGTGATTTTACGGATTATCGAATCGGGCGTGTCAATTTGCCGGGCTGGTTCGGGAAGGACAATTTGCAACGTACCCTGATTAGTCCCGCTGCGCCGCGCCGTAAGGATAATATTCCGGTAGCCTTTTATTTCCTGTTTGACGATATCCTCCAGCTTGAACAGCATTTCCTCGGTAACGTCAATGGCGGTTCCCTGGGGCATGGATACGTTAATATTAACATTGTCGTCAGTCCGCATACGGACGTACAGGTTCATCCCCAGTCCGCTGAATTGCATGAGGGAATAAATCAGCATAAGTGACACCAACAAAAGAATGATAAGCCGGTGGGAAAGACAATAATCCAGCGCATTCCGGTATTTGTTTTCCAGCCCCTTAAAAAATCCTTCCATTACATCGTCAATTTTCCGAAGCACGGGATTTTTAAGCGGCTTTTGTTTGCGGGTGTCAAGTTTCAGAACTGCTCCGCACAAGCAGGGAACCAGGGTAATGGCGACTAACAGAGAAGCGATCAGGGTAATTACTACGGTAAAGATCAGATCGCTGAAAAGCTGCCCCATTTCCTTAAGATCATTTTTATAAATGATGAGGGGAATAAACACGCACAGGGTTGTCGCCGAAGAAGCGATAATAGGCCGCATCATTTCACGGCTGCCTAAAATGGCGGCTACTCCCGGCTTTGCCCCGCGTTCGCGGTAAGTATGGACGTTTTCAAGAATGACAATAGCCCCGTCCAGGGTCATGCCCATACCCATAATAAGTCCGGTCATGGTAAGGAGGTTCAGGGTAAAGCCGAAAATGGACATACTCATCAATGTCAACAGTATGGAAATGGGGATAGCAAGCCCAATGATGATAGTTCCCTTGATATTGCGTAAAAACAGGATCAGGATGAACATGGCAAGGGCGGCTCCCTGTAACGCGTTGCTATACACCTGGTTGAGCGTTGCCTTGATCATCGAGGTATTATCCTGAAGAACTTCCAATGTAAGTCCCTGGGGCAGTGACGCGTTGATGTCGTCAAGGGCAGCCCTTACCCTGTCCGCCACCTGCACCTGGTTACTGCCGCTTTCGCTGGTTACCTGGATATACACGCCGGCCTGCCCGTTTACATACACTCTGGCGGCGTTATCGTTATAGCCCATGTTTACATCGGCGACATCTTCAAGGCGAACAGCCTGCGACCGATTGTATGCGCCAGCCGCACCTGTGCCGTTTGCCGCGGGAAGATTCACCGTCTTAACCACCAGCCGCTTGATCTGTTCCAGGCTGACCAGTTCTTCCTGCGTCATGATCTGGTATTCCCGCGTACCCCGCCGCAAATTACCGCCTGATGAAAGGACGCTTTGTCCCTTCAATGCGTTGGAAATGTCGTTTAACGTGAGGTTGAATGCGGCAAGCCGGTTAAGCGAAACGGCAACCTTGACAATCTGCGTTGTGCCGCCGGTAACTTCCGCTGCGGCAACGCCGTCTATTCTTTCAATACTTGACTGTATTTCATCTTCGGCAAAAATACGCAGTCTGTCCGGCGGGTAATTGCCCCGCACTACCAGACGCATTATCGGCAGGGCGCTCATGTCAAAACGGCGCACAACGGGCGTTGTTACATCATCGGGAAGCGAATTAACCAGCCTGTTCACCAAGGTCTGGGCGTCGGTTACCGCCTTGTCCATGTTAGTGCCGTAGGCAAATTCAAGGTTAATAAAACTTGTTTCAAACTGTGAATTGCTGGTCATGTTCACCAGCCCGCGCGAAGCGGAAAGCGCCCGTTCCAGCCGCTCGGTTACATTTCGCTCAACATCAACGGGGCCAGCGCCCGGAAAGCGGGTCATGATATTAAGAACCGGTCTTGCCGTTGAGGGATAAAGATCCACCGCCAGATTAATAGTCATCAGCACGGCAATTCCCATCGCCAGACCAAAAAGCACTACAACGGTAACCGGCCGTTTAACCGAATAACTGGCTAAGTTCATCTGTTACTCCACAATGCGGACAGGATCGCCATCCGAAAGAAAATTCTGTCCCTGGATAACTACCTTATCCCCCAGACTGATACCGCTCAAAACTTCAAACAACTCTTCGTTTTCAATACCCAGTTCCAATTCATGCCGCCGGGCAATGTTGTTTTCGTCAACGGTATACACGATCCACGAACCGTAAGTGTTAATCACCGAGGAGCGTGGTATAACCGGCACATTGGTACGCGTCATGGTAACCAGGCTTAATGTAGCGAACATCCCTGCCTTAATGCGGGGATCCGTAATTACCCTTCCCTCCTGATCTATAAAACGGAGCCGTATCCGCAGGGTTCGGCTTGCCGGATCAAGCACCGGGTTTACCTCGTCAACCTCGGCTAAAAAAGTTTCTCCGGGGATTGATTCAAGCGTTACCGTTGCCCGCAGCCCATGTCTAACCGATGAAACAAAACGCTCCGGTACAAAAGATTCCAGCCTCAAGCCGGAAAGGTCGCCCACCACGTACAGCGCCGACTGGGTTGATATGGTATCGCCAATGCTGTACGGCGCTTGCAGTACCGTTCCCGCAATGGTGGAAATTACGGGGCTGAAAGAGAAAACTTCCCCTGGCCGCGACGGGTCAACCATTGCCACCACATTACCGCGGCCAACCTGATCGCCAATGCTGATACGTGTCTCTACCAATTTGCCGCTAACGGTGGGAAAAATTGAAACTTGATTCCGTGTCAGCACATCGCCATTAACAACCACGCTGTTTTCAATCGTTCCCGGTTCAACGGTTGTAATCTGAACAATGGCGGCATTACGCCCCCCTCCGCTAGGAGGGACCCCGCCACCAGAAGGAGATCCTCCGCCAGGAGTGGCTCCTCCCCCCCCTGAGGGACTGCCCTGCGAAGCGTTAGCCGCTGCGGCTGCGTTAGGCGCAGAGGCTGCGGAGTTGTCTGTCTTTTGATTACGTTTAACTACCGTGGATACGATAAGCGCCGCAAGCAGCGTAATGGCTAAAACGATAATAACCGTAACAATTTTTGGTTTCTTCATTTCATTAAATCCTTCCAACTGATATTCAGCGCCGCTGAAATATCCAGTATCATATTAAAATAGGAAAGTTCGGCCTGCAACAGCCGCTGACGGGCATTAACCAGATTTTTTCGGGCATCTTCCAGTTTCAGTGAATCAACCGTACCGTTTCTGAAACCTTCTTCGGTAAGTTCGTAGCCCCGTTCGGCAATACTCAGGCTCAGGCGGGCAATCTCAATGCTGTCCCATGAATTTTGCAGATTAGCGGCAAGTGAGCGTATTTGGGCTGTCGCCGCATCCTCAATGTTTTGCAGATCAAGCCGGGCTTTTTCAACGGCGTTTTTGGCGTTGCGGACAGACTGGCTTCTGGCGGTTCCCGGAATCCAGGGATCAATGGGAATATTTATTGATGCGCTGCCGCTGAGGTTGTCAAGAAAAGGATCAAATTCAGAACTTCTCCATTGGGCAGAGAGGGTGAGGGATGGCGCTCTGTTCGCGGAAAGCGCCGTCTGTTTTTCGGCATTTTCTAACTGTTCAATTTCCTGCCGTTTGCTGACAATGTCAGGCCGCCGGGGAAGGTATTCGCGGATAAGTTTTTCCGCATCAACCTCTGTTTTCACAATTTCTATTTTGCCCTCAAGCGCCGTATCCGCATCCGATGCAATGCCAAGCTGGGAGAGAAAATAGATCAAGCGGTTAGCATAAGCTGAATGCGCCGCGCTCAAGTCGTAGCGGGCATTCTCCAGCCCCAGCCTGCTCTGCATCAGAGACAATTCTCCGATAAGGCCGTTATTGAACGCCACCCGATCCCGCTCATACTGCCGCTGCGCCAACTGCAGGGTATAGTCAAGGCTGGCAAGGTTATCGCGGTCGGCAATAAGGCTGTAGAAATTTTTCGTTATTTCCAGTTCAAGCTGATTACGGGCGTCTTCATAACTGAGCAGCCTGGCCTGGTAGACAAGTTTAATGTTTTTCATGGTGTAGGGAATCCCCGCGTTAAAAGCCAGGTTGAGCCCCAAAGAGGCGTTGTTGCTTACCCCTTTCTTGTCCATTTCAAAACCATCCCCCGAAAAGAGGGGGCTGCCGTAAGACGTGCCAACACTGCCGTTTATAGTGGGAAAAACCTCCGCCCACAGCCGTTTTGCCGAATATTCCGCCGTTGAAAGATCAATAAGGCTTCTTTTCAGGTTGAGGCTGTTTTCAAGACCGTGTTTAATGGCATCGTCCAGGGAAAGGGGCAGCGCGGCGGCGGGGGATAATACGCCTATGCACAGAAATATCATGAGAAAATGACCACCCTGCAAGCATCTCCCCCTTTTATGTGGTATACTATTATATAAAAATGAACAAAAATAGTGCAAGTTACATCTTTTCATTCTGGTATTTTAAGTATACTCTTTATAGTATATAATGTTGAGGTGGAGGAATAATGCCCGATCAATTTCAGCCCGTTCCTGTTAAATTCGCCAGGGATTCCTATATCATTGTTGAAGGGAAGCCAAATGCCGACCGGTTCTATATTATCAGGGAAGGCAAGGTACAAATATCCCGCGATGTAGATTCGATGGTAATGGAAGGAAATATAGCAGGTCCCGGGGAAATGTTTGGGATTGTTTCCGCTATGGCTTCACATAGTTATATTGAAACGGCGGTGGCAATGACCGATGTTATCCTGCTGGCGGTTGAGCGGAAACAGTACGGGGAACTTATCCGCAAAAGTACCGCTGTTGCCGTCAATACCATCAGGCAGTTCTCCCAGCGGCTGCGGAAACTGGATGAAACCTTCTCCCGGCAGGCGTTAAAAGGCGCAGCCATGAATGATTCTTCTCACCTTTTTCAAATAGGTGAGTTTTACGAAAGGGCGGGCAAAAGCAACCAGGCGCTGTATTCGTATCAGCAGTACCTTGCCTATTGCCCCGATGCGGAGGACATTGACAACGTTAAGAAAAGAATGGCAAGAATGGCGTCCCGCGTTACCGTTGCCAGGCCGGACTATTCACCGGACACGATGGTGCAGGCATATCCCAAAGACTGCCTGCTTTTTGCCGAAGGCGAAAACGGGCATAACCTGTACATTATTCAGAAGGGTTCGGTAAAGATAACCAAAATTGTCGATAACAAGGAAGTTGTCCTTGCGGTTCTGGGTAAGGGCGATATTTTTGGGGAAATGGCGATGCTGGAAAATAAGCCCCGCGCCGCCACTGCCGAGATTTACGAGGATTGTACGCTGCTGGCGGTTAACCGGGCGAATTTTACCAACCTGATCAATGACCAGCCGGAAATGGTTGTCCGCCTGACAACCTTAATGGCGGAACGCATCTGGCTTCTCTACCGGCAGCTTGCCAACACCTTGATTGAAAACCCTGTAGGGCGCATCTATGACGCCCTGCTTACCCAGCTTGAAAAAAACCGCGTAGACCTGAGTTCAAGCCAGTCTTATCAATGCAGTTTCGGCTTTAATGAACTGGCTGGCATGGCAGGTATTTCTGAAAGGGAAAGCCGGGAGCTATACGACAAGATTTCCGCGGCAAAAAAGATAACCGTTATGAATAACAATAAGATATACATCAAAAGCGTCGCGGAGGTATTCAAGGAAGCCGACCACTACCGCAGGGCGCAAAAAATGGGTAAGGACATCAAGCGATAGTTAACCGCCGGCAGGGGGGAGGGGGGCTTTTAATAATGGGAGTATTATGTTATACTAAACCTATGATATATAGGGGGGAGCGCTTGTATGCATAAATTCTTATACTCTTGGCGTTATTATTCCTTTGGCCGGGAACAATACCATGAATGTATGAGCAAACTATTCGTCAGTAATTTAGGTCTTCTGAAACAGACAAATACAATGGTTGCCGTTTTGGTGGCGTGTTGTACGTTCTTCCCCATACTGATTGAAAAAAACATCGTCTATACGATCGTGTATCTTGCGACAGCTCTTATTGCATTGCTGCTTGCCGTTTATGCAAACTATAAAATGCAGGTTGCGCTTATCAGCAACCGGCTGCTCTATACCTTAATAACGATATATTTCGTTAATATAATATCGTTTGGTTTATATATAGGCGTGTGGACATATTCCAACAATTTTGCGGTAACGTTTATGAGCCTTCTTATATGCTCCTTGCTTTTGTTTATCACCCCGCCACAGTTTAACCTTTGCCTTATTTTGGGCGCGATGACCATTTTTATAGTATCCACCGTTATCATAAAAACGCCTGACAACTGGCTGATAGATATTTGCAACGTACTGTTTGCCGGGTTTATCGGACTGTTTCTTAGTTGGGAGATTTCCAAACTGCGGTTGGGGTTGGAGTTAAGCACCACTATGTTGGAAGATGAGCGGAACAAGTACTTCAGCCAAAGTACCATAGACGAATTAACCAAACTCAAAAACCGCCGCGATTTTATGCAAACCTTTCAACGCTACCTGACGTATTACAGAACTTCGGATGATTGGCTGTGCATAGCCATTGCCGATATAGATTTTTTCAAGAACTACAACGATCACTATGGACACCCCAAGGGTGATGAATGTCTGCGCTCTGTAGGCGGAGTCTTTAACAGTTTGTCGGATACTATCGGCGTTTATTCCGCCCGGGTCGGCGGGGAAGAATTTGCCCTGCTTTGGTTTGAACAGGACGTCACTCATGTAGGAGCGGTTGCTTCCCGGATAAGTGAAGCGATAAGGGACTTAAAAATTCCGCATGAAAAATCAAAGGTTGCGCCGAATGTAACCTTGAGCATTGGGATATATGTAGTGCGATGCGGCGTAACCAGTGACATGAAAACCCTCTATGATTTGGCGGATAAAGCTCTTTACACCGCAAAGACAAGCGGGCGTAATTGCGCGGTTGTCAACGGCAGCGAGATAGAGCAGTTCAAAGTAACGCCGCCAGCTTGATATAAAAATTATTAAAGTAATTTTAAGGTGAGGAAAATTACATGAAGTTATTTCATTCGCTCCGGTTTCAATTTGTCGCCCTTTTATCCGTCTTTGTTATTGCTTTGTGCGGAATATTGTCCGTGGTGAGTGTGCGGAAGTTGTCAAAGGCAGTATCGGAAACCTTTGCCGCACAGGGCATCTCTCTTGTGGAGACAGCGGCGTCCCTTGTTGACGGCGACTCCTTTGAGGCGCTTGCGCGCTCACTTGATAAAGACGATCCGTTTTATGAAGAAACGAGGCTAAACCTCCTGCAGATGAAACGTTTGTCCAGTTGTGTGTATCTGTATACTATGGCGCAGGTCAACGGAGATGTCTGGCGGTTTATCATTGACGGCAGCGCCGAGCCGGACGATGAAGAAAATTTCTCCGATCTGGGGGACGAAGAAGACACCAGCGAATACGACAATGCCTTCAGAAGAACCGTAATTTCCGGGAAAACCGAAGCCGGCGATCTGGTATATCAGGAAGGATGGGGCTGGCTTGTTTCTATTTATTCCCCCCTAAGAAATTCCGGGGGGAGGATTGTGGGGATAATCGCCTGCGATTTTGACGGGCAGTACCTTCACGATTCGATCCTTGCGGAAAAGCGACAACAGACCACTCTCGGCGTAATTTTCGTCTGTATCGGAATTGCGCTGTCGATGCTTTTTATGCGGATGATTTTTTCGCCGCTTGACAAAATCAACGTCATTTTGAAGGAAATCTCTCTGGGTGAAGGGGATTTGACCAAACGGATCAATCTTGATAAGAAAAACGAAATTGGAGAATTGGCGAATTATTTCAACCTAACGCTGGAAAAGATAAAAGAGCTTATCATCATCATTAAAAGAGACGCCGACAATCTGCGCAATGTCGGCGGCGATCTGTCCGTCCATATGCAGCAGACCGCAGGGGCGATAAATCAAATTACCGCAACCATTCAATCCATCAAACAAAAAACAACCAGCCAGGCGGCGTCAGTTACCCAAACTCACGCCACAATGGAAGAAGTAACGGACAATATTAGTAAGCTCGGGGCTAATGTGGAAGAGCAAAGCTCCAGCGTGTCCAAGTCATCCTCAACTATCGGAGAAATGCTGAACAATATACAAAGCGTTACCCAAACGCTGATTCACAACACGGAAAACGTGGAAGAACTGATCAGGGTTTCCGATGCGGGGCGTAGAAGCCTCCAAAAAGTAACGCAGGATATTCAGGAAATAGCCGGCGAATCCGATGGGCTGCTGCAAATCAACGCCGTTATGGAAAACATTGCGGGTTTAACCAACCTTCTTTCCATGAACGCCGCCATTGAAGCAGCCCATGCCGGCGAAGCGGGAAAAGGATTTGCCGTAGTCGCCGGTGAAGTCCGCAAGCTGGCAAACAGCGCTTCCGACCAATCAAAAACCATTTCCGATGTACTCAAAAGAATTAAAAAAGCCATCGACACCATTACCATATCAACTAACACGGTGCTGGAAAAATTTCAGGCCATTGACGAGCGGGTACACATTGTTTCAGACCAGGAAACCAATATTCGCGACGCTATGGAAAATCAGGGACAGAGCAGCAAACAGATACATGAAGCGATAACCAAGTTAAACGATCTGACTCAAATGGTCAAAAATGGTTCAATAAGAATGTTAGAGGGCAGCAGGGAAGTTATTGCGGAAAGCAAAAACCTGGAAGATGCAACCGCGGAAATTTCACATGGGATGAATGAAATGGCAAGCGGCGCAAATCAGATAAACGTCGCGGTGAATCAGGTGAGTGAGATAAGCAAGACAAACAAGGAATGTATCGACAGCCTGTTCGCCGAGGTATCAAAATTTAAGGTAGCATAATTATACATATTCCGCTTGCAGCAAATCCAAAAAACCGGGATAGGTAACCGCGGCGCATTCCGCCCCGTCAATAGCGATGGGGGCTTGTGCGGCAAGCGCAGCAGCGGCAAACGCCATGACAATGCGGTGGTCGCCGTGTCCGTCAATGCAGCCGCCGGATATGGCGGCCTTGCCGGTGGCTTCGCCCCCATGAACGATAAGACCGTCAGGCAGCTCGGTACAGCGAACCCCCAGCTTGGCAAGTTCCGCCGCCATAACCGCAATACGATCCGTTTCTTTAATGCGGGCATGGGCGACATTAACCAAGGCGGTATCGCCTTGGGCAAAGGCGGCGGTAACTGCGGCGGCGGGGAGCAAATCCGGCGTGGCGTTAAGGTTAAACGAACCGCCGCGCAAAGCGCCTGAGCGGGAAACGGTAAGGCGGTATTCATCCGCCATGCCGGGGATTTTTTCCCAGGTTATTGTGCAGCCCATACCGGCAAGCATCTCAAGAAAAAATTTATCACCCTGAAGATCATTGGGATCAAGCCCAAGAAGGGTAACCATGCCGCCGGAAATTGCCGCAGCGCAGGCAGGAAAAGCAGCGGAAGAAAAATCCCCCGGCACGGAACGGGAAAACGGCTTCCACGAAGCGCCGCCGGGAATAACAAAGCGGGAAAAATCGCCAGCCTTGCCACCGGCATGGCCTGCCTCCCAGGGAATGCCCTGGGCGTTTAGATATGAAAGCGTCATCTCAATATAGGGACGCTCGTTGAGCAGAGGAATGGCAATTTCGGTAATAACGCCGGCAGGGGCCAGGGGCGCGGCAAGCAGTATCGCTGAAAGGTATTGGCTGGTCGGGCAGGGGAGGCTTACCTTGCCGCCCTTCCACGGGCCCTGAATAACAATGGGGGCGCACCCGTTACCATTAACGGATTCGGCGCGTATACCCAGGCCGGAAAGGGCTTCCAGCAGCGGCTCCGCGCTGCGCCGTTGAATCTGTTCATCGCCGGTAAATTCAAACGGTTCGTTGCTCAGCCCCGCCGCCGCCATAGCAAAGTACAAGGTCGTACCCGAATTCCCCACATTAATGAAACGGTGACAGTCACCTTTTCCGCCGTCTTGGAAGCCGTTATTGCCTTGTACCGTGTACGCAACAAGCTTGTCGTCAGCGTAGCGTTCGGTAATCGTTGCGCCAAAAACACGGCAGGCGGCAGCGCAGGATTGAGTATCCAGGGAATCAAGCGGCGCAATAATCTCGGAAGCGCCGCCGGCAAGGGAGGCAATGAGAAGCTGCCGAATGGTGTGAGACTTTGACGCAGGAATCCGCACCGTGCCGGAAAATGTATGAGGCCTGATTTGAGCGCGCATGACAGCAGAATAGCCGTTACCGTCAAAAATGTCTAGAAAGGTGACTGTCACCTTTTTAATCCAAAGACACCTCATGAACCTGCGGAGCCGCAAAAGTCCTCAGTATGGGCAAATCGTTAGCTCCCCATTGCCAGACATCACTACTAAACTGAAGACCCACCCAGAACGCCGCGGTTTTATAGGCATCGGTTAAATCCGCACCGTCTTTTCCGGCAAGGGCGGGAGTAGCAGTATAGGATACAGAGGCTCCGGAGAGGTCATATGTCATCGGAATTAAAGGATGCCCGTAGTTGTTATTGAGTGTACCGCCGTTATTCCCAACCACACGCCCGATGGCGGTATTGGCGGCAGCATCGTTACGAGAGGTCTCAATCCCGGAATTCAACGCAACGCAGTATTGCACCCTACCGTAGTTTCGCCCCACGATGCCGCCGCTGTTGCTATCACCGGAGTCTAAGGAGATGTTCTTGACCTCGGCGGTAGCATAGCAGTTTTCCACCACCCCACCCGTGTTGTTTCGCCCCACGATACCGCCACCAGCGCTAGCATTACCTATATTGTAGACCGTACCGGTAACATAGCAGTTTTTCACCATACCGTTGTTTTGCCCCACGATGCCACCGGTATAGGTATCGTTCGCTCCGTTGTTCCTGACCGTACCGCTTACATAGCAGTTTTCCACCGTACCGTCGTTTATCCCCGCTATGCCGCCGGCGGCGGCATGGTGACTCGTGATGCTGGCGTTGATCAGACCAACATTTTTTACGGTTCCACTGCCTCCGATAGTATCGAACATTCCACGATCAAAAGAAGCATCGGTAGGAGCAATAAGGTTTTCGATCGTATAGCCGGCTCCATCAAAACTGCCGGTAAATGTTTGTGTTATCTGTGTCCAGTTAGCTGTCAAAACAACTGGTTCCGCCAGCTTGTAATGTTTCGAACCATTCGTATTCACGTACGCGTTAAACGCGGTAATGTTGCCATTCGTTACGCGAATGGCGCGGTCCGCAGCCAGACCGTCGAAGATGTTTACATTGACAATAGGGGAGCCGACAATGCTGCCGCTTGCAGTTACCGAAACATCGTTGATGGTGATGGTATAATATTGGTAATTTACTACCGATATGTCGAACGTTATAGGGATAGGATCAGTTGTGGTAACAACGGTTGTTCCATTGTAGGAGAACGGTATGCCTTTTGAAGCGCTTATATCCGTATTACCTGTCAACGTCAGGCCGAAGGTACTTAATTCTATATCCACGGGAGTAACCGTTATAGTGTCCTCAAAGGCTAGGCTGTTTATGATAAGCGGGATGGTTGTTGTTTTAGCGTATACCGTATCCGCGCCGCCAACACTGTCAAAGGGGATCATTCCGCCGTAATGACTCGGCCATCTCGATCCGCCCGATCCGGTGTTCAGCCTTCCAAGGGAAATGGCGAGCGGTCTTCTGTTGACGGTGAAGGGAACCATCAGCGTCAGCAAGTTGTAATTTGCGGTGTCTGACGGGGTGAAGGTTACGTGATAACCGGAGTAGGGGCCCGTTGCGGGTGGACGCTCAAGCGAATAGTCGTACGCAAACGAGCCGGGGACATTGTCATTATTATTGCCGGTAAACGCCGCGGTTGCAAGCGTTTCGCCGTAGATAATTGACGCGCTTGTGGGGAATGTTATGTCCGGGTCGGCTTTATACACCGTAAAGCCTACGTCATTATACAAAAAGTCGTAAATGGTATTATCATTCGGGGTAAATCGCATGGTGTCCGAATGTTCGCCCACAATGCCCACCGACCTGTTAGGTGAGGACCAGGCGAAACTGCCGGTATTGTCATTGGTGTACGCATTAAGCAATATATTCGAAAGGACCTTGTTGTAAGGCGTCGTTAATCCTGTCGGCCATGTAACGACAATTAATGGAGCGGTGGTTGTCTCATGCCCGCCGTAGGACACGGTAATCGGCTGTTTGTTATGCTCCGAATGGGACAGCGTTGAGTCATGCTCAGGTTCGGTCTCAATGCCCTTCGATAAGAAATCGGCAGGATATGTAGCGCTTTCAGTCGTAGCGTCGTCATAGATCAACCTTAACGTAAGACTTGTCAGGTTGAGCGCCCCGCCATCGGTGTATGCCATAAATCTCGGCTGATTGATAACTTCTATGCGGGTAACCATTTTGGCGTCTGTCGCTGCAAATCTAAGCGAAACCCTAACCGTCGCGCCGGTATTGGCGGCAACCGTTGCGTTCTCATTGTTGATAGCTGCCGTTAGTTGATCCGCAAAGGCATAGTTTTCACGCGCCGTCAGCATAGCGGTTACGGTGTACGCCGTACTGCCCCGGAACGGATCATGGCCGGGGTTCCACGACACCGAGTCAACGGTAAAATGTTCGTCATTACTGCCGACTGCGTGATTCGCCGGAGCTGCGCCATTCACCGGATGGGTAATCTCCAGAGAGACGCTGGGGATAACGACAACAGGGGGCTTGACCGCCAAAGCCGCCGTATATACCGGCGACAGGCTGCCAAACGACACGGCAATAGGCTGACCGTTATGCGCCGCTGAAAGCTCTGTGCCGCTTTTGGGGCTTGTCAATATATTTGTTCCAAAATTGACAGATGGAATATCATCGCTGGTAGCGTCCTCGTAGGTCAGCGTTACTACAAGCCCTGAAAGGTCAAGCTCGTCGCCATAGGTGTATGCCAGCTTTGCCGGCTGGGTTTTGATTGATATTCCGGTGACCGCTTTGTTTAAGGTTTTATCGAATTCAAGCGAAAGTATTACCGTATTTATGGTATAAGCTACAACCTTCGCCTCATGTTGGTTGATAGTCGCAGGCAGACCCGGAGCGAAGGCGTGGCCGTCATCCGCTATCAGCGTAACGGTGACGGTGTAAGCCGTATTGCCCTGGAAAGCATGATGATGGGGTGTCCACGACACACCGCCGCAAGTGTAGCCCTCACCGGCAACCGCTGCCGTTGTATCAGGCGTACCGTCCTTGGTTGGGGCGGTTATGGTAACATCAATGCGGTCAATAAGCGCCGCATCACCGGTGTCGTATACCGATATCGTCGCGGGATTGCTGTCCGCTGCGGCGGTTTTTTTGTTCAGGGTATTCGTTACGGTTACATAGTAATCCATCTCTCCTTCAGTAAACGTAGGCGGAATGTACTTGTCTTTTGTCGCATCGGGGATTGGTATTGCCTCTTCGCCTGGGTCTTCCGTG
>JGI24698J34947_10001004_pt1 | contig 14488 bp, 15 predicted proteins | sample TergutMp193P3_FD_34947 | JGI IMG/M metagenome (IMG submission 34947) | reverse complement strand
TAAGCGTTTTTATTCTTGTTTATAGCGTGTACGGCATTGTAACAAAAATTAAAGAGATCAAAGGGAGATAATTCTAACTCCATGCACCGTGTGACCGCCGCTGCGCCAGTATTTTATTATTTATACCCAGATATGAACCAATAATTATAATCAGAAATGAGCAATAAAACCCAACTCTTAGTCCTTACTTCTAACTCACACAGGCCTGCTTAATTGACAATTTCGCCCGTATCCAGATTGTATCCATCGCCTTCGTTTGCGTCTCGGTTATATCTGCCAATATAATCGGATTACCGTCAGGCTTATAGGGCCGCGAACTCTTGCCAGTCCACTGTAACCGGCCAGCCCGATTGTTTTTTAACCGCAATCAGGGCGGCGAGCTTTGCCTTACGCTCGGCAGCGTACGCGTCGTCAAGCTCTGCTTGCGCGAGAACTTCCGACGTTTGTAGCTCCGCAAGACGGCATTGGAGTTTGTCTATGTTTTCGGCAGCTAGTATTTCATCATAGTCTTCCTGACTGATTTGCCCCGCTGCCAACTGTTCTGACAAAGACATCTCGACGATTTCGTCGCCTTCGATCTTGCGGCCTTTTGGCAGTTCCTCAAGTCCGGCGTTAATCCTTTCTACCCGCGTCATCTGAACGATCTCGCCATCCTCAACTTTGTACCCGGCAGGCGGCTCGTCAATACCTCTAACAATTCTTTCTTCGCTTGACAATCTGCGAAGAACGCCTTCTTCTATAACATGACCTTCCGGTATTGCCATAAGTCCTTCGTTTATCAGCTGAATGTCAGGTTTACGCTGCCAGTCATTGGTATAAAATTCTATTTTATCCGTGACCGACACCATAACCCCTTGCGGGATAACAACCCTCTCGTGTCCGTGATACGGTGTTTTTGAAAAATCGGCTTTAATATCCCCGCAGTGCTGCCCGGTAATAATTCCGTTTGATACCGTAATAAAATGCGTAACCATAAGATCCCTCCGAATAATTTATGCCGTCCTCTTCCACATATAACAGGTAATATAAGGCTGTAAGTTGTTGTGCGCACTGCCGCCCCCGGTGTTATTGATTGGGGGGGTTGCACTTTGTGTATACAGATAGCTACCATTGCCAAAACTGCTTCTGTGTGTTACGCCTATATTACTTGTATTGCTTGTAACGAGGTGGTCCGCAGCTACATTGACTCCGTAATCGTTACTAATGGCTGTTAGGCCGGTCGTATTCCTAAAAGCAAACTGTTCTAGGTGGTTATGAGCATACTGTAAATGATTATGACTCGGCATTTCGTTTACACTCAATGTGTGTGTTTTTGCTCCGCCTGCTTTTTCTGCCGTGTTAAACTCCGCTTGGGTCGTGTCAACTCCAACAGGTACGCGCCCCTGCCCCCAGACAGTCCATGTCCCTCCGATAAATTCAGCGGGGTTTCGATTAACAGTAGCCAGGTAAATTGCCCCGACAGGATAAAGCCGATCTGTCAGTCCAAGGACTTGCGCCGCAAGCGCCGCCAATTGCTCTGAAATATTTTCCCCGTCAGGCGAAAGCAGCGCGATTTGTTCTTGAAGGTACAGATCCGTCTGCTCCCGCGCCTGGGCCTCGGCGGAGACAGCGGCCATGATATCTGGATGGGCACCGCCGTCTTCGTCGTGCTCCTGCATGGCCTCAGCCAATTTTTCCAGCGTTTCAATGTCGGCTTCTTGCCTGACCAGAGTCTCCGCGGAAATTGCCTGCGTAAGTTCATCATCGCCCTGCTGCCGTATCTGACTTTCGGCGGCAATCGCATCATGGGCTTCCTCTATCCCGTCCTCAATGTGGTTCATCCTGTCGGCGGCAAAGGGCGTTCCGGGATCCGTTATTGAGAGCGGCTCATTGTCCAGATAAACCTCTGTGGGGGTCTCTTTGGACTTGAGGAATCTGTTTTTTCCGGTTGCCTGCCGGGGCCGCCAGATGTTCTTTTCATATGCCATAAGGCTATTATATCAGGCGCGGCCGGCGGTTACCCTAAAGGGGATAAATTGACGAGCGCGGAAAAACGCTATACACTGAATATATGAGAAAGTTACTTTTTACTATGGTTGTTATTCCCCTTTTATTTTCCTGCGGGGAAGAATTTTATTCTGTTTCAATAACCAATAGTTCCTCTAAAACCGTATCATACATCTACAACGACATTTCCGATACTCTCGTCACTTCCGAAGTTAAGAATTACGAAGTAAAGGCATACACCCAGCCGCCTAAAAACATAACCGACCAAAACGGAATTGCAAGCATTACGATAAAGCAAGATGGCATAACTGGCAATTATACATTCTTTGACGCAACTCCGCTTGAACTAAGCGTAATAAACATGTTGCCTGTTGATATTACTATTAAAGCCGATAATTTTATTGACAATAACGGTTCAATGGAATTAACAATTGAATCAAGTAAGGAAAACACAGAGGCAAAAATTTATACAAAAACCCCCAGGTTTGTATCAACTTCTAATTATCCCATAACCATTGCGTTTACTATTGTTGATAATAAGATGTCGGCGATTATTAGATGAATTCTATATACAGGAGATGGTGTGAGAAAAGATAAAGTTCTGTATTTATTCTTAGTAGTTTTTTCGATTGTTTCTTGCAATGAGCCTCTTGATAAAAATTTACCAAACACAGACACAAGTCAGTTTATTTCAGGGAACAATGTTGTTTTTCCTAGAGGAACAAAAGCCATTGATGTTTACAATACAGTTTCTTCAATGTATTTTGATAATGAGTATCATGATGTATCTAGCGGCGAATGGAAATATATTAAAACAATTAACGCTGACGGCTTAATAACTCAAACATGGGAAACAGTATCTTTTTCAAAAATAAAACATACTAAAAGGGATTATAGGGGCTATATTATTTGTACTGTTTACTTGTACACAAATGATTCAAATATAAAAGAGATCGCCTTTAATTGGCACGGCGAATGGGTAGTGGCGGATGTTTCTTCTAGCGTACACCCTATAGAGGGTGATATTACTTTCATGTTTTAATACGCAGATAACCTGAACCATCACGCCATATTGCGCCCGGCATGGTTGGTTCATTGTACGGCAAATTATTCAATTTGAATGTTCTTCCTTGAGGATTATAAAACCCTATTTGTATGGTATAAGCTAGATTATTATAACTACCATCTGATATTTTCCTTATAATAAACCAATTTCCGGCGCCGCCTCCATTATAAGCATCAGGATCGTATACTCCACTTGGTATATATACCCTATTTCTGTCTTTATCAAAAAAACCGCAAGCGACACCCCGTCCCCCACTTAAAGTCCTAAGCTCAAAATAAACAAAACCTACACTGCCATATTGACCATCAACAGGAGAGTTACTTGATAATGTTTGCATATACTGATGAAAGGGTTGCGCCGATGTTCCAGCCGCCCATGTTTTTATATCTATTATATTTGATGGATTTCTGCTGTTTAATTCTAATGGGCCTGATATAATCTCGCCCATAAAAAGCGCATCTCCCCTTGCTGTGAATTTATTAAATTCCACATTTCCCGTATCGCCCTCTATACGAAAACCGTTCACGCCGGGTTCAAAATTGGCACTCTGAATAGCTCCTCCGTTTTGCAGTTCGATAAGCATGGTCTGCAGTTTTTCAATAAATGCCCGTTGCGCTACAAGCAGTTTGGCAAATAAAGCGCCGAACCAGTCCATATCCTGCGTCAGCGAAGGCACGTCAAGGCCGTCTCTAAAACAGCTGATATACAGATCAGAATGATTTTCCGGCTCGCGGTACTCCCATGCAATCCCTGTCCACTGGTAAACCCTGCCAGCCTTCCATGTGTGAGCTCCTACCGTACCACTCGCGACGGCTAGGACATAATTGCCCTGCAGCGCGCGGACATTGCCCCGCGTCGGCCCCTTGATAATAAAGACCTCGGCGCTGTTTTGCGGCAAGGTTTCGATAGTACCCAAATACCGCGCTTCCCCGACGCGTTTTTTCACCTGTATAAAAAGCACGGCGCTGTATACCAAGCCTTCATATTCCGCCTGGACAGTGACGCTGTGTTCGTCCTCCAGTTCCGCGTCAGCCCCTACGGTGATCACGCCTTCGCTGTTAATACTCACTCCCTGCGGGGCGTCAATAAGCGAAAAAACGACGCCCCGCGCGGTTGGCAAAAAATCACCCAGCATGGGATCGAATATATCTCCGTCTGTCCCAGAGAACCGTTCTATACCCGCGATAACAGGCACGCGGAAATTCCATTTGAACAACGCCGCCTGCGAGGTAAAGGGAAGAAGCCCCGCGAGGATATTGCCGTCGCCGTCACAGTCGAGAATTTTCGTCTGGGGCGAAAGCGTCAGGTAAACAGGAATCGTGTCCGTGTTACCGCGCTCGCCCTTTATCCTGACCGGCGGCCCCCATTCGCCCGCATCAACAGATTCGGCGGTTTTGCTTGACTGCCAGAGCGCCAAAGACGTGTGCGCGTAATGCCAGCCCTTGCCTTGTCCGTCGCCGGCCGGACGCCCCGGTTCTTCTTCGCTGTCGTGATATGTAACGAACAGCCGCCAGCCGGCGGTACCGACCACGCCCGAATCAACGGCGCCGGAAACAGGAGTGATCTTGTTTTCAAACTCCGGCAGCAGAAAACCGGGATCGTCCACGCCGAAAATAACGGGGCTGTACTCGACACATGTAAGGACGGCGCTCAAGTCCGCCTGCGGCTGTAGGTCGGTAATAATGAGGTCGATAGTTTCCCGCCCCCTGATACCGAACGCATAGATGTCGCCACGACACGGAGTTTTGTTTGTTTCAAACGGTTCCGTGAAGTAAATTTCATTCGGTTCGCGTACGGCGGCAACGTCCTTGAGCAGCACGGTTCCGTCGGATAGGCGCAGCCGGATCGCGTATTGTTTCCCCGGGTCTGTCTCGACAGGCTCGTCAAGACGCATTCCAATATAGCCGCCGGCATCCTCAGACCACAGCGTTTCGGCAACGCGGCCCTGCGCCGAACCTGTCAGCGCGATATCTCCGGCGTACCTGATCCAGTCGCCTTTGTTGCATAACAGATATTCAATGTCGACTTCTATGTTATGTACGAAAGGCCTGTTCTTCATGCAGGCGTAGTTGTACATCCCGATGCGCCTAACCTGAGCAGAATCGGTTACGCCCCAAAGATCAATTTTCTGGACGGTTTCCGGCTCTGATTCTTTATTACCGTCCGGCGTATGAAAAACCTGCGCCTCGTTTTGAGCGTAGCCTGATTTTTCGTCAATGAAGCGCAGGGCTACAGCGTCGGGTATATCTGCGTTAAACATTGTGACGCTGTAGTTTTTTGTATTTTTAGGAGTAAACAACTGAACGCAGGAAGGCCGTTCTATGTCCTGCACTACGGAAATTTTGGAATCTATGCGCAAGATATCGGCGCGGGCGGTATTGCCTATCATACGCAGGAGTTCGGCCATGGTGACGGATTCGGATAGATAAGCGTTGCACGAATAGTCATGTTCTTCGCACCAATCATAAAAAGACTCCAGCGACCGCCAGTCAATGTCGCCGGGATCTACCCGCTGCTGCGCGGCTCTTCCGCGCAGTGCGTACAGGAGCATCGCCGCGGGGTTGCGGGTTTCGGCGGAATTGAGCCAGTACAGCGCGCCGGAGCCTGAGCCTGCATATACCGGCAGTTTGGAAGTGGCGACATAATTGAAGCTGTCAATCACATCTTTTAGTTTGGCGGTGGCCATGACCCGCAGCGCGATTACCGTAAGGTCTTTTTGCCGTTCGGCGCGGATAGGGCGTTCTGATTTTATGGAGCGTATCGAGCCGACGTATACCTGGTCGATTACTTTGCTGTCTGTGGAATCGGGGGTTACGCGCTCGATCTTGACCGTGTACCGGCCAGGGGCAAGGCCGGATTTCGTTATCTGATGCCGCCGGGTTTTCAGCTCCGCTCCGGAGATGACATTGCCCCCGCTGCTAAAGTGTCCAAGCAGCAAATACGGGGAATTCTCACTGCCGGCGTTTTTATACCAGGCGGAAACTTCTACCGACGCCGGCTTAAGATCGCCTTTGTCGTTATATCTGCCAATTCCATTGAACAAAAAGATATCTACATTGATTGTGTCGGTATTGTCGGGAGTAGCGCGTATAACCTCCCCGGATATTTTGTTGCCGTCGCCGTCGTCAATCTGATTTTGAAGCGGCGCGTTAAGGGCGTCCTCGTGTACGCAATAAGGGTACAGTTTCGATGTTTCCCCGTTTTGCAGTATCTCCATGCTGACGACAGGATCCGCGCCGGACAGAATTTGGGAAATATCCTTTGTTTGCGAAAAATCGACGAGCGAAGTTTCGCCCAGCTTGAAACTGGCCGCGTCTATGACGCAGTCCTTGTACCCGCCGCAAAATAATTGCGTAAAATATTGCCTGTTGTCAATGACGGACGTATATGGATTGGCCGCGAGATCGGGGAATATTCTGTGGCGCCCGAACAATACGGGTATTCTGCCGTGAGACCGCGCCTGATTCTTGCCTCCGCGGACCGACGGATCGTTTTCCGGTTTCTCGCTGTCCTTGAGGTTGGGGATGTTTATGTTCATCAGGACAGTGCCGCCGAGGGCCATGCCGAGCCCGGAGCCGATGAGCGCCGCTCCCAAAAAACCGCCTACGCCGGTCCAGCCAAGCAACGCTATAGCGGCGACGCCGAGCACCATCAGCGCCCAGCCGCCTACTTTCATTCCCGTACCGGCCTCCTGGGTGTCGCCGTACGGCACAAACTTGATCCAAAGCGCGTCGCCGTCTTGCGCCGCTGTCGAAAAATCTTTTATTATCTCTCCGTTGCGGCACACCCGCGCCTGCGAAAGCGGAAACCCGGTATTCAGGGAAGTTATTATATCTTTTATTGACCCGGGCTCAACCTGAAATTCCGTACGATCATTATTGACCGGATTTAAGTTCGCGATAATTTTAACCGACATGGTAATACCCCTCTATACGACCGCGCAGGCCGGGATGAGTCTCCCTCTGGCAAACGCTGCCTGTTTTTATTCCGGTGTGCAGGATATATCCGCCGCCGGCAACAATGCCGATATGGCACGGGCAGCCTTGCTCGTTAATAACCACAACCGCTTTCTCCAGTGGCAGCGGCAGTTTTCTTGCCGCAAGCAACGGCAGGTTTTCAGCGAACAGCTTTGTCGTCTCTTTTATGTTCAGCGCGTCGGAATAATTGCCGGACAGTTCCGGCAGTTCAACCCCGTATTCGTTACGCAACACGAGCCGCACCAGGCCGTAGCAGTCGCAGCCGTCCATTTCCCTGCCGTTGGAAACAAAGGGAATGCCGATATATTTTTTTACCCATTCGTACATCAGAAAAACATCCCCTGAAAATCTTCAGGCGTGTATGTATCTTTTGGAAACTTGCGGTCGATCAGATAGAAGTCGTATACTTCGCCTTCGATAGTTTCTTTCGTCGCGCGTATATTGCGCAGGCGGTACTTGAGCGGCCCCCGTTCGTAAACGTCAGGCTTGTCCGCCATGATAACGCAGACCGTAACGGTAACGTCCTGCCCTACGGCCTGTTTGATCGTCTGGAAAATTGCCAGATCGGTATTGTCGATAGCCAAGCGGCACGGCCTGGGCGCGTTGTCTGTCTGTTCCGGCAGGATGATTGTAAATCCCGCCGCGATGTGTTCATTACTCCGTGAGGTGATGTTCTGGTTGTTATCCACGAACCGCAGTACCGCGCCGCCTGAAGTTTCGATGGTCAGCAGGTGCAGAAACACCTTTTCTGTTTCGGGAGCGAGGACCGCCGCGGTCGCTTCTTGTGATATCCCGCTCATAGGCGCTCCAACTGCATGGAGACTTCAAACAGCCCTTCAACCGCGGCGGCGGTGTAATCGGCGGTGAAGCGGAACTCCCCTGCCTCAAGGGTAGTGGGATCGGTGAAGTTGAAACGCAGCACGCCGTCGGCAAGAACGTTGTGGTAGAATTGTTCAAAAACGGCCAGCTCCGCCGCGTCGAATACCTGCCTGCCGGAAAACCTGATCGTCCGCGCGGTATACCGCCGGCGGGCTTTTTGCGGGCCGGCGTCCATCGCGGTGCGGATGACGTTACTTTGAGGCTGTTTGGAAAGGCCGTCTATAAGCAAAGTCGCCGGCAGTAATTCAGGCCATGTAATATTCGCCATTTAAACCCCCGCCGCCCTCAAATTGTAACGCCCGTTTATAACACGGTCGGCCTTGCCGGACGCGATGTGCCGGTTGACCGCCTCGCCGATAATCACGTCAATTTGTCTGCTCCCGTCGGCGTTTTCGTGTTCTTCCTGCTTTATATCCGCGTCGGTATTATTGATTATGTTGACAGTTACCTGCGTGCCGCCTCCCGCCGTCTGAACGCCGAGATCTCCGCTTGGCATACGCACCAGCGGCACAATCGCTTCCGGTCCTGCTTCACCCATCAGGCCGAAGCCGCCGCCATGCTGAAAGTAAGTAGGCGCGCTTACAATTTGGTTGGTGAAAGCGCCGCCGGCGGCAAATGCCTGAATAGCGGCGTCAAAGACATTACCGTGGGCGTTCGCCCGCGCGGCGGATTGTTCCTTTTCGATTCTGCCGTCAACATAACCCTTAACAAGCGCCGACGATCCTGCGGCGGCGATAAAGCCCAGGCCGAGCGGCCACTGCCCCTGCGCAATGAGCTGAAGCCCCGCCTGCAGGAACATGTTCGGCAGCTGGTTCAATATCTGCTGTGCCGTATCCGCCATAGCCTGACGCAGACTTTCCGCGGCATCCTCACCCTTTCCGAAGGCTTCGCCTAACGCGCCAAGACCGTCAAGGAGACTGTCAAAACTTATCATCGCGAGATGCGCTGATATATTGCCGATAGCTTGGACGGCCTGTTTTTCAAGTTCGGGGAAAATATCCATAAGGCCGCCGGCTATCTTGCGCGACAAAAATTCCTCGAAGCTATCACCAAGGTCATCTACAACATTGCTTGTTTCGCGTAATGCTTCGATCATTTTCTCCGCGCTCCGCATTTCTTCTTCGGTAGCGCCGGCCGCCGCCAGTGTTGCGAGAGCAAGATCGTACTGATCCTTGCCGAGGTTCTGCACTTCGCGGCTTAAACTGGAGAGGGTACTTTCTACAGACAACCTGTCCATAGCCTGCGCCAGCTCTTTTGCGGCGTCAGATTGGGCGTCCAGATCCAGTCTTGCAAGTTCTGCTTCATATGCAAGCTGCCGTTCAGATTTGCCGAAATCATCTATCCGTTTGGTAATGTCGGCAATGGTTTGTTCAAATTCTTTCTGGGCTGCTGCTGCTTTTATAGCGTCCTCCGCCGCTTTGGCCTCCGTCCCCAGACGCTTGTATTCCTCAACGAGCGGTTTTATGGAATTGTCGATTGTAGTAAACTGCGAGTCTATGTCTTCAGGATTAATTGAAAATAGATCGATCAGGGCTTTCTGAATTTCTGCCTGCTGTGCGCGCAGCGTCTCGGCGATATTGAATTCTTCGCCTAACTCGGTAAATACTGTTTTTCCCGCCTCGAAGGACCGGCTGAATTCGGTGAGATACAATTCCGCCGCCTTGGCGCCAGAGTCACCGAACTGTTCGGGATCAATCTTGGTGATTTCGCCGTACCAGTCCTGCCACCGTTTTTTCGCCTGCGGGGTAATAATCTCATCCGGCTCATCAATACCACTCGTATCAACGGTTACGGTAACAGGAATGTCAATGATTTCTCCAAAAACGCCAAAAACAGCAGCGGCAGGGTTGAATAAATTATGTATTGTGTATTCTTTACCTATCCTTGAAAGCACCCTATTTATTTCTTCCTGCTGGGTTCTTAGCGCGCTAATACCCTCGTTTCTAGTTGCAATAAGAGAATCCAGGTTGTTTTTCGCTTCTTCAATCCACAACTGATTACCCGAGGCCTCGGCCGCGTTATAATCATCTCTGGCGTTTTTCAAATTTCTTAGCACAAGCGTGAGTATCTCTTCGTCTTTTTTTATTCTATCTATCATTGCCGATTGCCCGTTGACAATCCGTTGAATATTTGCCGCCTCCTGTGCTTCGGCCGCCTCTCTAACGGTCGTAGTATATGCCTTAACTTGACCTCTCAATTCCGGGTATAATTTGATTAACTCGCGCGTGGTTTTTTCATCCAAAACTTTAGCATCATTTCCATCCGCATAGGCGGCAAGCAAATTCCTTGAGGCTTCGTCGGTTTTCCTTATTTCTTTTTGCAAATCTTCATACGCGTTAGCCTGTTTGTTTATAATACCGGCTACTATCCCGGCCGCCGCGATGACCCCTCCGATTGCAAGCATATACGGATTAGCCATAGCCGCCGTCATAGCCGCGTGAATACCTCTTATTGCCGCGATTATCGGGCCTGATACCGCAACCACGCCGCCCATGCCAAGAACAAAACGTTTTGTTCCTTCGTCCATGTCGTTAATACCGCGCAGAATCGAGCTTGCGCCGTCCAGCAGTTCGGTCGCCATCGGTAACATCATCTCGCCGAAAGAGGCAAGCGCCTGTTTCGCGTCGTCCATCGCGATATTGAATTTTTCAAGGGTTGTACCGGAGAGTTCGTCCATCATGCCGGCGAACTGTCCGCCCGGGGAAGTCATGCCCTTGAGGGCCTTCTCCAAATCGCCGAACCCGAGCTTGCCTTCGGCGGCAAGGCGGCGCACTCCTTCCTCGGAGGTATTGAGTTCCTTTGCCAGTTGTTTGAGTACTGGAATTCCCTGTTGCTGGAGACCGGACAAATCCCGCGTGGCAAGTTTCCCCTGGGCGCGGACGCGTTCAAAGGAACCTGATATCGCGCCAAACGAACTGCCCGTTCCCGCGGCCACATCGCCGAGCATCTGTATGGTCTGGGTGGCGTACGCGGTATCGTGCCCCATGTTGACCATCGCCCGGCCGAGCGTGAAAACCTCGTCAACGGAAAGGCCGGGCGAAGTCCCCAGCCGCCTCCAGTCTTCAAACACGGCGGACGCTTCCTCCGCGGAGCCGAGCATGTTTTTCAGGGATGCTTTGAGTTTTTCGTTTTCTCCGGCGAACTTGATCGCGGCGATGCCGGCGCCGCCTATAACGCCGGATAAAATTATGCTTTTTTTGGAAATGGAATCAAGAGCGTCGCCAAGCGATTTTGTTTTTTGTTCCGCGCCGACAATGCTTCCATCGAGTTTTTTAAAGTTTTCGACAGCGCGGGCGACCTCGGCCTCAACCAGCACCCGTAGCTCATCTGTTACCTGCATTCCGTTCCCTGTCCCGTTCTTTCAATAGTGCCAGTTCGTTGTCGAACAGCTCAACCATTTCCACCAGCGCCGCCGGTTCCCGTATCCAGTCGGGGCCGTGCGGCCAGCCGTAATGTTTGATCTTCGCCCACAGGTTATACGCCGCATAAAATTCGGGAGTGAGGTAGCCTTGCACCTCACTCCGTTTAATTGCCCATTCCCGCAGGACTATTCTTTGTTCTGCGTACTCCGGCCTTAATTCCCGCTCGTGCCATCCGTCCCAGAGGAGGCCGAAGCCGATTCGGAGATTTTTTTTTGCGCGTCGGTAATTTTGTCGGAGCAAACCTCGGTACAGATCGCGCTCACCAACGGGAACATTCCGGCGAAACTCGTCCCGGCAAGTTCTTCCCCGCAGGTAATCGGCGTTTCCTTCCCGGCGTCCGCGACGATTAAATTCTTTATAGCGCCGACATGGAAGCGCAGAATCTTTGAAGCGTTGAACCTTGTCTGTGCCGACGTGGCGACAAAATCCCTGCCGGCGCCGTCTTTTTTCTGCTGCGTTACCAGTTCCGTAAACACCAGAGTCCCGTGGTCTTCAGCGGTCGGACGGATAATTTCCACCGAAAGCCGCTCGCTTTCAGGCAGATCAAGGTTGCCGTTAATAGCGGGGTAAAAGACGTATTTTTTGTTAGTGGCAAATTTCATTCATCGTCCCCTTGCTCCGGTTCGTTCCCCGGGTCCGCCGGATCAGGATTTTCCACGGGATCTTCTTCGGGCTCTCCCTCGGGATCAACCGCTCCAGCGGGCTCTTGCGGCTCACCCGCCTGATCCTGCGGCTCGTCTTTTACCATGCGGTAGTACATACCGGGGCCGCTTTGACCGTCCACTTTATAATTAAAGTTAAACGGACACACGCCGTCGATGGGCTTGTCCATCTGGAACGACTCCACGATGATCGGGAAATACTCCCATATTTCCACCTCGCCTTCGGTACGGGTTTCCCGGCGTGAAAGCATAAAATGATGTACGCCGGTTTTGGACGGCAACCGGGTAAGATATGCCCCGTCATCAACGATAACGGCGTTGAACTCGTTGACAAGCTCGCGCTGTTCCTTGCTGTCAGTATCAACCTGACCGTTGATGGAACCGCTTCTCTCTTTAAACGCCGACGGCACATAGGCCCGTGCCCCGGTCTCCACGTCGATCTGGGTGCTTACGTCGATAGCCTGTCCCTGCGCCGCCGCACTGACGTCGGTAGTGAACGACAGCTTATGCAGCGTCATGGGAATAAGCGCGTCCCCCGCGACCAAGGGCTGGCCCTTGCGGGCAAAATAAAAACCGCCCGCCCCAAGCGCTTCGCCCCGTTCAATTGCGGGGTCTTTCCCCGGTATCCCGCTGTTTTCCGCAGCGCGGCGCTTTATCTTATACCATCCGCTCGTGGGAACCTTTGCGTAAAGGCCTCCCGCAATGATCTGTCCGAATTTTACACCGTAGAGGAAACCCTCTTTTCCGGTCGGTCTCATAATTCCTCCTCCGGGCCCTGCCCGATGATATGCGCCGGGTAGGCGATCGAAACTTCCCAGTTCTCGACATAGCGCACCGGCATTGATGACTCTTCCTCATCAGGATACTCGAAGCGCCCGGCGGCAAGCCGTTTCCAGACAGCCTCAAGGTTATAAACTTTATCCGCTTTAACGGGGACACGTAGCGGCGCCTCGTTCAGCGGCAATAATTTGCGTAATGCGAGAATTGTGTCCGTAACCCACCGTGCGTGGGTTCCATCACTTTTTAATACGGCGTTGAAAGTTATCCGTTCCCATCCGAAGTTTCCGCTTTTGCGATCCCGGCTGTCGATTCCGGCAGGTTCAATTCCGGCTATAAATAGTTCTATCCGCGGTCGGTTAGTCGATGCCTGCTGGGGCGCGAGTACCGCTTCCAGTCCCAGCCCCCGAATACCGTCCAGCAAGGCGTTAATAATTTTTTCCATGTTTTATTTCCCTCCCTTGAGCGCGTTCGCCACGCCTTCCTGTACCAGCTTGAGGATGTACGCCTCGTCCTTCTCGTCGATATACAAAAACGGACGCGCCGGAATCTTTACTGAACGGCTGATTATAAACAGCGCGAATTCTTTTCCGCGCCGTCCGCCTTTTCCGTTGCTTTTTTTATAAGCGAAGAAAACCCTGCCTGCTCTGAAGAAACCGTGATCCGCTTCCATTGCGCTGATAAGAGAGCGCGGAGTCCACGTCCCGTAAGAGCGCATGAGTGTTCTTGTTTTCGCGCTTGCCGGAATAAAAAGAGCCTTCGCGTTTTTTGCGGTAATGGTTCCGCCTTCCTGCTGAATGCGTGCGTATTTCAGATTGGTGCTCGCGTCTGCCCACAGATCGCCGGAATGAGGGGCGATGCTTTGCATCAGCTCTCCGCGGTCGCGCAGTGTCTGACTGCCTTGCTTAACCTCTTGGGTTAACGGCGCGTTCGCCGGGGCAATTCCTCCGCTGATCTTTTTGAGGGCGCTGCTTTGCAGGTGCATCGCCGCTTTTTTCATTACTGGTGCAAGCCCCGCGCCGATCTGTCTCGCGTAATCGGGCGGGCGGTGTACAACCTTAACCCCCATAGCGCGGCGGCTCCGCCGTAACCATAGCCCCGGACGCGGGACCGGGTCCGTCGTTGTGCTTGGTGGCGATGCTGCCGAAATACGTCTCGATCAAATCGGCGGCGTCATCTTCTTTGGCTTTGGCGCGGTTCTCGTTGCCGATGTATGAAAACAATTCGTACACAGCGCGCTTCAACACGATGTCCTTAATTACCGCGTTGGTTTCATCGTAAGTGTTTCCGGTAGAGGCGACCTTGCCGTAAACCCACAGCACGGCTTTGTGTATCGCCCTCTTCGCCACCTCTTTGTCGGCAAACGAGGCGGTGCGGAAGTCGTCAGGGTTTAATTCTTTTTTCAGATCGTCTACGGTTATAATTGTTTCCGGCATGGTTATTTTTCACCCCGATAAAAAAATGAACTGCCGAACGGCGGCCTACCGCCCGGCAGTTAACCTGTTTCTTCTCGCGTTTGCGGCAGGTCATTCACCGCAAAGGCCACCCCGTCTTTCCGTGGGTTGTCAGGCTGCCGTGTCAGACTGTCCACGTCAACCATTTTATTTTCAAAAAAGGATTCCAGTCCTTAAGCGGGTAACCTACTCCGCGAATTTCGCGAACGCGATTCCCTTGCGGTTGATCAGCGGGAAAGGCTTGCTCTTTACAAAGAGATCCTCG
>JGI24698J34947_10001002_pt1 | contig 14498 bp, 15 predicted proteins | sample TergutMp193P3_FD_34947 | JGI IMG/M metagenome (IMG submission 34947) | reverse complement strand
GCGAAGAAAGCTGTGGCGGCGAAGACAACGGTGACAAAGGCGTCCGCGAAGAAAGCGGCTGACAAGAAAACAGCGGCAGTGAAAGCGCCCGCGAAGAAAGCCGTGGCGGCGAAGACGACGGCTGTGAAGGCGCCTGCGAAGAAAGCTGTGGCCAAAACAACCGCGGTGAAAAATACGTCGGCTAAGAAGCCGGCTGTAAAAAAAGCGGTTGATAAAAAGCCGGCCGAGAAGAAAACGTCCGCAAAAAAAGCCGCAGCCAAGAAACCGGCTGTGAAAAAAGCATCGGCGAAGAAGACGACGGTTAAAAAGGCGGCTGTGAAAAAGTAAAAAAAGGGGAGCTGTTTTATGCAGTATGTGGATTTCGGTAAAACCGGTGCAAAGGTTTCCAGGCTTGGCATGGGTTGTATGCGGCTGCCGAGTTACGACAAAGACGGCAAGACCATTTTCGACGAGGAAAAAGGTATCGCGCTTATTCACCGGGCAATGGAATTGGGGGTGAACTATTTTGACACGGCGCCCTACTATTGCGACAAACAGAGCGAGGTAATACTGGGGAAAGCCCTCAAGGATGGCAGGCGGGAGAAGGTCTTCGTTTCGACAAAAAATCCCGTCGAGAATGATTCGGGGGACGATTACGAAAAGAGGCTGGAAACATCGCTAAAACAACTGGACATTTCGTATATCGACTTTTATCATTTCTGGGGCATATCTCTGAAACAATTTCTGGAAAAGGTCAAGTCAAAGGACGGGCCCCTTGAACGTGCGCAGCAACTGAAAGAGCGGGGGATTATTAAGCACATTTCATTTTCCTTCCACGACGGCGAGGCCGGAGAGAAAGAGGGGGACAACCTTAAGGAAATTCTAAAAAGGGGAGAGGGGATTCTTGAATCGGTTCTCTGCCAGTACAACGTCATGGATCGCGGCAAAGAGGGCGGCATAGCCCTGGCGCATGAAATGGGGCTGGGCACCGTTGTAATGGGCCCTGTCGGCGGCGGGCGGCTGGGAACGCCTTCAAAGGTGATACTGGATCTGCTCCCCGGAAAAGTAAAGAGTTCGGCGGAGCTGGCCCTGCGTTTTGTGCTGGCGAATAACGGCGTTGACATCGCGCTTTCCGGCATGTCCAATACGGAGCAGCTTGAGGAAAACGCCGCCGTTGCGAGTAACACCACTCCTCTCAGCGCCGCGGAGCTCGGACAAATCGAAGCCATGATGAAGGAGAATGAACGCCTTGCGGGCCTTTACTGTACGGGCTGCAAGTACTGCATGCCCTGTCCCAAAGGCGTGAATATTCCCGAGATCTTTACCATCATGAATTATCACCGGATATACCAGATCACGGAGTTCGCGAAGAAATCCTATGCCGAGATCGGCAAGGTTCCCTGGCGGAAATTCGAGAACGCGGCGGCTTGCGCTGAATGCGGGGAATGCGAGAAGAAATGTCCACAGAGCATTCCTGTCATTAAACAGCTCAAGGAGACGCACAGGGTACTGGCCGGGTAAGCGTTGGGTAAAGATTGAAAGACTCGCTGATAAAAACCCTCACGGGCCTCAAGGGGAATCCCAGGGCCTGTGTTTGTACCGAGCCCCTGTGGGGCCTCTCCATGAACCTCTGCCTGCCATACGCGTCGGTGTATATGCTGGCCATCGGGCTGAACGATTCCCAGGTGGGGTTAGTCGCAACTGTCTATATGCTGTCCCAGGTGGTGTTCGCTTTTTTCAGCGGTCCGGTCACGGACAAGATGGGCAGGCGGAAGTCAACGGCGGTTTTTGATTTTATTGCCTGGTGTCTGCCATGCTTAATCTGGTGGCGGGCCGTAAACTTCTGGTTTTTCTTTGCCGCCGCCCTGCTCAACGGCACAATGAAGATAACCCAGAATTCCTGGGACTGCCTTCTTGTTGAAGACGCGGATAAAGAGAAGATCACGGGTATTTATTCCCTGGTGTGGGTCTGCGCCCATCTTTCGGCTCTCCTCGCCCCACTCTCGTCGATTCTCGTTTCCCGGCTGACTCTGGTCCCCGCCATCCGCATTCTTTACATTAACGCCTTTGTTTTGATGAGCGTAAAAATTGTGGTGCTTTACACGTTCTCCAGGGAAACAGGAAGAGGAATTATCCGCATTGAGGAAACCAGGGGAAAGAGCGTCTTTTCCGTTGCCGCGGGTTACGGTGGGGTTTTCAGGCTTATACTCAAATCCAGGGCAACGATATTCTCTTTGGTTATCGCCGTGCTCGTGGGGGTTGTGGGGATGATCAACACTACCTTCTGGCAGGTTATAGTGAACAAGAAGCTCATCGTTGCGGAAGCCCTCCTCCCTGTTTTTTCAGCCCTCAGGTCAGTGGTCGCGATCGCGTTTCTTTTTCTCGCGGCGCCTCTCATAAAGGGGCTTTTGAAAATGCCCCTTCTCACGGGCTTTGCCTGTTATTTCGCGGGGCAGGCTATTCTCATCCTCACCCCTCTTGACGGCGCCCTCAAGTACATCATGCTCTGTGTATCATTGATCTTTGACGGTTTCGGCTCCGCCGCCGTGATGATGCTTTCCACCTCCCTGTTGGCTCTCAGCGTAAACCCCGAGGAACGTGCCAGGGTAATGGCCATTCTGCACATGATCATCATGGCCGCTACCTCTCCTTTCGGCTGGATAGGTGGCATTCTTTCAAGCCTCTCCAGAAATCTTCCCTTTGCGCTTAACCTCTTTCTCCTGGCAGTTGGCTTTGGCATAACGCTCATTTTTTACAGGAAGGATCCGAATGAGGCTGGACGCGTCGAAGGCGCCGGTTTAGAATAAAGAATATGAACATTTACCTAAAACCTCGCACGGAGGCGCAGGAATTAAAAAGAACTCGCACAGAGACACAAAGGCACAGAGGAAAAAATGATGAAGACGAGCGACTGACAAACAATGCGCGATCCTCTGTGTCTCCGTGCTTCTGTGCGATGTATTTTTTGGTAGCTTTACTTATTTTTGTTCTTCCCGGTTTTCTCTATGCGCGCGGGGCGAGAGAAGACGGAGGCAAACCGCTGACGATTTTCGGGATCAAAGGGTCTTCAGGGGTCGGGATAATTCGCCTCTTTGAGGAACCGCCCCGAATCAGCGGCTTTGACGTGAGAGTCGAAGCTCTCGCACAAGCGGATCTTGTGGCGGCGCGTTTTCTTTCAGGGGAGGCCCAGGTCGGGATACTGCCTCCCAACATGGCGGTAAAGATAAGGTCATCCGGCAAAGACATACAGGCTGCAGCGGTGGCCGGCGCCGGGATGCTGAGCCTTCTCAGCGCCGATCCCGGTGTGCGGAGTATTGAAGACCTCAGGGGTAAAACCGTGGAAGTCGCCGGTCAGGGAGCCACGCCTGACTATGTATTTCGGAGGATACTCAACTTCCATGGATTAACGCCGGATCGCGATGTCGCCCTTGGCTATTCCCTTGCTCCTCCCGAGATCGCCCAGTCCCTCATAGCGGGAAGGGTAACACTAGCCCTCCTTCCCGAGCCATTCGCAACAATGGCCCTTGCGGGGAGGCCGGGACTTATAACCGTGTCGGACGTTCAGGAGGAGTGGATCAAGACGGGCGGCATCGGCAATTACCCGATGACCTTACTCGTCGTGGACGGTGCTTTCGCTTCGGCAAACGCAGGGGCGGTGGCGCAAATACTCGACGCGGTGAAGAATTCCATTGAGTGGGTCAAGGCCAACCCGGCAGGGGCAGGAGCCCTTGCGGAGAAGCATGACCTGGGTCTCAGCGCTCCCGTGGTCGCGGCCGCGGTTCCCAGGAGCAATTACGTGTTCATTCCCGCAGCCGGGGCGCGGCCGTCACTGGAAGCGCTTTTCAGGGTGTTCCTCGAAAACGCGCCCACTTCGATAGGCGCAATGCCGGGGGACGGGTTCTATTGGAGATAAAAAAATTTACCACGAACTTCGAACCTTCGGTTCGCCACAAACCATAACGAACAAAAGAAAATATCAAAGTTATAGTTCGTTGTGTTCGTGTGGTTAGTGGTAAAATTCTTAAGTATATGCTGTTGTGATTAATACCGTTTTGAGCGGAGAGTTTTTAGTGTGAAGAAAGCATTTTCATCTTTTCAATGGACTCTGGCGGGAATCGCGTTTCTGCTTCTTCTCTGGGAGTTAGCCGCAAGATTCTACGGCTCGCTCATTATCCTGCCGGGGCCCTTGCCCGTGTTGAAAAGTTTCGCGGATCTGATAAAGACGCCCCGTTTTCTCACGGCCCTTGGGGGAAGCCTCCTCAGGGTGTTAGGCGGAATTGCCATCGCAGTTCCCCTGGGAATCGCCGCCGGTATCGCCGCGGGCCTCGACAGGCGTGCGGCCGCGTTTCTCAGGCCCTTTTTCACGGTGATTTCCGCGACGCCTGTTATGTCGGTTATTCTCATCGCGTTTCTCTTTCTTGGTTCCGGCCGCACCCCGGTTTTTACGGCTTTCCTCATGGTCTTTCCGGTGATGAGCGCAAACGTCATTGAGGGCATGAAGAGCACCGACCCGGGGTTGAGGGAACTCTTCGCCGCTTTCAGGATGAGCCCAGGCGAAACACTGAAGTACCTCTACGTTCCCTCACTCGTCCCGTTCATCCTTGGCGGCCTGCGGAGTTCACTCTCCATGTGCTGGAAGGTGGTTGTGGCCGCGGAAGTCCTGGTTCAGCCTTTGCGGAGCCTCGGCGCGGGAATGCAGCAGGCAAAGGCTCAGCTTGAAACACCGGAACTTTTCGCGTGGACCGTGGCGACTGTGATCGCCGCTGCGGCCACCCAGGCCGTCATTACAATCGTGATAAGGCGCCGGGGCGGGAGAAGGAGCGGAGCAAAATGAAGATCAGCGTCCATGGTCTTTCTTTCGGCTATACGGATATAAAGTTATTTGACAATCTCAGCGCCGGCTTTGACGGCGGCGCGACGGGGCGGCCGCTTGTTATCCTGGGGCCATCCGGTTCCGGTAAAACAACACTTTTGAAACTCCTCGGCGGATTGTTGAAGCCTCTGGCCGGAGATGTGTACTATTCCGTTGCGGCTGACGGTAATCACGAAATACCCAAAACCGCTTTTATGTTCCAGGAGCCCCGGCTTCTCCCCTGGCTTACAGTTCTGGAGAACGTCAGCCTTCCCCTGCATAAGCTTTTTGGAAAAGAAGAAGCCGCGGAGCGGGCAAGACGTTTTCTTTCCATGGTTTCCCTTGAGGGTATGGAAACGGTATACCCCGCGCAATTATCAGGCGGACAGGCCCAGCGTGTTTCCATGGCAAGGGCCTTTGCCTGGCCCGCGCCCGCGCTTTTCATGGACGAGCCCTTTCAGTCGCTGGATATTCCCCTGCGGATTAACCTGATGGAAACCTGCCTCTCGCTTCTGGAGCGGAATAATCCAGGGGAAAACTGCCTGCTCATCGCGGTAACCCACGATCCGCGTGAGGCGCTATACATGGGCGGAAGGATCGTCATCCTGGGAAAAGCCGGGGAAGGTATTGTCTTTGACAAGGTTGTAAATATTTTGCCGGGGGACTGGGCCTGCGGTTCAGCCGCTTCGGTTGAACTTGAGAGGGAAATAATCAGGGTTCTGGAAGTCCATGGCTGAGAGAGAAATAACGTGTTATTTGATGAAGTGATATACAGAGACGATAAAAGATTACTCAATTTCGATAATAACAGAATAATATTGCGAAACGCGGTTAGAGCGGTGATAATAAAAGAAAATAAAATCTTGATGGTACATTTGGGAAAAACAAATGAATACAAATTCCCCGGCGGTGGAATTGAAGAAAATGAAACTGTTGAAGAAGCGTTAGCAAGAGAAGTATTGGAAGAGGCCGGATGTAATGTAATCAGGATTGAAGAAAAAATTGGAATAATGATCGAATTGGGAATAGCGGAAGAAGATGAAAACAGTATTTTTAAAATGATTTCTGAATATTATGCCGTAAAAATAGGCGATAATCAATTTGATCAAAAACTTGATAAGTATGAGGAGGATTTGGAGTTTATTCCCTGTTGGACGGAAATTGAGAAAGCATATAAAACAAACAGGGAAATTATTGATAACGGATATGCTTCGACACCCTGGATCAGGAGGGAGACAAGGGTATTGGAAATACTGTATAATCAAGTATAAAGGAGAAACGATATGGACATTCTTGAGTGCATTCAAAAACGTTACAGTTACCGTGGAGCGTATAAGAATACGCCTGTTCCCCGTGAGGATCTGGAGAAGATAATGAAGGCCGGTCTTGCGGCTCCTTCGGGCTGCAATAAACAAACAACGTCTATTGTAGGATTGGATGATCGGCAAGTTCTTGATTCCGTATCGGACATAATTCAGAAAAACGGCTTTGGAGGAAAGAGCGCCCCCGCCGGGGTATGCGTGTTAACACGCCGGATACCCGGTTACGCCGATGTATATTTCAATATACAGGATTATGCCGCCGCCATAGAAAATATGCTGCTCGCGATTACAGCCTTTGGATACGCAAGCTGCTGGATTGAGGGTCAGGTTACCGAAAGCATGGAAACGCAGAAACAGATAGCCAAAATATTGAATCTTCCCGAAGAATATATTGTTGTCGCTTTTCTGCCGGTTGGGGTTCCTGAAAAAGAAGGTAAACGACCGGCGTATAAAAAGTTCTCCGAAAGGGCGTGGTATAATATTTACGGGAAAGTTTAAATATATGAAATGCACGGTATATGGACTTGGTAAACTGAAAAATTATGAATATGTCGTGACATTTGCCCGCCGTAAAAACAAGTGGATAATATGTAAACATAAAGAAAGGAATACGTGGGAGACTTCGGGCGGACATATAGAGCATGGGGAAACACCCATAGAAGCCGCGAGAAGGGAATTACGGGAAGAAACGGGCGCCGTGGATTTTAGTATTGTGCCAATATGCGATTATTGGGCCTGTGATGAACCACATGAAACGGAAAACATAGAATGGTCCAATGGGCAGGTGTTTTTAGCCCATGTTAATGAGTTAGGCGAAATACCAAAGGAAAGTGAAATGGAATGTATCGATTTTTTCGATGAGTTTCCGCAGAATTTAACTTATCCTGATATAACATATACTTTATTGCCGCAGATTATTACCCGGATTTAATTAACGCAGGGTAAAATTGATATTGTACCTGTACTGCACCGCCACGGGCACGCCGTTGGCTTCCGCGGGCTTCGCGCGAACGCCCCTGAAAGCGTTAACCGCGGCCTCGCCGAAACCGTAGCCGGAAGGGTTTTCCCTGAGTATGCGGATGTCGCGGATATTTCCCTCGCTGTCTATGAAGAGCGCGAGGTAGACAGTCCCCTCAATGTTGGAACGCTGTGCGATTGGCGGGTGGATCGTGTTGCGGCGAATTTCGTTTTCGGGGAAAACCGGCACTTGCGTTATCATGTACTGCTGCAGGTACTCAACTTGTTCCGGCACGACATAGTCCTGAACCGTCGCGCTTACGGGCGCGGTTACGGGGGGAGGCTCCTCCTCCGTTTCGATTACGTTTTCAGCGATTGGTTCCTGGGTGGTGGTCTGGAGGACCGGCGGTTCTTCCGGCGGCGGCGGGGGCGGCGGAATTTCTTCGCGAAGGTCCACGAGCTTCATTACACCGGCGACCGGCTCCGGCTGTTTGATAGCCGTTTCGATGTTAAACGCGACGAGCAGGATGAGCGCTATGTGCAATACGGTCACGCCGGCGAAAATAATCACCCGCATCCGGGCGGAGCCGAAACCGCCTGAGTTAGTCATTTTTCACCACGAAACTGACCACCCTGTGCTGGAGGAGCTGCAGAATATCAAGCACCTGGTGTACGTTCTCAAAAGGAGTGTCGCGATCGGCGATGATATGCACACGCGTGTCAGGAGCGCTGCGGTAGGCTTCAGTGATGCTACGTTCGACATTAGCGAGGCTTCCGGGGTTCCCGTCAACGTAAAGGCCGCCGGAACGATCAACCCATATCTCAAGGTTTTTCTCGACGCTTACCCTTTTGGCTGTCTCCGCTTCCGGGTATTGGATTTTTACTTCTTTGCGATAGTTAATCAGGGAAACGAGCATAATAAAAATGAGAAGAAGAAAGGCGACGTCAGACATCGAAAAAAGCGGAATGAAAAAATCCTTTCGACGGCGATTGAGCTTCATGAACTCTCCTTCATGTTGAATGAAAACGAATCCACCTGGAGTTTCTGCGCCAGCTCGACAAAAAGCACCACTTGCTGCCATGGCGCCTTTGGATCTATCGAAAGAACCACGGCCAGATTCGGATGTCCCGCCACGGCCGCGCGAATCGCGAGTTCCGCTTCGGAGAAGCTCATCACTGTACCGTTGTTTATTAAAGCGCCGTGCCCGTCCATTTCAAAGCGCATGAGGTTGTCCTTTTGGACAAGGAGGGTGGAATCTTTGGCGGGGAGGTTCATGAGGAAACCCTGGTTAATGTTGAAGCCCGCAATCACCAGGAAATAGATGATCAAGAGAAACGCGACGTCGCTTGAGGCGCTGCTCTCGGCAGAAAAAATTCTGTCTTTCCGTCCAATTTTCATAGGAATTCCCTAAGATGTTTCCGCGTTAGGCGTCTCACCGATCTGACTGCCGGAAACAATCTTGTTTTGATCGTTAGTAGCAATCTTGTTAATCAAATCCGAGCAGACAATTTCCACTTCCGAGGCAAACTTGTCCACGACGTGCGTGAAAAGGGAATAAGCGGACATCGCGATGATGGCGATAATGAGGCCGAATACGGTCGTTATCAGCGCTTCGTAGATTCCGTTCGCTACGATCTGGGCGTTCACATCGGTCGCTTCGGCGATGGACCTGAAAGCTCCTATCATTCCCGATACCGTTCCAAGAAACCCCGTGAGAGGTGAGAGGGAGCCGAGCGCCGTCAGAAAGTTAAAGCCGTTTTCAAGGGACGAGACGCAGCCCATTGCCTCGGCTTCCACGGCTTTTTCAAGGCGGTGTTCCGAAAGCCCGGACCGGTTCACAAGGGTAAGCAGTATCCGCGCGCCCATCCTGCGTTTTGTCCTGCTTTCAAGGTATTCTTTCGCCTCTTCAATATTTCCGTTCAGGAGCGCGCTTTCAACTTTTTGTTTAAGATCGTCCAGTTTGAGATTATGGTACAGAAGAAAAATCAACCGCTCCAGCGTTATTCCCACGGTGGCAATTGAGAAAAAAAGCAGGGGCCACATAAAAATGCCGCCCATGACAAAGAGTTCCAGAAGGCTAAAACCTGAACTTGTAGTTTCCATTGTTCACCTCATTTGACTTTCTGTAAGATCGTATTGTTAAACGAATCAATAATCATGTTCCACGAGTATTCCATAAAAACCCATGGAAGGGCTTCCTCCCAGTCCCGGAGCATGGCGCCGGAATTCCTGTATTCCCAAAGCCCTTCCGGGAAAACAGTTCCGGTGTAGGTCAGGTTCCATCTAACGCTGTCCTCCCGCTTCCATTCCGCGTTATGGATCGAGTATTCTTCCGAACGGTCTTTCCCGGAAACCAGTTCCGGAAAAAGCATTCTTTTCCAGTAGCCCTCAAATTCGCCGATGTCCGTGAAAGCGGGTGTTTCATTGCCACTTGGACGATGTTCGTTCATCCATTCGGTGAGGGCCGTTATGCGCTCGCGTCTGTTCCGCAGCGATGTCATGGCGGCGGCGCCGGTAATGTAGCCGCTTTTCAGGCGAATATTTCCGCCGGAAATAATCACCCTCTCGACTTCTCCTGTTATACGCAATACGCCTTCGGCCTGGCCCTGGTTAAGAAAAATGGCTTCGCCAAAAATGTCCATTGTAAATTCGTTCCAGCCGTGGACATGGGACGACAGGAAACGGGCTTCCCTCAAACTAAAGCTTCCGTCCGGTTCCGGCATACTGCCCCTTATGGCAAAGCCCGGCCACGCGCCGCCTGAAATTTCCAGTACTTCCTCTCCGTCTTTGGACTTAAGCTCTTTGACCTCAACTGCCGTTTTAACGCTCACGCCGGCTGTTCTGTAAACTGCAAGGGTTTTTTCGGCAAAAGCCTCCCCGGTCAAAATCTCCCCGCCCTTCTGAACAAGGCTTGTGCAGCTCGATAGCATGATAATAATAAGGCATCGCACAAAGGCACTGAGGTACGGAGAAAAAGAAAAATAATTTATTTTCCCCTGTGCCTCTGTGTCCCTGTGCGAAATTTTTCGTGAATTTTTCATCTTCAGAAACTCCATCTGACCCCCACAGAAACCATGGGCACGGGCAATTCGTAACTGGCGCTGTCGCTGCCGGTATTTTCCTGGCCGGTATAGCTATTGAAAGATGTGTTGGCTTTCGCGGTGTAAAAAAGTGATAACAGGTTTTCTGCGGCAAGGTACATTTCGGTCTGGACCTTGTTACCGGGATTAAAAGTAATATATGAAAATTTAATATCCAGTGGGATTGACCAGGTGGTTCTGGAGTCATCGGTGTACCAGGAGTCCCGCCGGTATTTTGTGATGGTCTGGACTTTGAGCTGCCCATTTTCATCGGGAACCATAACAGGACCGTTTTCATCCCATACCTGCACTTCGTACGCGGTGATTTCACCTACCACGGCTTTCAGTACTCCCGACGCCAGGCCGAGGCGGGAATAGATGTTGAAATTCTTCAGCGGCTTAAAATTCGACACCAGATTGAGATTGTGAAAACGGTGGAAGCCGGGATAATACCATCCGTAATCCTCAACCTCCCACGGCCTGCCGCTGACCGGCCATTCCGGTATATGGTAACGGGCGTAATTAAATGTATAGGAAAGCCAGCCGTCCCAGTACCGGCTTTCGAGCTTCTGTAACATTAAGTCAAAACCCCAGATAATTCCGTCACCGTTAAACCGAAAGACCGTGGTTGTCTCTTCCGACCCCGGTTCCCTGAGCTGGAACTGGTATGCCCTGTCGAAAATATACTTGAAGTACCCTTCCACGTTAAGGCTCCAGCCCCCGAAGAAATCGCTCTTGACGCCTAACACGGAAGTCCATGAACGGTTCGGCCTCAACTCATAATCACCGACGCCGTCATCAACACTGATATTGGTAATTGCTTCGTTCACCGACGAAAAAAGTCCGGTTCCTATCGTGAAGTCCAGTGATTCGATTAACCCTCTGTTTCTGAAAATATTGTAGTCAATGTTAAGCCTTGGATTTAAGACAGGCATGGTCTGGATGCTGAAGTCACTTCCCCTGAAGAAAAGATGATCGACCCTAAGACCCAGCTCCGCGCCGAAGCGGTTTTCCGGACTTGCGTATTCGGAAAGCAAATAAGCTGAGCTGTTGAAACGCCGGGTTTTAACTTCCGGTCTTTCCCCGTAAATAGGGTAGTGAATAATAGCCTCCTCCCCTGCAGGAATGGAAGGGGGAAGCGGTGGAAGAGGGTAGGGGCCCCTGATCCTCTGTTCAACGAAAAACTTTCCGTCCATTTTTTCAATGCTATTGTTGAAAAGCTCCTGGAAACCGGCCGCGAAAATAAAACCGTCTCCCAGACTCCAGTCAAAATCAAAGCGGCCCTGGAGATTCACGGTTGACTGGGTACGCTGAAAATAAGAGTCAAGGTAGCTGCCGTCCAGCTCATAACTCAGGGTTCTCACCCCGTTTTTCATTTCATAAACCCTTAGATAGTCATAGTCGATTTTCGCGTCCACTTTCGACTGTTCATAACCGGCCCCAAAGCTTGCCTTGAGGAGCATTGAAGGAGCGGGATTGAAGGTCAGGCCCGAGATAAAAAATGTTTGAAGATTGTCCCAACTGAAAGCCATGTCCATCTGCGAATGTACCAGCGAAGTTGATTCGGGAGAGTCGATGTCTTCATTAAGATAATCAGCTCCCACTCCATCCACGCCAAAAAAAGCGTTAGACGTTATTTCCATGTCCGTATTGATCCGGTAATTGAATGAGGCCGCGGCGCTTCGTATATAGGGGGCGGTGGTGACGGCGTTTATCATTTGAAGTGTTTCGTTGTCCCAGGCGTTGCTCAGCTGCTTCATAAGCCAAACGAAGGGATCCCAGTAGGTGACTTTCCCCATAATCATGAGCCCGCCGCCCTGTACGCCTTGCGAAGCAATGGGAATGGCGGCGCTCAGGTTTACCGCACTTGTGGAAACGCCAAGTTCCAGTTCCGCGTGATCCGGTGAGGCTCTTTTGGAACTTACCTCTAAAAGGCCGGAGACGGTATGCCCGTTACGGGCGGAAAAAACGCCGTGGGAAAGCTGTGCGCTTGATACCATGTGGGGATCGAAGATTGAAAAGCCCCCGCCCCAATGGTAAGGGTTCTCGATATAGAAACCGTCAAGGGTCGCCATCAGGTCGCCGGGAACCCCGCCGCGTATCGAGGGGAGGGCGTTAAACATGCCGGTATAGCCTACGCCCGGAAGGAGCTTTATCGACGTCATCACGTCTTCGATAACGCCGATCATGGAACTCCGTTCCATGGCTTCACCGGAAATGGCCACGCTGCGGCCGCTTCTGGTTTCGCTTGAAGTCGGCCTTGCCGTCACAATGACCAGTTCCCCGCTTGCTATTGCACCGCCAAGGTCAAGTCCCAGGGTAAATCTGTCCCCGCTTACCGGTATTGCCAGCCGCCCTGTCGCGTAACCCGGATAGGTAACCTGAACGGAAACCTGTCTGTCGTCCGGTACCTGGACAAGCGCCTTCCCTTCGTAATCGCAGACGTATTGGCTGCTGTCCCAGGAGTGGATCACCGCTCCTTCAAGGGGCATCGATAAATCGCTGTCTTCAACAAAGATCGTCACGTCCCTGGCCCAAAGAGCGGCGCCCATCAACAGCAGTTTCAAGAGAAGCAGTGTGTGTCTTCGGTACGCTCCGCCCATCACCTAATCTCCGTATAAGTCGTAGCTAATATTTATCACATTTTGCGGTATTTGTGGTATACTTTCATCATCAAGTAAACAATATTTATAAACAACATTTATGTTGAGGAGATACACATGAAAGTAATCGCGCTAAACGGAAGCCCCCATCATGACGGCGTGGTGGCTGGTGGAATATCTGTGATGAAAGGGGAGCTTGAAAAAGAGGGGATTTCCCTTGAAGTCATAGACGTGGGGAGTAAAAACATCCAGGGCTGTCTGGATTGCCGCAAATGCAAGACCGCAAACACAGGAAGATGCGTTATTGAGGGGGATATCGTAAACGAGTGCCGCGACAAATTGAAAGACGCCGACGGGGTCATCCTGGGCTGCCCCGTATACTACGGCGGCGTGGCCGGTACTTTCAAGAGCTTCCTTGACCGGCTCTTCTTCCCCGGCGTCGACATGAAGTACAAGGTGGGCGCCATTGTCGTGTCTTTAAGGCGCACGGGCGGTATCGCCACCTTCCACCAGCTTACAAATTACTTCAGCCTGAACCAGATCATCCTCACCCCAAGCGTTTATTGGCAGGTGATCCACGGCAACAACCCCGCGGAACTCAGAGAGGACGAGGAAGGGGGGCAGATAATGGAAATCCAGGGCAGGAACATGGCGTGGCTGCTCAGAACCCTGGCCGCCGGCAGGAAAGAAGTGCCCCTTCCGCAGCAGGTTGAGAGGAAAAGGACGAATTTTATTCACTAAATTCTAATTTGTCAGGATGTCTGTCACCAAGAAACTTGAATAAAACTCCAGCTAATGGGCGTGTAAGTGCCACCGGCGAAACCATTCGGGGAACCCGCCTCCAAAGCCCTCTGACCACTGAAAACTTCAAGAACAGATTAACCTTGAAGTTAAGTGTATCAGACAATATGAAGGCCCCCCGAAGATAGAGTATCGTGGGTTAGCCGTAGAAACGGCATACCACATATCTTGGGGAGGCCAAAAAATGACAGAGAAANGATACTACATCGGGATGGACGTGCACAAGACCAGCGTGCAGATGGCGGTGTTTGAGGAAAAAGGAGATGACCCGATCTATGAGCGGAGGCTAAACAACGACCCGTCACTGTTGGTCAAAGAGGCCGCGAAGTTCAGCCGGAAAGGGAGGACGGAGGCAGCCTACGAAGCCGGTTGCTTGGGATACGTGATCCAGCGGGCAATGGAGAAGGCGGGGATAATTTGCCATGTGCTGCCCGCGAACAAAGTGGCGAGGAAACGGGACGACCGGATCAAGACGGACAAAAGGGACGCCAGGCTCATCGGGAGGGAACTGCGGAGCGGTAGCATCCGCCCGATAGCGGTGCCCGACATCGCCGATGAGGCGGCCAGGGACCTTATCAGGTGCCGGGAGGACGTGAGCGAGGACCTAAGGAGGGCGAAACAGAGGCTGTTGAAGTTTCTGCTGCGGCACGGACATAACTATTCAGGGGGGAATCATTGGACGGTGAAGCACCGGGCATGGATGAACAAGATAGCGTTTGCCCATGAGTACGAAAAGACAGTATATGAAGAATACCGGAGCCAAATCCACGCCCTGGAAGAGAGGCTAAAGCGGTTGAGCCTAAAGATTGAGGAGGTTGCGGAAAGCGAGAGGTATAAGGAGGCGGTGGGGAAATTACGGGCATTCAAGGGGATAGACTATATAATAGCGCTGGCTTTGGTGTG
>JGI24698J34947_10001000_pt1 | contig 14505 bp, 10 predicted proteins | sample TergutMp193P3_FD_34947 | JGI IMG/M metagenome (IMG submission 34947) | reverse complement strand
CGTGGGACTTCCTCACGAAGCCGGTCAACCTGGATTACCTTTCCCTCATCGTGAAGCAGGCGATGGGCAACAGGGAACTCAGCCTCAAGCACAAGCGCCTTTTGGAGGAGCTGGAAAAGGGCAAGAGCTTCCAGGCGATAATCGGGAACAGCGCGGCAATGCGGCGGGTTTACGACACCACGAGCAGGGCGGCCCCCACGAAGGCCTCGATTCTCATCACGGGCGAGTCCGGCGTGGGGAAGGAGCTCGTCGCCGACGCGATCCACAGCCTCTCTCCACGGAAGGACAAGCCCATCATCAAAGTCCACTGCGCGGCCCTCGCCTCAAGCCTCCTGGAGAGCGAACTCTTCGGGCACGAGAAGGGCGCGTTCACGGGCGCTTCGGCGAGGAAACGCGGCCGCTTCGAGCTCGCCAACGAAGGCACGCTCTTCCTCGACGAAATAGGCGAAATCGATCAGAACCTCCAGATCAAACTGCTGCGCGTCTTGCAGGAGAAAAAGTTCGAGCGCGTGGGCGGCGAGGAGACCATCGAGACCGACGTCCGCATCGTCGCCGCCACCAACAAGGACCTGAAAGCCGAAATCGAGAAGGGCACTTTCCGCGAGGACCTCTACTTCCGCCTCAACGTGATAAACATCCACGTCCCGCCGCTCCGGGAGCGCAAGGACGATCTCCCCCTCCTCATCACCGCCTTCCTCAAGGAGTTCGCCGAGGAAAACGGCAAGAAAATCGAAGGCATAAACGACAAGGCCCGTTCCTGCCTCTACGCCTACGACTGGCCCGGTAACGTGCGCGAACTGCGGAACTGCATGGAAAGCGCCGTGGTCATGTCCAGGGGCAGCCTCCTCACCGAAGAGGACCTCCCCCCGACCCTGCGTAAGGGCAGCGACGACGGCTGGATACGCATCCCCCTGGGAACCAACATGGAAGAAGCCGAGAAGATCATCATCCTCGAAACCGTCTCGGCCCAGAAGGGCAACCAGAGCAAGGCCGCCGAAATCCTGGGAATTGGCCGCAAGACCCTCTACCGGAAACTCACGGGTAGAGAAGAGTAATTATCGCTTCTGAATCCTGAACCACGCTTCCAGGCGGTCATAGGCGGCGTTGACACGGGCCGTCTTTTCGGTGGCCTTCTTTAAATTGCCCTCGTGGTTGGCGTGGCGGTCGGGGTGGTGTATTTTGAGGAGCTTTTTGTAAGCTTCCTTGCATTCCTCAGGCGTGGCTTCAGGCGTAAGGCCAAGTTCCGCGAAGTCCCGCCGTATTTCCTCAGGGACCGGCCTTTTCCTTTCGGCGGCCCTATCTTTTTCATCGCCCCATACTTTTGATTTCTCTTTGCTGTCATTGCCTTTGAGGAAATCGTCGAGCTCTTCGTAAGCGGCGTCAAAATCCGGGTCGCCGTGCCTTCTGGCGCCGCTTCCTGTGAAGACCGTCTCTTTACCGTCGGCAAGCTTGCCGTCGTTAAAATAACTTTTGATCACGCTTTCCAGACGATCCCAGATACCCATAGATAGAGTATAGTCCCCAATACGAATTCTTGACAAGTATTGTTATAATTGCTATTTTGATAAAAGACAAAAAACACCGCGTTTTATTTGCACCATTTTCGTTAAAGGGTTATCATGGCAAAGAGATTTTTTTTGGCTTTTTTTCTGATCCTTGTTTTGACCGGAAGTGTGTTTTCGGCTGAGCTGTTCAAACATCAACGCGGTGATATGTATGCGGGAATTAACCTTGGAATAGGTTTCACCTCCAATTTGTTCAACGTTTTTTCCGCGGGCGATTCTTTTCCACGGGGAAATTACGCGCTGACTTTTGACCTGGGTTTGAGCTACGGTTACTATCAAACCGAGTGGCTTTCGTTCAACGCCGGCCTCCTGGCTCATTTTGGTATGTACGCCTTTCTGCGTCAGGATTTGCAGTTGAAGGCGAATACCGGATTTACGGACATTGCCGCGGTGCCCGTGTCCCTGGCCATACCCCTTGCCGCCCATATAAACATACCATACGTGAGTTTTTTGTATGCCGGTATTGGCGTGAGTCTGAATATACCCGTGATCTCGTTGCTTAACAGTAATAGCGACGACCCAGAGGATCCAAGACAGCCGGATATGAGCGGGGATGTATTTCTCGGCTTGCCTATTGACCTGGGCTTTGACTTAATGCCTGAGGATAGCGGCGGGATGCGCTTTTTCTTCAGAATCACGCCGGAATTTCATAGAAACGGGACGGTTGTGCCGATTGGCTTTGTATGGCAGATCTTTAATCTAAAGATAAGGTAGAGGCGGCAATGAAGATATCCAGGAAAACTTTTGGGCTTCTTTCCAGCGGGAAGAAGGTGCATCTTTACGTACTCAAGGCGGGCGAATTGACCCTCTGCGTTTCATCCCTGGGCGCGACCTGGACTTCCCTGACGGTTCCTTCCGCGAGAAAGGGTACAGACGATGTACTTTTAGGTTACAGTTCCTTCGATGGATACGCGAACAACAAGTTTTACGGGGTAACCGTGGGCCGTTTCGCCAACCGTATCGCCGGCGCGAAGTTTTCCCTGAACGGCAAGGAGTATGCCCTCGAAAAAAACGACGGCGAAAATACCCTGCACGGCGGGAAAATGGGTTTCCAGAAACGGCTTTGGGACTCTGAAAGCTACGAGGACAAGAACGGCGTCTTTGTCCGCTTTGAACTGAAAAGCCCCGACGGCGAAGAGGGTTTTCCCGGCAATTTATGGGCGACGGTCTGTTACGGCCTGACTAAATCGAACGAAATAGTGGTGGATTACCAGGCGAAAGTGGACGCCCCGTGCCCGGTAAACCTTACAAACCACGCCTACTTTAACCTCGCGGGTGAGGGAAGCGGCGCCGATGTCCTGTCCACGGAGTTGAAGCTGTACTGCTCTTCCTGCTTTGAGGTGGACAAGACCCTCATCCCCACCGGAAAGATACTGCCGGTAAAAAACACCCCATTTGATTTCACGAATCGCAAACCCATCGGCAGGGATATTGCGGCCCTGACCCAAACCGGGGGCTACGATCACTGTTTTGTCGTTGACGGGGAGGGCGGCAAGCTGCGTCCCTTCGCCGAGGTCTACGAGCCTTCCACGGGCAGGACCATGAAGGGCTTTACCACCCAGCCGGGTCTTCAGTTCTACACCTGCAACAATATGGCCCCGGAGCGCGGCAAAATCGGCTCCGTCTACAGGAGCCACGGGGGCTTCTGCCTTGAAACCCAGCATTACCCCGACTCCCCAAACCGCCCGGAGTTCCCCTCCGCCATCTTCGGCCCGGACAGGGACTACAACGAGAAGGCGGTCTTCGCGTTTGACTGGTAGGAGGAACAGGGGAAGAATTCTACCACGAACGTCACGAACCCTCACGAACAAAAGAGAAAGCCAAAGAAAGAGTTCGTGTTGGTTCGTGGTAAAAAAATCAAATTGGTCATTTAGGGATATGCCCTAAATCCAGGTGCGCGGAAAGGCACCAGGCATAAAGCCGGCGTCGCCGCCCTTGCCCATCTTGGCCATTTTTTTCATCATACCCTTCATCTTCTCGAATTTCTTGATGAGGCGGGCAACTTCCGCGACGGAAGTGCCTGAGCCGCGGGCTATGCGGGCGCGGCGGGAGGGGCCGATGATGAGGTGGTTTGCGCGTTCCTTGCGGGTCATTGATGAGAGAATGGCTTCCTGGCTTTTGAGGCCGGCCCTGTCGATGTCGTCCTCGTTTATCTGGCCCGCGAGGCCGGGGATCATGTTCAGCATGGACTTGAGGGAGCCCATCTTCTTTACCGAGCGGAGCTGGTCCAGCCAGTCCTCAAGCGTGAAGGTTTCCTTTTCGATCTTTTTCTGGAGGGCAAGGGCCTCCTTCTCGTCGATGACCTCCTGGGCCTTTTCCACCAGGGTGACCACGTCGCCCATGCCGAGGATGCGCCCGGCGGCACGGTCGGGGTGGAAGGGCTCAAGATCCTCGGGCTTTTCGCCAGTGCCCACGAATTTCAGGGGCTTGCCCGTAACGGTCTTGAGGGAGAGGGCCGCGCCGCCCCTCGTGTCGCTGTCGAATTTGGTGAGCACCACCCCGGTAAGGCCGATTTTCTCGTCAAAGGTTTTAGCGATGTCCACCGCCGACTGGCCTGTCATGGAGTCCGCCACGAGGAGGAGTTCGTCCGGTTTTGCCGCATTTTTTAGAAGGGAGAGTTCCGCCATCATGGTTTCATCGAGTTCGAGGCGGCCTGTGGTGTCCACGATCAGGGTGTCGATGAGGTTCTTCTTCGCCCAGTCAAGCGCACCCCGGAACACCTTTACGGTATCAGTTGCGCCATCTTCCCTGTAAACCGGCACGCCAACCTGGGCCGCCAGCACCGAGAGCTGCTCTACAGCCGCCGGCCGGATGAGATCGCAGGCCGCGAGGAGGGGCTTGCGCCCTTCTTTCTTAAGCCGCAGGGCAAGTTTTGCGGAGCTTGTGGTTTTCCCCGAGCCCTGGAGCCCCAGCATAAGGATGATTGAAATCGTATCCGGCCCCTTGAGCTGCAGTTCCTGTGCGGAGCGTCCGGTGGGGCCCTTTTCCGTGTCGCCCAGGAAGGAGACGAGTTTGTCGTGGACGATTTTAATAAACTGCTGGCCCGGATCCACCGAACGCAGAACCTTCTCGCCCTTCGCCTCTTCTATGGTGGAGTTTACAAACCTGCGGACCACCCTCAGGTTTACGTCTGCCTCAAGCAGCGCCATTTTGATGGCGTCTACCGCGTCGTCAATGTTTTTTTCGGTAATCGTGGACTTCCCGGCCACGAAGCGAAACGCGCCGGATATTTTCTCGGTAAGTTTGTCGAACATGGGGATATTATAGCATTAAACCTTAATTAATCCAGTCAGAACACCAATAACAACGGCGGCAAAACCAGATAAAATAGCCGTTCCAAGCCAAAGGGCGCCTTGTAATCTCAAATTTTTTTTATTAACTTCAGTTGATATATCTTTTCTGGCTTCTTCTTCTATTTTGAGGGAATCTTTCCTGGCTTCCGATTCCAATTTGATGGCTTCTTTTCTGGCTTCTGTTTCTAATTTAAGGGTTTCCTTCAAATTTTCTATATCTCCGCTGATTCTATCAATATTCTTACTTGTTTTGTGTACAAGTTTTTCCAATTCATCAATGGCATCACTGTTTCTTGTCAGACCTCTTTTGAAAACATCCAATTGCTTTTCCATTTCTCTTACAGAATCTTCAAGTGTTTTTAGGCCAATAGGTTCATATTTCTTAATTTTTTCGATCAGGGTAGATGAATAAGTATCAATTGCTTCCGGCGGTATATAATCAGTAAGTATTTCCTCATCTTCTAATTCGTAAAATACAGCGCCGGCTAATTTTGCATTAGGAACCAATTTGAAATCTTCAGATGAAACATTGTAAAGTCCAAAAAGCAATTTGCCATTATAACCTGGATCAATAGCCAAGCCGCCAAGAGTGATAATACCGAATTCAGTCATCTTACGGCGAGGTGATAGTTGTGAATAAACGTTTTTCGGGAGATTAAGAGTTTCTTTGGACATGACGAATACCATCTCACCGGGTGAGACAACAAGCTCAGTGCCTTGTTTTTCCACAGGGAAAGTGGAATAATTAATAGGAACACCATATTTAGATTTTAAGATAGTATCATCAAGCCGAAAATCATATTTTATGCCATCGCAATTAGAAACAACTCCATTGCAAAGGAGAGTATTATTATCTATCAATTCCTGAAGACGCTTACCTGCTATGACTTTAGCCATATTATTCCCCTCCCAAGAAATTCAAAAGAACAATAGTTTGATATAGATTAAGATATAATATATCACATCTTTTTTGTGCTGTAAACACGCACCTCTTGCCATTCCCCAGTGAGTCATTTTGACCTGTTTTCGAGCCAAATAGGTGACTGTTTTCTTCCCCAGTCCTTCGTTCCTACTCCCCACTCCCCATCTTCAACGCCTTCTCAAACTCTTCCCTCGGGTTTTCCTGGGCTTTCTTTGGGTTGGAGGCGAGGATTTTCGCCGCGGCAATAAAATCCTGAAGGCTGGCGCCTGAGTTTTCGTAGAGGTCTTTGAAATAGTTGTCTTCCTCGTAATAGAGCCTGTAGAGTTCAAGGTACGCGTTGTTTATGGTTTGTTGGCTGAAGCCCTTGTAATTTTCAGTTTTGAAGAGGCTGTCGTAGTTTTCCTCAAACCTGGCCTTTGCCGCCTCGATAATTCCTTCCTTGCGGCGTAACTTTTCTTCCCTGAATAATGTATCATTTTTGTACACCATATCCAGTTCCGCGATGAGCTCCCGTATAAAAGCGAGAAACGTGGCCCTGTCCGCCAAAGCGGCGTTGGGATCGGTGTCGCCAGCGTCGCCTGAATCAATCTCCTCGGCGGCGTCTGTGCTGTTCGCTGAAGCGATCAGCCTTTCCGCGTAAAGCCGCCCGCCTTCGGTTCCCACGAATTCCGCGAGCTGTTCGTTGAACTGGGCCTGGCTCTTTAAAAATACCGTGGCGTGGACGAGTTCGTGGATGATCATGTCCGCCAGGGCCCGGTCTGAATAGCTTTTCATGTATGAATAGAGGGGGTCCCTGAACCAGCCCAGGGTACTGAACGCGTTAACGCCCCGGATCAGCACGTCCAGGTTCTTTTTTTCGAGTTTTGTCCGCTCTTTCCGGGCGTCCTCAACATTGAAAAAACCCTTGTAGGGTATCCTGCCCACCACCGGAAACCACCACTCGTAGCGGCCAAAGGAATCATCCGGCGAAGCGGAAACCACCGCCGCCAGGTAATTGCGGTCCAGCTCCACGTAGCGGGTGTAGTTTTTGCTTTCCTTAAGGCCCAGCTCCTCCATCGCAAAACGGCGGATATCGTTCACCCTCTGTACGAATTCGCGGTCCTCTTCGGTAGCCCCGTCGGCGCTTGCCAGGTCTTCCAGGGGTACGGCCCTGCCTAGGTAGCCCAGCATGGTGGTTCCCTGCTTCAGGGTATAGCAGCCTGAAAAGACGATTGCAACGACAACGAGGAAGGCCGCGGCCAGGAACACCGGCAAATTGTAATAAATCCAGGACAAAAAGGGCTTCATGTGGACAGTATAGCACCCAAAAGGGCGACAGTCACTCGTGCGGGCAAAAAAAGAGCCCCCCGGGAAAAGGAGGTGAGGAAACCCGGGAGGCAGGCTGACGAATACGATAGATGATTCGCATAGGGTAAGGCGGATTAGTCAACGCCGCAAGGCTTTAACCAATCAACGTATCGCCAGAACTACCTATAGGATACGAAAATAGAGTGAGAGGGTCAAGGCTTTTTAAGCAAGAATACTGCCAAATATACTGTAGAATTTTAAAACGATGTAGTTTATTTTTGCGGATATGTGTACTTGACTGAATACATGAATTTCGTCATATTGTTACATAAAGGCTATACGAGACGAGTAGGCGTTAACACCGGTTACAGAGAGGCCCTGCAAGGCTGGAACGGGGCCAGCAAGGAAACGCCGAAAACCCCTCGGTGTCTGATGAAATAGTCGGACGGCCGCCCTGGTGAACGTATGAAATTAATCGCCAACAAAGTTGGCAACTGATTTCATTGCCAGTATTTAGGGCCGGATTGCCCCCGTAAGAGGCGATGAGAGCGCCCCCTGTCACGGGGTGGCGAAGCGGGGTGGTACCGCGGGTTGCAAGCCCGTCCCCGGTTTTCCGGTAAAGCCAGGGCCGCAGGAGGTACCAAATGCCTGATTCCAATTCCCAATCCCAAAATCCGCAAGCTAACAGGAACGAGAAAGCTAACGAGAGGCTGGCTTTAATCCGCCACTCGGTGAGCCATATAATGGCGGAAGCCGTAACCCGCCTTTTCCCGGGGACCAGGGTCGCCATTGGCCCGTCTATCGAAAACGGCTTTTACTACGACTTTCAGTTTCCCTCAGATGAAGGCGGTAAGCCCCCAATCGTCGCGGAGGATCTACCTGCCATCGAAGCGGAAATGAAGAAGCTCATCGACAGCCGCCAGGACTTTGTGCGGGTGGAGCTTGGCCGCGAGGACGCCTTGGCACGCTTTACCGGCGAGCCCTTCAAGCAGGAACTCATCAGCGACCTCCCCATCGGAGAAACCATCTCCATCTACGAAAACCGGGACGCGGACGGCGGCCTCCAATGGGCGGATCTCTGCCGCGGCCCCCATGTGCAAAACACGAGGGAGATACACTCCGGGGCCTTCAAACTCATGAACATTGCCGGCGCCTACTGGCGTGGGGACGAGAACCGGCCCATGCTCACCCGCATCTACGGAACCGCCTGGGAAAACCCGAAGGACCTCAAAGCCCACCTCGCCTTTCTTGAGGAAATTGAGAAGCGGGATCACCGCCGCCTGGGCAAGGAGCTTGACCTCTACTCGATTCACGAGGAAGCCGGGGCGGGGCTCATCTACTGGCATCCCAACGGGGGCCGCATGAGGGTGGCGATTGAGGATTTCTGGCGGAGCGAGCATTACCGGAATGGTTACGAGATCCTCTTCACCCCGCATATCGGCAAGGCCTGGCTCTGGGAAACATCCGGCCACCTGGGTTTCTACAAAGAAAGCATGTACAGCCCCATGGAAATCGACAGGCAGAATTACTATATAAAGCCCATGAACTGCCCCTTCCACATTTTGATCTACAACAACTCTGGCCACTCTTACCGGGACCTTCCCCTGCGCTGGGCCGAGTTGGGCACGGTGTACCGTTACGAGCGCTCCGGGGTGCTCCACGGCCTCCTCAGGGTACGCGGCTTTACCCAGGATGACGCCCACATCATCTGCACCCCGGAACAGATGGAGGCGGAGATTCTGGAGGTGCTACGCTTCAGCCTCAGCATCTGGCGGACCTTCGGCTTTAAGGAGATCAAGGCGTATCTCGCAACCCGGCCGGAAGAGGCCGTTGGCGAACCTGCCCGCTGGGACGCCGCCCTGGAAAGCCTCCGCAAAGCCGTGGACGCGGAGGGCCTCGCTTATGAAATTGACGAAGGCGGCGGCGCGTTTTATGGCCCCAAGATCGACCTCAAGATCAGGGACGCCCTGGGCCGTGAATGGCAGATGACCACGATTCAGTTTGACTTCAACGAACCTGAGCGTTTCGACATGACCTTTGTGGACGCCGACGGTAAACAGAAACGGCCCTACATGATACACCGCGCCCTCCTGGGCAGCCTGGAGCGTTTCTTCGGCGTTCTGATCGAGCACTTCGGCGGGGCCTTCCCGGTGTGGATTGCCCCGGAGCAAATCGCGGTGATCCCTGTGTCGGAGACTTACAATGACTACGCGGTAAAAATCGCCGCGGAACTACGCGCGGAGGAACTTAGGGTTTCCGTGGAACTTGATGACTCAAGGCTCAACGCCAAGATCAGGAACTGCCAGAACCGAAAGATTCCCTATATGCTGGTTGTCGGCGAAAAGGAGGCGAACGAGGGAACCGTATCCGTCCGCTTCCGCGACGGCAGGCAGATGCCATCGATGAAGATTGATGAGTTCATCGTATACGCGGTCGAAAAGGCAATGTCCAGGGATCTGGAGCTTTGAAGGGGGCATCAGAATAAGCATTCTGAATGTTTCGATTAATTTCTATTCCTATTGCCTTTTGAGGGTTAAAGTTATTATAGTCATCCAATAAAACAGTGCCCAATCCACAAGTAGGTTTAACAATGATGTTTGGTTTAATGTTTATATCTTTTAATATACTCATCATTACATTCGATAGTTCAAATGGTGTCTGAAAATCCCCGTATTCTTTTTTCCGGATTTGATTTTTTACTTTCATTTTAATTTGTAAATCCCGTCAATTATTCCAGCCTTTTCAATAATCCGCCTATTAAGGGGTTAACTCTCTGCCACCCATGTGTCTCACCATTGCCATGATATATCCTCCTTTCAAAAGGCATAACCATTGTAATCCAAAATCTTCACCCACACAATGGAGCATCGGAAGCTATTACCAAAAATATTCTCGCAGAAACACAGGGATCGCGAAGAACGCAGAGGAAGAAAAAAATTAACCACAAACTCGTTCCTTTGGAACGCTCATGAACTCTTGCTTTGGCATATTCTTTCGTTCGTGAAGGTTCGTCTTGTTCGTGGTTAATTACTTTCAGAAAAACCCCTCAATCTCCGAAATCAACCCTCTGTCCCCGAAAGCGCCCGACTTCGTCACAATCCATCCCTTCCAGTTCTCTGTGCTTGTCAAAACTACGCCGGGAAAGACCTCTTTCAGGGGCCGTAGGTACTTATACCCCAAAGTTTTCATTATGCCCAGCAGTGTGTCCCCGCCGAAAACTACCAGATGGAGGGGGCCGGTCTCGTTGATGATGCCTTGAGCGATTTTCCCGAGGACGTCGGCAATTTGCCGCGAATTGTCCGGTGTTGGCGCGAGGGGGCTTCCGACGGTATTTATTCCGAGGGCAAGGTCTGTCCCCAGCACGGCTATTCCCCCGGCCTCGAACGAACGGCGGCAATCGGCGGCAAGGGAAAGGGCTTTTTCCGAGCCAAACCACCCTTCATCAAGAAGATCTTCCTCGGCGACCCCAAAGCAGGGGACTTTTTCCTCCCTTGCCGCTTCAACCTGCCCAACCGAAACTGGATTCAAGCTGCCGGAGACGATCAGGATCGGCAGCCTGTCCCCTGGAAAAACCGTGTTCGCGTTCTCATGTCCTCCTGAAAAAGAAAGCGCTTCCATCAGGGCTTCGGCGAAACCAGCGCAGCCGGCGCTGACCCTTAAGAGGCCCCTTTCCTGAAGCGCTTTTGCGGCGGCTGTGAGGTGGGCGGGGGTTTCGCTGTCAAAGACGAGGATGAGGTCTGTCCCCCGGAGCTCTGTCCCCGTGAGCTCTGTCCCCGTGAGCTCTGTCCCCACAAGCCGCACCGGGATTTTGGATTGTTTCCCGATTATTGATGGGATGAAGCTGTCGGTTACGGGGTTCAGGGGATCGTTTGCGAGGGGGCTTTGGTGGATTAGTACCCCGTCAAGGTACTGATAGCCGCCGAGTGTGGTCCTTTTGAGAGCCGGATACGCGGGAACAAACGGAAGCCGCGAACAGCCGGTCGCCTCCATGAGGGCTTCCAGCTCCACACCGATGTTTCCCCTGAGGCATGAATCGGTTTTCTTGTAGAAATGCGTGCAATCCCGGAAGGCGTTTACCACCGCCGTCACGGCCTTTCGGGCCTCTTCTGCCGGGGTGTGCCTTGTATCGGTGTTGATCACACGTACCTTTGAGCGGGTATCCGCATTTTCACGAAGCTCCTGGATCGCATCGTCCAGGGAGAGATACACCTTGACCTCTGTCCCTTTCGCGAACTGAACGCCCGTGTCGAGCGCGCCGGTCAGGTCATCGGCGAGGATCAGCAAATTGACGCTATTTTCCATTTAATAAATTATTGCATATAGTCGGCGGCGGTGCTACTCTTGAAAAAAGGTGCCTGGCACCTTTTGGAGGAGCTATGGGCGGCATAGTAAGCCGGCTCTGCGGGGAGGTCGCGCTCCCGCGAATGCTCAGGGTGAGGCAGCTTTTTGACCGGAGCCGGATAGAACCGGGGGACATACCCCGCTCTGTGTTTGAGGAACTTTCGAGGCCGGAGCTGGCGGGCGCGGTGAAGCCGGAGCGGCGCATCGCCATTACCTGCGGGAGCCGGGGCATTGCGAATGTGGCCGTTATCACGAAGGCAATCGTGGATTTTGTGAAGTCAAAGGGCGCTTTCCCGGTTGTGATACCGGCGATGGGAAGCCACGGGGGCGCGAGCGCGGAAGGCCAGAAGGCGCTAATCGCGGGCTACGGGGTTACCGAGGAGTTTGTGGGCTGTCCGATTCTGTCGTCGATGGAAACCGTGGTCATCAGCACGAGCGAGGGCGCGGCCGGAATCCCAGGGGAGCCGGTTTTTGAGGTGCGGCTCGATAAAAACGCCGCCGAAGCAGACGGCATAATCGTCGCTGGGAGGATAAAGCCCCACACCGATTTTCACGGGCCCTACGAAAGCGGGCTCATGAAGATGATGGCCATCGGCCTTGGGAAGCGCGAGGGCGCGGATGTCTGCCATCAACTGGGTTTCGGTCACATGGCGAAGATGGTGCCGCTTTTCGGGAAGACCATCATCAAAAACGCGCCCGTGATCCTGGGTTTTGGTATCCTTGAAAACGCCTACTCCGAAACTTGCAGGTTCAGGGCAATGCGACCGGAGGAAATCGAGGAACTGGAACCGGAACTCTTGAAGGAGGCGCGAAGCCATCTTCCCGCGATCTTTTTTGACAGCGCCGACGTCCTCGTGGTGGATCGCATTGGCAAGGACATTTCAGGAAACGGAATGGACCCCAATGTCACCGGTGCAAGCCCCTGCTCCCCCTGGATAAGTGGCGGCCTCGCGGCAAGCCGTACCGTCATCCTCGACCTGAGTCCCGGAACCCACGGCGCGGCCTACGGCACGGGCGCGGCCCATGCCATCACCCGGCGGCTCTTCGATAAGATTGATTTTGAGGCGTGCTATGTCAACGCAATAACCTCGCGCTCTCTTGACTACGTGCGTATCCCCGCCATTGCCGACAGCGACCGGGAGGCGATTCAGCTCGCCCTGCGTACCTGCGTCGGCCACGAGAGGGACAGACCTCGGATAATCAGGATTGCCGACAGCCTCCACACCGAGACAATCAGCGTCAGCGAGGCGATGGAAGGGGAAGCCAGGGTGAACAAGAGGCTCGAAATCCTCGGCGGGCCCGAGGAATGGCCTTTTAACGAAGAGGGAAACCTATGGTAGGGGAAAGTATTTTGAGGGACAGACCTGGTTTAAATTCGGGGGACAGACCTGTTTTGGGGATCAGCATTGGCGACCCGGCGGGCATAGGCCCGGAGATTACCCTCAAGGCCCTTGCCCGGAGCGAAATCTACGAAAAAGCGGTTCCGGTTGTCTATGCCGACAGGCTCGTTCTGGAGGACGGCCTTAAGGTAACGGGGAAAGAACTCGCCCTGCACCCCGTGAAGGAGCCTAGGGAAGCGCTGGGCAGGCCGGGAACCGTCGATTTTATCGAAGCCTGCGTAATAAGGCGGAGCGGGGACTATGCTTGCGGCAAAATAGGGGCAAAATCCGGGGATGCCGCCTTTCAGTATGTGGTGAAGGCCATCGAAGACGCGCAGGCGGGCGTAATAGACGCGGTAGTTACCTGTCCCATCAATAAAGAAGCGATAAACCTCGCGGGGCACCACTTCGCCGGCCACACCGAGATTTTCGCCCATTATACGAATACGAAGAATTACGGGATGCTCCTGTCCGCGAAGATTGGGGAAAGCAGCCTGAACGTGATCCATGTAACCACCCATGTCTCCCTGCGGCGCGCCTGCGACCTCATCACAAAAGACAGGGTGCTCGATACCATTCGCCTTGCCGGACTTGCCCTCACTCTCATGGGCCGAAAAACCCGCCGCATCGCCATCGCCGGGCTCAACCCCCACAGCTCGGAGAACGGCCTTTTTGGCGACGAGGAAGCGGCGGCGATAATTCCCGCGATTGAGGCGGCGAAGGCGGGAGGTCTTGACGCCAGCGGGCCGTATCCGCCGGACACGGTGTTTGTCAAAGCCCTTGGAGGGGCTTTCGACATCGTTGTGGCAATGTACCACGATCAGGGACATATCCCGCTGAAACTCTGCGGGTTTACGATGGACTCTTCGCTTTCTTTCAGCAAGATGAGAGGTATCAATACTACTATCGGATTACCAGTTATCAGAACATCAGTAGACCACGGAACCGCCTTTGACATTGCGGGTAAAAATCAAGCAAGCGAAGACAGCCTCCTGGACGCGATTGACATGGCAATAACGTTTTGTAACCACAGGGCGTAGGTCAAGCAATAGCCTTTTTCTGCCGATAATATCAAGTATCTGTCCGTGTTACGGACAGATACTTAAGAGGTTCCATACTGTGTCGCAAAAAAGCTCCATTCGGGCTCCAAAATCAAAATACCGTCTCTGGGCGATCCTGGGCTCCCTGGGGCTTGGAGCTTTGGGAGTATTGATCGCGCTTTCCATCGGCTCTTCTTACATTGATCCCTGGAGCGACCTCTCCCTGGCCGGCTCTTTTTTCATCCACTCGTATGGCATTTTGGCCTTTTTTATACCGGTCTATCTTTTGTTCGCCGCTTTTATCCTCGCGGATCCCGTATACCGGCCCGATCGCATATTCATTCTGGGCGGTTTTATCGTCCCCTTTTTCACCCTCGCCCTGGGTTTTTACTGGATGCGTGAATTTGAAAACATCGGAACCGTCTCTTTCCTGGGCCGGATAGGTAAACCGGGACTGGGATTCTCAGTTTTCCTTCTCACAGCCCTCGAAACCGCCGTCATCGTTCTCCTTTACTACGTGCTTTTTATCAGAAAGAAATCCGCGGCCAGAAAATGGCCCGAGCCGATTGAGAACCGCCTCCCAAAGGCGCCGCAAAACCCCGTGACAAAACAGCTCAGGGATATTTACGCTGAAGCGGCGGCCGCCATATCCGCCGAGGAAGAAGCCGCCGGGATTTC
>JGI24698J34947_10000999_pt1 | contig 14515 bp, 7 predicted proteins | sample TergutMp193P3_FD_34947 | JGI IMG/M metagenome (IMG submission 34947) | reverse complement strand
CTGTTCCACAGGCTGAAGAGTGTGCGCATCGTGAACCTTTCTTACGACGAAAAGCCTCACAATTACATGCTTTTCAGCCTGTCCTTTGTTCCTGGAACTCTATGATACGCGCTTTCAGAGGATTTACGAGCGGCACGGCAGACAGAATTTACCTGTTGACAGACAGAAAGAAAAAACTTAGACTTACTTGCACCCCAATGACGGAGTTTTGCAAGTGGCTCGCTCCAAAACGAGGTTTTGAAGGATAGGACGTGCAACGACATGACAACCCGTTTGACGTTAGTTGGGACAGGAATAGACCAATTGCTCATCGAACCAAGGATGGCGAGTCCTCAAATTAGGAACTGATTCATGGATCAGGGTGAAAGCAAAACCATTGCTACCGATGAAACCAGGAAAGAGGTTGGGCCTGTATGCTGAACCCCGCACATGAAATGGTTATCTTGGATTGCAAAATGGGATCAAAGGTACTGATTGTAGGTTGCCCAAAATGTGGTAGGATTAGTCGCCAAATTTCAATGTATGAAACTAATCTTAACCATCGTCAATTAATTAATGATCATGTTTGTCCGATATGCAATGTAACTTACTCGTCTTGTTCCACAAATGGAAGTTCCTCTTGGTCTGCTTCATATCGTAACTATATGGCACATGGCGAACAAGTCCATAATTCCAAAGTCAAAGAAATTTATCTAAGCTCTCATCATACAAAGGAACAGGTTTCAGAGCCAGTTTTGGTCAGAAATTCTGAAACAACAATTACAAAACCAGTGGCTACACAGCTATCAGCAAATAGTGAATCTCAAAATAAATTTGAAAATTCTATGCCGGAAGGTATTTTGCAAAATGCACTACCAGTATCAGGTAATACTCTTCAAGCAATAAAAAAATACCCTGCGTCGCCCCCGCCGACAATTAAAACCTCAATAGAGCAACCTATAAGCGGTGTGCCGCGTCTGAACAGTCGATGGGAGAGTTGGAAGAAGCAACTGCTTGACCTTTCAAAAAGAAATCAAATGATTAATTACCGCCCAACAAAACTTGGGACTTTAAAAATACTAGAGCCAGGATTCATTGAGTTGTTTAACCGATTAGCTATTGATGAAGTCGAACTGACATTTCAACGTCCTATTGATAAAGATTCAGATATTAAAACATTTGCGATGCTTTCGTTATTAAAGATGTTAGCTTACCCAATAAACGTAGATATTGGTGATATTAAAGCAGAGGGATCATATCAGGAAAGGAAAAAAACAATTGAAAATTTGCGTTCAAAATCAAAGTTAGCAAGAGATGAACAGGGAGCAAATATACTATATTTGTCATTTGGGTTTATAGAGTGGAGGGAAACTAATTCGGCAGAGCCGTCTTGGGTAAAATCACCAGTTCTGATGATGCCTGTTTCTGTAAAACATGAATCATTAAGAGGCCCATTTGTTCTAGCCCGATATAATGACGAAATAGAGGTAAACCCAACCCTTGACTATCTATTCAATGAACGATATGGCGTTGACCTTCCAACATTTGAGCTCAATAGCCCCGAAAGTATTGAAGAGTATATGCAGACTATTCAGGAAATAGCTGATAAAAATGGATGGAAGCTGACATTAGAAGTTAGCCTTGGTCTGGTGTCATTCACAAAAATCAGCATGTACCACGATATTAATAATAATTATGATAGAATAATACGTAATCCAGTTATAAGAGCAATCGCTAGATGTATTGATGTAAACGAAAAACTGGGAAGCGAATTAATACGAACTGATATTGATCAAGTGCCCCCAAAGGACTGCTTTCAAGTCCTAAACTCCGACTCCAGCCAGCAAGAAGCGATATTGCTTTCGAAAGCCGGAGTCAGTTTTGTCATGCAGGGACCGCCAGGGACTGGAAAAAGCCAGACCATTACAAATATCATTGCTGAGGCGTTTGCCGATGGTAAGAAAGTTCTATTTGTTTCTGAAAAGTTAGCCGCCCTTGAGGTAGTGTACAGACGCCTCGCAGAAGTTGGGTTATCAGACTTCTGCCTTGCATTGCATAGCCATAAAGCCAACAAGAAAGAAATACTTGATAACATCGCTGCCAATCTCAAACCAGAAAGAACGCGGATTAAGGATAGCATTCTATCTGAGCTTGAAGAATTATTCCTTGATAGACAGTTTTTGAATCAATATGTCAAAGAGTTGCATGAAGACATTTTACCTTTTGAGATGAGTTTGTATAGAGCATTTGGAGAAATGTTATCTCTAAATTGTGATACTACTATTGATTTTAAGTTAACAGGACCAGAATTAATCTCTGCTTCAGAATATAACAAAATGTTGTATTCCGTTGAAGCCTATGCTAAGGCTATTGGATCCCTTGGAATACCGATTTCACAAAACCCTTGGCTAGGAACAAATGTTACAGCAGTTAATCAGGAGTTTAAGAATAAATTATTTCATAGTACCCAAGGGTTAGCCTCTTCATTATTAGAAATCGACAAGATATTCTCGGCAGTCACGAGTTCGTTTAGGTTACGAGAAGAGAACACATGGAATGGAATACAGCGTGTGGTATCACTTTTAGATGCGTTTGAAAAGTTACCGTTGTTCCCTAAAAAATGGACAGATATATCACTGCACAACAAGCTACTACAGCAGGCAAAAAACGCAAAGCAAGAAAAAAGTGTGTTTTTAGATGCTATGAACACCATTAATCATTTTTTTAACGATTCGATATTGAATGTGGCACTGACTGAATGGTTAGAATCTGCAAAAATAAAGCTTGACAACATTAGAAACACTTTAAATACTCCTAAGCGTTTAGATAAAGAAATATTAAGCGAATTAAAAACCTATGCACAAATGCCTTCCAATCTGATTCCACAGATAGATACACTTGTAGAGGCATTTCAAAGAGCGAATTCGCTCCTTAGATTAAATTTGAAAGATACCTACAATAGTATCAATTGTATAAGACAACTAGCAACTTTTCTAATCAATTCGCTCCCTGTTAAATCCAACTGGTTTGATCCTATAGAGTATTCTATAGTTAAGCGCCTATTATCAAATGCGCTTCAACATATTGAACAGCTTAATGCCAAAACCGATGCTTTATTGCAAGACTGGGAAGTAAATGCTCTTTCAATAGATGCTGATGCTATACTTTCACGATTCAAGACAGAATATAACTCTGCATTTAAAATGCTAAAGCCCTCTTATCATGCAGACAAAAAAACCATTAAGGCAGTGTCAAAAAATATCGGTGGCAAACTAACTGATAATGATATAATTCGTTTTTTGCAAGCCCTCAAAGAAATTACCTCAGAAAAAAATTGGTTTTATTCTCACGATCAACAGTTGACAAATTGCTTCGGTAGACTCTACCATGGTGAAGATACAGATTGGATATTGCTAAACGATATGCTATCGCTTATAGATAAATTATCTTCATTTTTTCCAAATTCAATTGTTCCAAAATCAATAATTGACTTGGTTTGTGACAGGTCTGCCCATGTCTCTGAAATTGAAGAATTTGCCAAATTGGCATTACATTTAAACGAGTCAAATTTAATAGATATTTTTAACGGTATCACTTCTATTCTTTCATATATCCCGGAAAGTAGCTTGTCCGAGGATATTTTACCTAGAATTAAAAATCTCGCTTCGATTAGCTGCGAACTACTCGACATGGTCAATTTGATTAATTTCCACATGAAAGATCAGTTGCCAATTGAAACAATAATAGAGAAAATTTCTTCTGCCAATATTGCGCTTGAAGCAAAAAATAAAATGATTCAGCGATTTGACATCCTAAAAGAATTGTTCGATTCTCTTTTTCAAAACATTGAAACAAATTGGGATACCATTATTTTTGAAATCGAATCTGTTTCGACAATATTATCAGGCAGTTATTCTTGTATCTTGACAGACGAGTTCCTTATTGCTGCATGTGGAGATAAAAACACTCGGAATTTACTCATCACAACCAAAAACAATCTTGTTAACCTCTGCGCTGACATCACTGACACCCTGAAAGCCTTCACCGATCTATTTAATAATAGCAATAATTTATACAACATGAAGCTTGATGAATTGTCCAAAAAGGTTTCTTTCTGTCTTAACAATCTAACATTGCTGGATAACTGGTTGATTTGTTTAGAAACCAAAGCAACTTGTGATAACAATGGACTTGCGGATTTTATATCTAAATTAAATGATCAAGACTTAAATCCGGATAATATCATAAATTTATTTAAATATGGCTTTTTTAGTAATTGGATCAACTCCGTTATAAGCACCAAAAAAACAGTAGAACAATTCCGCCGACACATTCACGATGAAAAGATTGAACATTTTGTTTCTCTTGATGTGAGACAACTATATATCGCACGAGAGCGAGTTAAACAAATTGTTGTTAATAATGTACCTGATCCGAACCAAATTCGTGTTGCGGACGATGAATACAGCAAACTTCAATCAGAAATGAATAAACGGCGTGGGGTAATGCCTTTAAGGAAACTATTCAAATCCATTCCTAACCTATTACTAAAACTTAAACCTTGCATGATGATGTCGCCCCTGTCTGTGGCCTACTTTTTAGAAGCTCAATCTTATGAATTTGACATGGTAATCTTTGATGAAGCTTCTCAAATATTTCCACAAGATGCTATCGGAGCAATATCCAGAGGGAAGCAGATTATTATAGCTGGGGATATTAAACAGTTGCCGCCTTCTAATTTCTTTTCAACTGCAACAAGGCATAACGAAGACGATTTAGATGATGATAACGAAGATGACGACGAAAGCTATGAAATCTACGATTCTATTCTTGAGGAGACCACCGGAGTTCTCCCGAATCGCTATTTGTTATGGCACTACCGTAGCAAACACGAGAGTCTTATTGCTTTCTCCAATCAAGACATATATAAAAATGAACTCATCACTTTTCCGAGTAGCATAGAAACATTTCCTGATACTGGAGTTGAATTTGTATTTGCTGAAGAAGGTGTATATGAGGGTGGTGGGCTCAATACGGGGGAAGCGCGCCGCTGCGTTCAACTTGTTTGGGAACATATCCAAAGACATCCAAATCGCTCATTAGGCATTATTGCCTTCAGCTTGAGTCAGCAGAAAGCTATTTTGAATGAAATTTACAAATTTAGAGAACAACATCCCGAATTTGAATTTTTCTTTATAGAAGATAAACATGAGGAGTTCTTTGTTAAGAATTTGGAAAATGTACAGGGGGATGAGCGTGATACCATAATTTTCAGTATCAGCTATGGAAAAACAAAAGATCAACGTGATAACAATCGGCCAATGTCACTTCGCTTTGGTCCCTTAGGGCAAAAAGGTGGTGAACGCCGCCTCAATGTTGCTATTACCCGGGCAAAACACAACGTCAAATTGGTCAGTTCCATTTTGCCTTCTGATATTGACCTGAGCCGCACTGATTCTGAAGGTATTAGAATGCTACGATCTTACATTGACTTCGCTATAAAGGGTCCAATAACTATTAATCAACCTCACTCTGTTGATGAAAGCGATGTGTTTTTGATCTTTCTCTGCGAATTTCTTGTCTCACGAGGTTACAAGATAAAGAAATTTGTTGGTTGTTCTGGTTATAAGATCGACATAGCCGTCCTCCACCCTGAAAAAGAAAACTACTTTGTTGTTGGTATTGAATGTGACGGAATTTCATATGCAATGGCCAGAACCGCTAGGGATCGAGACCACCTTCGCAAGTCTGTTCTTGAGGCTATGGGGTGGAAAATCTATCGTGTATGGTCATCCGAATGGAAGGCTCGTCCAGATATTGAGAGTCAAAAATTGCTCGACTTCATTGCAAATTCAATTAATGCACATTCCGGCCAAACTGGTGCAAATCACCATCCGCCTACAGGTTCGCCCCGTTTTAGTCCTGAAGATTTTGTTGAGTTCATGCCGGACGAAACACCTTTGCCAACATCCCAGATTACTAATAATTCAACCATGAATCTAAATCCATTTGGATTCGACTACTATGAAGAGGCGCTGTGGTCGGAAACTCCGGCGCTTGATAATTACGATGAGTCAACTAAGTATAGCCAAATGATCAAATACATTATCAGCGTTGAGCAACCAATATCTGATGCCTTGCTTTATCAAAGAATGGCTGGCGCTTATGGTAATCAAAAGGCTACCGCTCCTATTAGACGAAACGTTGATGGGGAACTTAACGGCCCCTTCCTAAAGAATATTATTCACAAAGATAAATTTGGCTTTATAACTCTGTCTGGTTTTTCTGAACTCAAAGTAAGGATTCCCAGACCAGATACTAAGTCAAGGGAGGCCAATTGCATTTCACCCGATGAGATTGGGCTTGCAATGTACACTGTCGCATCAATGACCATTGGAATTTCAAAGGAAGAACTAATTGTAACTACAGCCAGAGCCTTTGGTTATACTAGAAGAGGGGAGCGGGTCGCTGCTTCAATGGACTTAGCCATAGAACTATTAGTCAATCGAGGCAAAGTAAAAATTGTTGATGACAAAGTGACTGTGATTGGGGAGGCTAATCACCGTGGATAGCAGAACAACAATTAATCAGGCAATACAAGAAATTCCTGTAACCGTCATAAACATGGAACTTGTTTCCCAGAACGAACAACTTACAGATGACCCTAGCTCCAACTCAGTGTTACTTGATGCAGGTGTTGTACTCTGCGGTAAATACACTATTATTCGTCGCCTGGAGGTAACATCTGGAGAAGCCAATCTGTATCTTTGTGATTACCAAGATAAGATGTACGTTGCAAAACAGTACAGACGCAAAGCAGCAATTAAGGATGATGTTGTTTCTCGTTTACTCCAGGTAAATTCACCGTACGTTGCGAAGCTCTATGAGTACTCATCGTATAATGAGTTGCCACTAGAAATCCTCCCTTATTACAAAAATGGGAGCTTACAAGGTAAGACTTATTCACTTGATGAACTTATGAGAATGATCATTCCGAACATTAATGAGGGTCTGCATGTTCTCCATCAAGCCGGAATTATTCATAAAGACTTGAAACCCTCTAATGTTATGCTGGCTGATGATGGTAATTCAGTGGCAATCATAGATTTTGGCATAGCCTCTGTGTTAAGCGAAACTGGTTCTGTAATTGTTACAAAAACTGGCATGACACCAGAATATTCAGCTCCAGAAACCTTTAAAAACCTTTTCCTTGAAGAATCAGATTATTACTCTTTTGGAATTACATTATTTGAGTTGTTTAAAGGTTATGCTCCATACGCCAACATGAGTCCAGAAGAAATCAGTCAGTATGTATCTATTCAGCGCATCCCATTCCCTGATGAAATGCCTCCACTGCTAACAGATTTTATCTCGGCTTTGACATACTACGATGTCACAAATCGTACAAACAAAACCAATCCTAATCGCAGATGGACGTATGAAGAAGTTAAAAAATGGCTGGATGGTGAACCCCTTATCATTCCAGGTGAAGGCATCGGAAATGTTGGCAAAGGGCTAATGCCTCAGTACAATTTTTTGGACGAATCATACACTGATCAGGAAAAGCTGGTTGCGGCTATCGCAAAAAACTGGGAAGAAGGGAAGAAACACCTTTTTAGAAGTTGGATAACTACCCATTTTCGTTCCTTCAATCAAGAAATCGCCAAACATTGTGTCGAGGCAGAAGAAGAAGCTGCTCGCTCAAATGGTAAAGATGACATCATATTCTGGAAATTGTTATACAAGCTGAATCCAAAACTCAAGGGATTCTACTGGCGTGGGTATATACATGAAAGCCTGCCTGCACTTGGGCGTGATATGCTTGAACATCTCTGGAAAAATGATAAATCAAAAGACAATTATTACAAATCTATATTATCAGAGAAATTATTGACTGAATATGTTTTAATCACTACTCCTAAGAACGAAGCACTTAAAAAGGCCGCTTCAGCAATAGAAGAATCCTATCGAATAGCAATTCATGAAAAGTCTGATTTAGCACGAACCTATTATATGATGGCATATACATTGTCAGGACAAAAACTGCTTTACCTTGACGACGAGCGATTCAGGACGGTTGGTGAGTTAGTTGGCTACCTCAAGAATCAGCTTGAAATATCATTTGAAGCATTTCAAAGACTGTGTCACAGGCTCATTGACCATAATGGAAATCTAGTAGCACAGCTTGAAATGTGGCTTATCTCGATAGGCAAACAACAAGAAATAGAAAACTGGCGCATATTGATGCGGGAGTGACTCACTGGAAAGAGGTGTACTAGCATGAGTGGTCCAAAGGTTTCATATTATGAATTGTCGGCTTGGGAGCGTAAAAATGTTGATACACAGCGAGAATGCCAATTACAAATTATGATAGCTGCCGGAAAACTTGGGCGCCTAACGGAAAATTTTAACTATGACCGTTTCGACAGCAAGGTAGAATCGGCATTAAACTCCCATACTTTCCTGAGCATGAGTGATAGTAATATTTCCCCTGAAAGCGACGAAATCAGTTGGCTTAGTCGTGTTCTCAGTGATATAAGGCTCATTTCGCTTAGTCTTGGAGAACTAAAGTCGAAAGTATCAACCCTTTGCAAGGGGAAAATGACAGTTTCTGAAGATGCTTTAAATGAAAAGCAATCTTATCTTACAAAACTGCAATCACTATTAGAGATAGCATTACGTATAAACGAGCAATTGCCAGACGTTGAACAAGTGCTTTCAAAAATTTTAGAAAGGGGTCAACATGACTTCCAAGAGAAAAAAAGCGAAATAATTGCCAATGTAGTAGCAGTGTCATCATTTCATATTGATCCAGACGAAAATGACGATGATCATTTTGCCTCTCGCAAAAAGAAGATTGAAGATAAATTGTACTCATTGTATGTTAGTAACAAATGTCCATCGTTGATTAAAGCCGAGATTCTTGAAGCATTTTCTTCTTTAGCGCAAATATCGCAAATTGAATTTCTTAAAACATTTGAAGCGATAACATTAAGACCTCTAATGGAGAGATATGATAAATCGCTTGCGTTTCAACAAGAAGAGAAAGAATTGTATGATGAAGTCAATGCAAGATATTCTGCGCTTTGCTCTATTTTGCAAATTCCAACAAAAGAATATTCACAGGATAATGCTGGAATCGAATCTTTGACTTCTGAAATTGCGATACTTGAAAAACAAGCTGTATTACAGGTTGAACAAGAGTTTATCAGTGATTGCATGAATAAAGCGATGCTTGAAATGGGTTATGAATTGATTGGTGATCGCTCTGTAACAAAAAGAAGTGGTAAACGCTTTACGAATGAGCTCTTCTCATTTAATGACGGCACGGCTATAAATGTGACGTACGATTCTGAGGGCCAAATCGCAATGGAATTGGGGGGCCTTGACAGACAAGACCGAATACCTACTGCTGAAGAAGGTGAGGCACTTTGTGAAGATATGAAAACGTTCTGTTCAGATTTCACCGCTATTGAGAAAAAATTAGAATCAATGGGTGTTATTGTGAAATCTAGGGTGTCATTGTCTCCTCCAGACGCACAACACGCAACTATTATCAATGTTGACGACTATAATATCAAAACTTCAAAGCCGATTGGTGAACTAGTCATAACTAATAAACGAAAACGAAGAATTCACAGGCAAGCTCAACACAAGGAGAGAAACTGATGTCTCACCAAAAATTTAAGATTTGTCCTGTTTGTGGAGAGCATAATCCAACATCGCGTTTTGAATGCAGTAACTGTGAAACAGACTTAACGAGCATTGAAGTTGTAGATGAATCAATATTACAGAAATCAGATAGCGAAAATGAAAAATCGGTTGACAACCTAAATATTGCAACTTCGATGCTTGTTAAACGTTGTGATTGTGGGCAAATTAATCATTCACAAACTAGAAAGTGTAATTCTTGCGGTGAAGACATATCTGATATTCAGCCTACGACAGCTAATGAATTGAACAATGCTACAGAGTTTTTACTACGTGCAATACATGACGGTTTTGTTTTTCCGTTTAATCAATCACTCACCATAATGGGACGAGGGGCAGAACTTAGCGAATATTTATCGCACAAGTTATTCGTAAGCCGACAACATGCTAAATTCACTGTTGTTGGCGCGGATGTTTACATCGAAAATCTAAGCTCCACTAACCGAACTTTTATAAACAATTCTTTGATTCCAGATAAAACCCCGACTTTGCTAAAAAATGGCGATGAAATTGGTTTAGGTGGAAAAGTAATTAACGAGAGCCGTCAAGATCAAGCCGCCTATTTTGTTTTCGAGGTTACTCAGTGAACATTTCACGGATTCTTTTCCCTGTAAAAGTATTAGGGATCGGTAATAGGGTTGGTATTTGGTTTTCCGGATGTTCACGAAAATGCCCCGGGTGCAGCAATCCTGAGCTTTGGGAACCTGATCAGAAAAGCGAAATATCACTATCTAAACTAAAATTGCTTATCAATAAATTGGCGTCTAAACATAAAATTGATGGATTTACAATTACTGGCGGTGAGCCATTTGAGCAAGCCAAAGACCTATTAGAGCTAGTTTCCTTTTTAAATAGTCTAACTCAAGACATTCTATTATACACTGGATACTCTCTACAAAATTTACTAAAAAATTCTTCGGATGTTATTTCAGAAATACTCGCATCAATTGCTGTATTGATTGATGGCGAGTACATTGAAGAATTTAATAATGACTCGCCACTAAGAGGATCATGCAACCAGAATATTTATATCTTTAATACATACCTTCATGATAGCTATATTAGATATTTTAAATCGGCATCTAACGTAATTCAAAACTTTACCACTACAAACGGTATTGTTTCCGTGGGAATACACCGCAAGAATTTCACCTATGATATCGAAAGAATATTGTTTAACCAAGCCGAAAGGAGTGTTCATGTCTAACTTTATACCCAAGTGGCACAGGGAGCTTGGTATATTCACCAAAATCAAACCATTGATTATTATTGAGGGAAATGTTTTGGATGTCTATCAATACCCGATAGAAGGTAGTGTTGCAAAAGGGAGTTTGCTTCGTTTGCCTGAGTATCTCCATTATTATTTCAAAGATTTGGGGTATAGCAATATTATTTTTTTTGATAGTATGCAAGGTTTCTACAATTCCTGCGAAGATGGACATATCGAAGTTCTTGCCAATTTGAACGAACTCAGATTAGATGGGAAGTTCATTCGCGCCGATTTCAAAGGAAAAGCCAATTCTGCTTCAAATATTATCCGTGTAGCAGTTAGACAGAACCAAATCCCTACTGCGATGATTATGACTTTTGCTTCAAGATATATTGTATCCCCCGATCACTTGGAACAGACGGAGGTTGATAGCTTCACTCAGCTATTGCTTGCCACTCTTGAAAGCAAGGATGTTCGCGCTGGTTCTAACAATATATTAAAAAATATTATTATTATGATTGTTAACAAACTCAATGACATACCTGCATGGTTTTACCTTGATAACCCCAATGTTAAGACTATCTTACTGGATGTGCCATCCAAAGAAGAGCGTGAATCTCTTGTAAAAGGTGATAATTTTCCAAGTTTCTTTGCTACAGACATATTTAAGGAAGATAACCAGTATTACGTCAACAATCCTGATGAACTAGATAAAGTTCAAGATAAATTTATCGGACTTACTGAAGGCTTTAGCTTTACAGAAATCAATGGATTGCGCCGTTTGTGCAAAAATGAGGGAATACGGATTCGGCAAATGTCATCCGTCATTGATTTGTACAAATACGGCATTAGGGAGAACCCTTGGGACAAAATTGATGAACAGAAACTATCCACAGCACATGACGATTTCAGAAAACGCATAAAGGGTCAAGACTTTGCTATAACTAAGACGCTTGATGTTGTCAAACGCGCAGTTACGGGTATGTCAGGGTTGCAACATTCTTCCCACGGCAAACCAAAAGGGATATTGTTTTTTGCTGGCCCAACGGGAACTGGCAAAACTGAAACCGCAAAAACTCTAGCTGAAAAACTATTTGGAGATGAAAGTTGTTGCATCCGATTTGACATGAGCGAATATGGACAGAGCCATAGCGACCAGAAATTACTCGGCGCACCTCCCGGATATGTTGGATACGAAGCTGGAGGTCAATTAACTAATGCGGTAAAAGCCAATCCTTTTTCTATTCTGCTATTTGATGAAATCGAAAAAGCCCACCCATCCATTTTTGACAAGTTTCTCCAAATTCTTGAAGACGGGCGAATGACTGATGGGCAAGGGAATACCGTTTATTTCTCTGAATGCATTATTATATTTACTAGCAACCTTGGAATCTACACTAGAAACGCCTTGGGCACTCGTGAGGCTAATGTAACCGAGAAAATGCCTTATGCTGAAATGAGTGTTAAGGTACGGCAAGCAATTGATGATTATTTCAAACTTGAGCTTGGACGACCAGAGATACTAAACAGGATTGGCGAGAATATTGTTGTTTTTGATTTCATTCGAGAAGATGTTGCCAAAACTATTCTTCATGCTCAAGTCAGTAAAATTGTTCGAAACCTTTTTACTGAAAAACGAATAGAACTACTTATTTCAGATACCGCTCAAACCACTCTCCTTGATGCTGCTCTAAAAAATCTATCAAATGGGGCAAGGGGGATAGGCAACATCGTTGAAAGTTTTCTGATTAACCCTCTATCTCGGTATCTTTTTGATAACTCTGTCAAAGGCAATGAGAAGATTTACATAAATTCGATAGACACTCAAAACTTGCCTTACTCTCTTGATGTTACAAAAGGCGATTCATGAGAAAACAATGCGCAATTCCTTTTTGCATGGAAAATCTAAACCTAGGATACATAGGTTATCCGGCTCGCTATAATTCGCGATTGCGTTTTATTCACGAAATCAGGAGGAATAAGTAATGGGGTTCCGACTTAGAAGAAGTATCAATTTGGGAGGTGGGTTCAGAATCAACCTTAGTAAAACGGGAATTGGGTATAGTTGGGGTGTCCCAGGTTACCGTGTTACAAAAACAGCCAGAGGAACAACGAGAACCACATATTCAATTCCAGGCACTGGGATTAGTTGGGTACAGGAAACTGGAGGAAACAGCAATAGGAGGTCTAACAACGAAAATGGCGGAAACCCACCAGCAGGAGGTTCGCTAAAAAATTCAGCTTATTCTCTTGAAAATGCCTCCATAGATTCTTTACAGACTGCTGAAATTTGTAATATTACATCTGCCATTGAAAGGACGCTTCTATTCAATAAACTTAGTACGGCAATGATATTTTGCACCGTTTTAGCAATATGTGCCGTTCCGTTAGTCATCTTACCGATATTAGGCATCATACTTAAAATTCTTGTTTATAAATATGGTCCTGTTCAGTTAGAATATGCCCTCGATAGCGAGAAGCAGGATGAATATTATCGTCGTTTGGGAGCTTGGCAAATACTCGCAGAAGGAGACAAGGAATGGCAAGTTACTGGAGAATATAGTGTGTCAAACACTAGGACAAATGCTGGTGCTCAAACTAATATCAATCGCGCTGTTTGTGAAATTAAATTAACAACTCCTTTTTTTATTAAAACTAATGTTGATACTATTCAAATTAAACTTCATAAAGAGATACTATTGTTTTTGCCGGATAAGGTTTTCATTGTAAGAGGTGGCAAAGTACATGTTATTAATTACGAGACAATTAATATCAATGTTTCTCAAACCAATTTTATTGAAAGCGAATCTGTACCAAGAGATGCTGTTGTTATCGGATCAACATGGTTGTATGTCAATAAAAATGGTACACCCGATAGACGTTATAAGAATAACAGGCAACTGCCAGTATGCCAGTATGGTACTGTACAACTTACTTCTCCTTCGGGATTAAACTTTAGAATGATGTTTTCTAATGTTAATAAGTCACAGGATTTTGAACAATTAATTAAATAAGTATTCCAAGTTCTATTGAATGCTGCGAGAGGTCTTTTCAATTTTTACGGCAATATTTTACTATTTCGCCCCCTTTCGCCTATACTTGGCTTTGGGCGTGGTTCTTGATGTACTCGTCAATGCTATCAATGATGTACTGCGGGCTTGTCATGTGCAAACCATCCCAACACTTCACTATGAAATCAACCGCACCAGTCTTGCACAGATAGTTATAGGCTTCCTGTCCGCTCAAACCGCTATGGTCTTTGTATATAGCGGTTCCATTTAACATTTGCATTAAACCGTTAGCCATGACCTTCCATTCCGCTCCCGCCCTACGGGCGCTCGATACATTCTGGTCATGACTTCTTGCACTCCATGCTTTAGGGGGTTGCTATAGTTCTACGCAGGACGCCAAAAACCAGACTTCGCCTTTTGGAACGCTTGGCTAATTACTGGCCCAGACAGGGCAATGGCAGGAACTATAGCTGTTTTGGTTTTCGTAGTCCAAGAGCAATGTGTTATTCCAATTCTAATTACAAATTGCATTAATTATCCAAGGCCAGGATGAAATGGATTTGGTGATTTCGGGATGGTTTTCCAGGTCTCTGAGACCGTGAAA
>JGI24698J34947_10000998_pt1 | contig 14519 bp, 12 predicted proteins | sample TergutMp193P3_FD_34947 | JGI IMG/M metagenome (IMG submission 34947) | reverse complement strand
TGTCCCGTGATGCGGCTATAGGTCGTGCCATAGAGGATTGCATACGCCGTGGTATATTGAAGGATTTTTTGGAGGAACATTCATCGGAGGTTCGTAATATGCTTCTTAGAGATTTGACCTGGAAAGAGCACCTTGCCGTTAGCTATGAGGACGGCGTGGATGATGGCATGGAAAAAGGCATGGAGAAAGGCGTTGCCATAGGTATGGAAAAAGGTATGGAAAAAGGTATGGAAAAAGGTATGGAAAAAATCTTTTCCCTTTTGGAAAGCGGTATGTCTTTGGCGGCGGTTAAGAAGAAACTCGGCTATAAAAACGCCAAGTGAGCTAAGAATCCGCAATAGCCACATCGCTGAACCAAAGCTAAAAAAGCAGGTAGCGAACATAATACTATTTACTATATTTTCGCTATGCTGCCCGTTGAATCTGCCATATATAAACACTATCTGGAAACAGCCGCCCCTAATTTGCAAAAGCCAAAGGGCGACCCCTGGAAAGTGGAATTCGATACCCTGCTAAGGCATTACGGCTCCTTTTTGCTGGACGGCTGGGGGACTCTATACAACGAAAACGGCTTTGTTTACCAAAATGTTCTGGAAAGCATGGCCCTTTTGCGCAAGGCAAACAAAAATATAAGACTGATAACAAATGCCGCATCCCGTTCCATAGAACAACTTCAAAACGATATGCACTCCATGGGCCTGGATTTTGAAAAACACGAAATCATATCCTCCGGCAGCCTGCTCAAAATATTGAACGAAAGTATAGGTTTAAAGGACGTTTATTACCTGGGTAGCCCAAACGGGAGGCTTTTTTTGGAAGAAGCAAGTATTGAAGCGGTGGAAAATCCTTCCGAGCCAACCGTTATTTTGAGCGGCATAAAACCCGAACAGTCGGAAATTGACAGGGCAATAAAGATTTTATCAAAGGAAAATTCAAGGATTCTGGTTTTAAATCCGGATGTCTATGCCCCAAGCCCGGGCGGTCAAAAAAATCCGGTAACAGGCCATATTGCAAATGTTTTAAAGGAAAAAACAGGTTGCCAGCTTCTGTTTTGCGGAAAGCCCTTCCCCCTGATTTTTCAAATTGCGCTCCGCAGCCTGATACCCAGCACGGAAAGCGTTATAATGATAGGAGATACCCTGGGAACAGACATAGCAGGAGCAAACATAACGGGCATAGATTCCGCTTTGGTGCTGGGCGGGAATGTAAAGGAGGATGAACTCAGAGATGATATTTATTCGCTCGGTGTTAGCCCAACTTATATACTGAACGGGTTTTGAGAAATATGGAAAACAGAAAATCCGTAGTGCTTTTTACGCTCTGCCTCACATCCTTTTTGGTTCCCTATATGGGTTCCTCGCTCAATCTGGCGCTCCCGCAGATTGCGGCGGCCTTTAANCTGGATGCAAAAAAACTCGGCTGGATCAATTCCGCNTTTTTAATTGCAACGGCCATATTCCAGATTCCCTTTGCAAAAGTGGCGGATTTAAACGGCAGNAAAAAGGTGTTTTTNTACGGAGTTGCGCTTTTTGGCATTTCTTCNGTGGCCTGCGCNTTTTCCTGGAATTTTGCTTCGCTCATCATATTCAGGATTTTTGCCGGGCTTGGCGCCGCNATGATTTTCGGCACGAATCTGGCAATTTTGTCTGCAACCTTTGAGCATAACGAACGNGGCAAGGCAATGGGAACCCTGTCTTCCGTTGTTTACATGTCCCTTGCGGTAGGGCCTTTTCTCGGCGGGATTTCCACGCATTATCTGGGCTGGGAAAGCGTGTTTTACATACCGGGCATAGTTCTCATAGCGCAGGCCTTTAGTATTCCCTTTTTTATAAAGCAGGAGTGGGTTGAGCAGAGCAGCAGGCATTTTGACAAAAGCGGTTCCCTGCTCTACGGGCTTGCCCTGTTCTGCCTCATTTTCGGTTTTTCGGAGTTGCCGGGGTTAAATGCGGTGGTTTTGGTTTTTGTGGGAATTCTGTTGATTTTCCTCTTTTACAATTATGAAAAGAATAAAAACGAACCGCTGTTCCAGGTGCGTTTATTTGAAAGCAACAGGGTTTTTACCTGTTCCGCGCTCGCCGCATTTTTCAGCTATGCGGCAACGATGGCGGTTTTTTTTATGGTGAGCCTCTATTTGCAGTTTGTGCGGGGATTTGATGCAAGGGCGGCAGGCCTTATTTTGATTTCTTCGGCGGTGGTGCAGTCAATAGCGGCTTTTTATGCGGGCAGGCTTGCGGATAAATTTGAACCGTCAAAAATTGCCATGCTGGGGATGGGATTAAATGTAATCGGTTTACTCGGGCTTATTTTTACCGGAATGGAAACATCTATTTTTGTAATAATAGCCATGCTTCTGTTTCTGGGTCTTGGCTTTGGACTGTTCAGTTCACCAAACACAAAGGTGATAATGGGGTCTGTAAAGCGCAAGCATATCAGCCAGGCATCCGCAACCGTTGGCACCATGAGGCTGGCAGGGCAGGCATTCAGCATGGGCATTGCAATGATGTCCATTTCCCTTTTCATAGGAGATTCGCAAATAACCCCGGACAAATTTGAAAATTTTATGCAAACCTGGAAATTCACATTTGCGATTTGCGCAATTCTATGTATTGCAGGCACTTATGCCAGTTCAGTAAATTCTATATTTATTCCAAATGCCAAGAGTCAAAACCAAAAAAAAGAAGTCTAGGGAAAAAACCGGAAGCCTTGCCACGCCCGTAGAAACCGAAGCGCAAAGCGGCGGCAAGGGAAAATTCATAGCATTGCTCGTTTTTTTATCGCTCTTTTTGGTTGCTTCAGCTTTTTCTCTTGTGGGAGATATTTTTGCCGAGCCGGGCATAGACAGAAATCTTTTTGGGCCTTATGCCGCAAAACTTGCAAATATTGAACTCTGCTTGTTTGGCCCCTTTCCCCTTATTCTTTTGCTCATGGCTTTTCTCTCCTTTATAATCCGGCTTTACCTTAAAAAATTGCTGAACCCGCCGCGGGAGGGCATAATTTCATTTGGGCATTATGCTTTGGGCTTTACTTTGCTTTACATATTCTCAAGCATAATATTTGCAATAATAATGCCGGATACTTTTAAAAACATTCCGCTCAATTTTGAGATGGCATCAAGGGAATATGCCGGCTTTACAGGCTTGTTTCTGGCAAAAAGGGTTTTTCCGCCGCTCTTTGGGCAAGACACCGACGGGCTTTTGTTCTGCTCCTATCTCGGTATTCTCATGACAACCTTCTGCTTTGGGCTAAGGCCCAGGCATTTATTTGAAGCCGCAAAAAAGATAAAACTCGTTCTTCAAACCCTCCTTTACAATATGGATTTCACAAGAAAACCGGAAATCATGATATACAGAAAAGACCCGGACACAGGCGATTTTGTAGCGGTTAAACTGGGCGAAGTAAAGCCCGCAAAAGGCTCGCCCTTTGGAAAGCAGGGAAAACAGGACTTAACCATAATCAAAGACCCGTTCAAGAGCGAAGAACTTGCTGCAGACCCGAATACTACTGATGTAATAGAACGGATAAATCATCAGCTGGCTATTACCACAGACCCTCGCGAAATTCGCCGCCTGCGCGATGAACTGGCCGAATACAAGCGCATAAAAGACATAAACGAATGGGAAGACGTAAAGGGCGGAGAGCTTAAGATAGAAGGTTTGCTGGGCAAACGGGAAGAAACGGGAGAAACGGAAGAAGTTGAAGAGGTTGAGAGTGGAGAGTTGAGAGTTGAGAGTTGGTACGGGCAAAAAGAAACGCAAGAATCGCAGGAAATGCAGGAAATGCAAGAGGAAAATAATTCTCAACCCAGCGAACCCACCTGCTACGACGAATACCATATTCCGGAAGTTCAGGAAATTCTGGGTCTTGTGCCGGATCAAACTTTGGACTATACCAAGGAGGAACTTGAGCAAACCGGCAAGGAAATAGAGAACAAACTGGCAAATTTCAACGTGATGGGCAAGGTCACGGGCATTATGACCGGGCCTGTGATAAATCGCTTTGAAATAGAGCCTGGCCCCGGAGTGAAGGTTTCAAAATTTGAAAACCTGTCCGACGATCTGGCACTGGTGCTTAAAACCGCTTCGGTTAGGATTGTGTCTTCCATACCGGGCAAATCCGTGGTGGGTTTGGAAATGCCCAACCGCAAGCCGCAAACCGTTTTTTGCAGGGAAATTCTGGAATCGCCAAAATTCAGCAAGGATCCCAAGAAAATTCAGGTTGTGCTTGGCAAGGACATTATGGGAGATGCCTATATAACCGACCTCACCAGAACTCCGCACCTGCTGATAGCGGGTCAAACGGGAGCGGGAAAATCCGTTTGCATAAATGTTCTTTTGGCGAGCATTTTATTCAGCAAAACCCCCGATGAGGTTCGCCTTATTCTGGTTGACCCCAAGGTTGTGGAACTCGCCATGTACAGGGATATTCCGCACCTTTTGCACCCGGTTATAACATCGCCGGAGCTTGCAGCGCAGGCTCTAAAATGGCTTTGCGTGGAAATGGACAGGCGCTACGGGGTTTTGGCAACCGCAAAGGTTAGGAATATAGAGGGCTTTAACGATAAATTCAGAAATTCGGAGTTTGGGGACGAGGTTCCCGAAGAAGAACGGAAACTCATGCCCTTTATAGTTGTNATAATAGANGAACTTGCCGATTTGATGATGACGGCGGGAAAGGAGATAGAAACGAGCATTGCCCGAATAGCGCAAAAAGCNAGGGCGGTTGGAATTCATCTGGTTTTGGCTACCCAAAGACCCTCCGTAAANGTTATAACAGGCGTAATAAAGGCTAATTTGCCTTCCNGNATAAGTTTCAAGGTAGCCTCCTATATAGACTCCAAAACCATTCTGGACGGCACGGGAGCCGAAAAACTGCTGGGAAGGGGCGATATGCTGTTCCGCTCAAACGATAATCCCGAACCGGTCCGTATTCACGGCGCATTTTTAAAGGACTCTGAGGTGGAGGCTCTTGCAANCGCCTGTTCAAGCCAGAATGTGAACTACGAAAGGGTAGAATCCTTTGATTTGGGAGAATCNGAAGGCGGCGATGAGAATTTTNCCCCGGTCAAGAGCAAAGACNCCCTGTTTTGGGAGGCNGCACGCCNGGGTCTGGAATCGGGGGAACTTTCCATAAGTACCTTGCAGAGGAGGCTCAGCATAGGCTTTGCACGTGCCGGAAAAATAATGGATCAGTTGACGGCAGAGGGTATTTGCGGCAAACCTAACGGCAGTAAACCCCGAAAAGTGCTCATGGATGAGGAAATGATTAATAATTTGGAAAAAAGATAGCTAAAATCTGCCTTTTTATCCAAAAAAAATATATTTTAGGTAAATATGGTTAAACGGATTTCTCTATTACTCGTTTTGCTTTTGCTCTGCTCGGAGGCTGTCTGGGCGCAAAGAGCAAGAGCCACCGCTCAGGAAGATGATCGCACTGCCCGCAGGCAGTGGGAAGAAGACCAGCGTGCAGACGAATTTGCAAACTCCCTGCGCCGCCGCGACTGGCTAAAAGATCGCTTGATTCTGGAACTTGGAATGGGAACAAAGTTCCCCGTCATGGGTGCCAACTGGTTTGGTTTTGGCGCCGGAGTTGAGTACATAACACGCTGGCATGTCTCTGCTTTCCTTACCGGTGGCTTTATTCCCAGGCACGATGACCCTGCTTTCCCGGAATTATACTCTCTAGACGGCGGAATGGGCTGGCGTATAGGCCTGGCATACTATATGTTCCCAAAAAGCCCGATTCACCTGGGTCTTCAATTTTCTTACGGAACGGTTTTTTACGACCACGAATCGCCTCCTGAAGATCTTGAAAATAATGCAGAGACTGGAACTCGCAAGTTGATAAGCTGCCGGGGCTACGAACTTGACTTGTCCATCACCTATTTGAGCGACCAATGGTACTTTTTGCAAGCCTTGTTGGGCGTTTATACCATAGGCAATGGCTTAAAAGACGGCGGCAATACATGGGGAAGAACTAACGATTCATGGAGACGCGGGAGACCGGAGGATTTGGAGCCGGAATTTGTCTCTTTGGTAACAGTAGATTCCCGCAACAAAGACGAAGCCATCCCTCCGGTTGGAGTAGTATTCGGCATAGGCATTGGCTTTGCATTTGAGGAATTCTTCCCGGACGATACCGAAATTCGCCGCAGAGAACGCGAAGACACCCGTTCAAAGCAAAACCAGTTCCGCTCAGGGTCAACAAATACAAGAAAGGCAGGCCCGGCATCCAAAAGGAGCAGCCCGATTGATGACTATGAGGATGAATAACGGCTATTTATTTTAGCTTGTTCAATTCGCTCTGCGCTTGCAAGGCTCTTGGGCTTCTTGGGTGGAGTTCCTTTACCTTGTAAAAAGCCTCTTTTGCAAGTTCCCTGTTTCCCATTTTCAACAGGCATATCCCTATCTGGAAACGGGCATCGTCTTGCTTAACGGATTCCACATAAAAGAACACCTTTTCAAAAGCGGAAATAGCCTGGCCGTAGTTGCCCAGCGCCATTTGCGACTCCCCTGCCCAATACCAGGCGTCGTCTGCCCAGTCGCTTTTTGGGTAAAGTATTGTCACCTTTTCAAACTGCTCCGAGGCCTCCTGATATTTTTTTTGCGAAAATAAATACTGCGCCTGGTCGTATTCCTTTGGGAAGGGCCCAAGGGCTTCTGCCGGCTGTTTGCGGGTTGGGTTTATGAGAGGTACTTTATCCTGATTTTCCAAAAATCTGCGGATAAATGCCACTTCTTCCCTTAAAAGCGCAATTTGCAACTGATTTTCGCCTATAGTAGCCAAGGGCAAAGCGGAAGAAATGCTGTCCAGCAAATTTATTCGCCCGGATATAAAATCCAGATTTNCCAGAATGGCAGCCGCAGCCACNTGCGCAGAGTCCGCTTTTTTCAATGCTTCATTTGCCGTAGCTTCCACCTTGAATATATCAACTCCGGGCGGAATAGCAGGCTCCGTAGGCGCGCATGAAATTATTAAAAGAGAGNTTAACAGAANTAGANAACGCATGGAAGAAATCTAGAAAAATTCGCTTGCGTTATTCCACCACCCANCTCTTTGAAAATTCCTCGTCCTTGAACAGCGAAGCCAAACCCGTTATCTGTTTTAACCGGAGAATTTCGTCTATGGACATTCCCAGATGCTTTGAAATCCATTTGTCGTTTTTGCCCATCTCCACAAGTTCCGCCACTATATTGCTCATCAAATCCACATTATGGCTTCCCCGCGCCCTGTTATGCCTTATGGTTGAGGCCATGCGCTCGCTTATGGGCTTTTCAATGATTGAGCAGGGGATAAGGCCTTTTTCCCTTTTGTAGATGTCCGGGTACTGCATCATCACCGAGTATCTGTGAAAACCGTCAACGATTTCGTAAACATCGTCGTTCCTGTGATAGTAAACGACTATTGGCATTGTGTAGCCGTCTTCCTTGATGCTGCGGTATAAAAGTTCCATTTCCGGCGGGGCAACGCTGTTGGGGTTGTATTCGTTAGCTCGCAGTTTTTCCACGGGGATTGCCTTTATGCTGTAAACGGGGCTTTTGTATTCTTTCTGTTCCATTTTTGCTTCTCCTATATTATCTTATACTTTTCCAGTAACATTTGCATGTGCTCGCGCTGGCTTTTGGTTTGCCCAAAAGAAAGGGAGCGGCATAGCTGGTCGTTCTTTAAAATACATATAGCCATGCGGCGCCAGCTTGGCCCAAGCCGTTTTGATTCCGCCCAAACCGGAAGTTTATCGGGGATTTTCCTGTAAATCACAAGGGGCAGATTTTTGTTGCCGCGTGTTGAAAGTTTGCCGGAAAAAATCGCTCCGTCCGGCATCCATGATGTGTTCACAACAGAGCCTACGGTTTTCCAGTATCTTATAAACTTGAGGAATTTGGTTCTGTAGTTGGCTGCCGTAGCTTTGGGGAGCGTTTCCAGCAACAATTTGGTATAGCTTTTCCAGGAATGTCCCTTGGGAAGTTTAACACCTTTATACCCAAGTATCCTGCCACCGCAATAAATATTGCCGAAATTCGCTCCGCTAACCCGGTTTACCACTTTTGCCCAGGTTTGAGGCTCTATTACGCGAAACATATTCAGCCCTATGCGCTGGTCGTCTCCATAAGGCTGGCAAATTCTCATGTAAACCAGACTGATCCCTGCCTTGTAAAACAAATCGTATAATCCGTTATAATCCCAGTCAAATTTATAGTTCCCTATCCATATATCCTTGTGTGTCCAGTCATAAATGGGATAGCAGCAGTATAAATTCTCGGTTTTGGGTACTTTTGTTGTCCAGTTCAGGTTATTCAGCATGTTTTTTTGTTTCAGGGCTATGGTTCTAAACCTGTTAAAACTCTCATCCGAGCGGATTCCCACCAGGCACGCCGTCCTTTTGTTGCCGGCATACCATTCTCCGAATTTGAAGATAAAATGCTCAAACTCCATATTCTTTTTGAAAAAGGAAAAGGGATTGTTTTTTTCGGTGATGCATGGACAATCGGGATAATTTCTGATCCATTTATCCTTGATACTCAAATCCCAGGGTGTCCAGAAAGGCTCAAAAACGCTCAGGGAATTTCTGAGGTTCAGGGGCAGGCAGCACCAGTACACATCAAATAAATCGCTGTTTTTTGTCAATACTCTCTTAATATAATCGATTGTTATTTGATACTGCCCTTCCAGATCCACAAACAATATGCCTATTTTTCTGGTTATCCTGTGCTTTTTCATATAGTCAACAACAAGGTTTAGCATAACCCCGCTGTCTTTGCCGCCGCTGAAGGATATGTATATTTTCTCAAAATTCTTGAAAATAAAGTCTATACGTTCAACGGATGCTTCGTAAACGTTCTTGTTTGAATACTTTTTCCAAGACATAATGACGCAAAGATAGCAATTTTACGTCCATGCCTGCAATTTTAATCCCTGTCTATAATAAGACCGGTCCTGTTCAATAACTCCCCCGGAATGTTCTTTACAGGGTTCCCAAACAGGCCTATTAGCTTTAAAGAGGTGTTTTTTGCCAGATCTGCCGGCAAGGTTGCAAGCTGATTTTCGTCTAAAAGAAGCTCGTGGAGCTTTTTAAAACCGGAAAATTCCTTTGGTATGCGTTTAAGTTCGTTCCCGGAGAGGGCCAATTCCTCTAAATTGCGCAAATTTGCCAGAGCCGCAGGTACCGAGGTAAGGCTATTGTTGTCTAAAAAGAGTTTTTTCAGGTTTTCCAGGTTGCCTATGGATTTTGGCAGGGATTCAATCATGTTATCGTGCAGGCTCAGTTTTAAAAGGGATTTTATGTTTCCTATGTCTTTTGGCAGGGTGGTCAACAGGTTGCCGGCGGCGTTTAGCATTTTTAAATTTCGCAAGTCGCATATTGAGTCCGGGAGTTCGGATATTGTGTTGTAGCCAACATAGAGCCGTTCCAGTTTTTTTAGCTTGCCAAGGGTTTTTGGCAGAATCATGATACCGTTTTCGCTAACCGACAAATGCCGCAGTTTTTTAAGGTTGGCTATTTCTTCGGGAATACAGGTTATTTTATTGCCGTCCAGAGTCAATTTTTCAAGATTTTGAAGCGAGAATAGCTCCGGCGGGAGTTCGCAAAGTTCCATATCGGACAAGTCCAGTTCCGAAGCGCCCAGGGAATCCGCATTTTTTATCTTTTTGCGGGCACACACAAAGGCTCTTTTTGCCCTGCCGAAATATATCCTTGCGGCTTCTTCCAATTGAGTTTCCTTATCCATAATTACACCTTCAAAATATCGGCTTCTTTTTCTGCCAGTGCCGCATCTATTATGCCTATATATTTATCAGTGGTTTTTTGAATATTCTCAATTTGCTTTTTGGATTCGTCTTCGGGCAGTTCCTTGTTCTTTTTAACGGTATCGTTTGCTTCCCTGCGCAGGTTCCTTATGGCGGTGCGGCCTTCTTCTGCGTGTTTTTTTGCCATTTTTGCGAGTTCCTGCCTGCGTTCGGCGGTTAGAATGGGCATTGCCACTCTAACGCTGTCTGCTTCTTTTGAGGGGTTTAAACCCAGGTTTGCGGCCAGGATAGCCTTGCATATAGGGTCTAGGAACTGCTTTTCCCAGGGAGATACCAAAAGCATCCTGGGTTCGGGGCTTTTTATGGTGGCTATCTGGGAAATTGGGGTTGGATTGCCGTAGTATTCCACCTTTACATCGTTAAGGATTGCCGGCGATGCCTGCCCCGTGCGCAACCTGGCAAACTCACGATGCGTGGCTTCAACTGCCTTTTCCATTTTTGCCTCTAATTCCGTTGACATAAAACCTCCACTAATACAAATATAACAATTTTATTGAAAAAATGCAAGGTAGAAAAAAAATGATTTGACTAAATCAAAATAATTTGCTATATTTATTAACCCTGGGAAGGTGACCGAGCTGGCCGAAGGTGCGTCCCTGCTAAGGACGTGTGGGCTTTAAAACCCACCGCGAGTTCGAATCTCGCCCTTCCCGTAAGGTTAGAATACCTTGAGGTCATTCTTGTGAATGACCGACTTATGCCGTTTTGCCCAGGCCAGTACATTTTTCCGCAGTTCGCTCATACTAGAACACAAACTCAACCTTTCCGAGCCGCCGCTTTATCTCTTCCATAATTTCCAGTTCTTCCTTTTCGCTGTTTGCCTTGTAGGTAACGCTAAAACGCACAAAGGAACCCGCATCGTCCCAGGGAACGGTGGAAATGCTGTGCTCCAGAATCATCCACTGGGAAAATTCCTCTGCGTTTGCAAATTCCGGGCCGCCCTTGACACTTTTTGGGATTTTGCAAAAAAGATAAAAGGAGGCTTTGGGTTTTGTGGCTTTGAAGCCCACGGAATTCAATGCTTGTGCGAGCAGGTTGTGGCGGCGGGAATATTTTTGCGCGGTTTTTTCGGTGATTTCCGTGTGAGCCAGAGCCTCGCAGCCCGCAAACTGTATGGCTTTGAACTGGCCGGAGTCGTTGTTGTCCTTAACGGTGGCAAAGGCCTTGACAATTTTTTCGTTGCCGGCTACAAAGCCCAGACGCCAGCCGGTCATGTTAAAGGCTTTTGAAAGGGAATGTATTTCCACGCCAACATCCTTTGCTCCTTCCAAACTCAAAAAGGAAAAGGGTTTGTAATCGTCAAAGGTCAATGCTGCGTAGGCGGCATCCTGAATAACTATCAGGCTGTTCTTTTTTGCAAATTCAATCACCTGTTCAAAGAATTCCCTTGTTGCAACGGCACCCGTTGGATTGTTGGGATAGTTTATGTAGAGGAGTTTTGCCTTTTCCAAAATATTTGCCGGGATTTTTGACAGGTCGGGCAAAAAACTGTTCTCTGCCAGGAGCGGCAGTTTATGCACCGTGCCGCCGAGCCAGCTTGTCATTGTTCCCATAATGGGATAGCCGGGTACTGTCATAAGGCAAATGTCGCCCGGGTTTATAAATGCCTGAGCCATCATTGCAAGGGCTGGTTTTGAGCCTATGGAATGGTTTATTTCCGTGCCGGGGTTTATGCCTTTAACGCCGTAAACCTTTTCCAGGTATGCCGCCGCCGCCTGCTTGAATGCGTCTATGCCGTTGTCTGCGTAATCGCGGTTTTCCCATTTGAGGGCTTCCTTGTGCAGGCGTTCTATAACAAGGCCGTCTGCCATCCAGTCCGGCTCGCCAACACCCATGTCTATTATGGGAAAATCGGGACGCCTGGCCTGTGCTTCCCTGCGCGCCCTTTTAATTTTTTCAAACTTGTAAAGAACAGTATCCTTGCCGAATTTACTCCCGCCGATACGTTCCGCAAATAGATTTTGAATGTAGGATTCTTGCATGGAGCAAAAGATAGTAAATGAGTTAAGGAAAAAACTCCTTCCACCAGGGTGATGTTGCCGGGTTTTCGTCAATGGACAGGGTTTGGCCTATGCGGGGAGTTAGCAAGTGAACGCCCTTTTCTGACGCTTCTTTGCTCACTCTTTCAGCAGGCTCCCACCAATCGTGAATGGACAAATTAAAAGTGCCCCAATGCACAGGCATCATATATTTGCCCTTCAATTCCAAATGCGCCTTAACCCCGTTCTCCGGCATCAAATGGCTACTGGGCCAATGAACGCTATACTGCCCGTTCTCTATGATGTTCAAGTCAAAAGGCCCGTAATGATAGCCTATTTGCCTGAAATGCAAATCATAACCGGTATCTCCGCTGTAAAACACCTTGTGAACTGCCCCCCTGAAAACCCAGGAAGCCCATAATGTTCCGTTTCTATTAAAAGGACTCCTGCCGGAAAAATGATGTGAAGGAGTGCAGGCAAAATTCAGGATTTGCCCGGACAATCCCTTAACCCTCCCTTCCTGCCACCAGGCGTATTCGCGAACCTTGGCGGAATCAATGCCCCAATCCCGCAAAATAGAACCCACCCCAAGCGGCGCTAAAAAAAATCCTACATTCGGTTCAAGCGCAACAATAGCCTGCCTGTCCAGATGGTCGTAATGGTCATGGGAAATAAAGACCGCATCTATAAAAGGCAAATCTTCCATGTTTTCTGTGCTAAGGGGCGACTTTTTTTGAAAACGCCGGACGCCGAACAGAGGAACCGGAGAAATATTATTGCTGAAAACAGGGTCTATCAAAACACGCACCCCGTCTATTTGCATCATTAAACTGGAATGTCCCAGCCAAGTGATATATAGCCCGTCTTTATTTTCTGGAAATGCCTTTGCAAAATCTATGGAATCTGCCGGCAGGAATTTTGAAGGCTCGGTTTTTGCCTTATTGTTTGCCCTTGACCTGAAAGCATCCCACGCGTTCACCTTTTTTGCCGGAGAACGATTGGCGTATTTTCCGTCCTTGAAAATCGGCTCAATGCGCCCGGTATCGGTAAATTGCTTCATAATATCCTCTTCTGCCGGTATAAACGAGTATAAAACCAGTAATAACACAAATAATTTCATGATATTCAGTAATATAGAAATTTCTCACGCCGCGGCAAGTAGATTTCTATATTATCTCCATGACGCAAATTATAGAACCGAAGCCGTTAAAAAGTCTGTGGACGGATTTTAGCGAGGAAAAAATCGAAAAGGTCCTGTTTCTGGATATAGACGGAGTAATCCAGCCTTTCACGGAATATCGTTTTGAACACGTGTACAATGCAAATGAAATGGAACGCCTGTTTAAGGAACTGGAAAACGAATTCAAAATCAATTACCGCGAGTTTGATAAATACGATGTTGCGGCTGCATATTATGACTGGGATAAAACCGCCGTAAAGGAAATCAAGCGGATTCTCAATGCAACCGGTGCCAAAATTGTCGTGTCAAGTTCCTGGAGAAGCGGAACAACGGGAGATTATCTTCCCTTCCTGCTGCGCATACACGGCCTGCAAGAATATCTTTACGGCTACAATCCTATTTTCCTGGAAGGTTTTCCCAAAGATAAGGAGTATGAATATCTGGCGCACGCCCGTTCCATTGAAATTCTGGAATACTTAAAAATGCACCCTCACATAAGGAAATGGGCTGCAGTGGACGATGTGAACTTGCCTGATGATTTTCCGGAAAATGCCGTTGTTACATACCCGAAAATAACAGCCGGCGATGCCGACAAATGTATCAGGATACTTCAGTAATCAATTAGTGGATCTAATCGTGTCAAGATACATACTCAAAAGGCTGCTCCTAATCTTCCCTACAATGCTTGGGATTTCCTTTGTATGTTTTTTGATTATCCAGCTTGTGCCGGGCGGGCCTGTTGAGGAGATGATTTCAAAGGCACAGAGCGCGGCTAACATGAAAGGCGGTTCGCATGCCCTTACCGCAGAACAGATTGAGCAGATAAAGGCCTACTTCGGTTTTGACAAGCCCTTGATTGAGCGTTATTTTATCTGGCTTTGGAAGGTTTTGCGTCTGGATTTTGGAAACAGTTTTGCTTACGGCGGTTCTGCGTGGAATGTCATATCTTCCAAGTTTCCNGTTTCGCTGTTTTTCGGATTGACTTCGTTTTTTATCTCTTATCTGGTTTGTATTCCGCTGGGGCTTGCCAAAGCCGTNAAGAACGGCTCCAAGTTTGATTCCATAACGAGTGCATTTATGTTTTCCGGTTATGTTGTGCCGGGTTATGCNTTGGGTATTTTGCTCATAGTGTTTTTGGCAGGCGGTTCGTTTNTGGATTTGTTCCCTTTGGGNGGCTTGACCTCNGANAATTTTGACGAGNTGTCTTTTTTTGACAAGATTTTTGATTTGGCTCATCATTTATTTTTGCCCTTTCTCTGCTACATTTTGGCGGAGTTCGCCTTTTTAACCCTTTTGATGAAAAATTCCGTTTTGGAAGAACTGGGAAAGGATTATATGCGAACCGCTCTTGCAAAGGGGCTTTCCTTTAAAGAGGCATTGTTCAAGCACGCCTTGAGAAACGCCCTTTTGCCNTTAGCCACGAGNATGAGCGAGATTTTTACCCTNATGTTTGCCGGNGCCCTTTTGATAGAAAAAGTTTTTGACATAGACGGCATGGGTCTTTTATATTACAACGCAATGGTGCACAGGGATTACAATGTAGTTTTGGGCATAATTGT
>JGI24698J34947_10000997_pt1 | contig 14530 bp, 15 predicted proteins | sample TergutMp193P3_FD_34947 | JGI IMG/M metagenome (IMG submission 34947) | reverse complement strand
GGGTGGGGGGGGGGGGCTGGCTCTGCGATTTATTCAGTTTACTCCCTTTCCTGCGCGGACACTTCATGGCGGCTTTCCGGAAAGCCGTAACATGATCGTCATCGACTCAACAAGGCCAAGGTGAAAGAACATGCGGGTTTGGTATGTGGCTCACTATGCCGTGCCGCCTTCTGTTTCTCCGGGGTGGCGTTGCCATTATGTGGCCCAAGCCTTGGCGGCGGCCGGCCATGAGGTCACCGTCTGGGCTTCCAGGTGCCATCATATGTTGGCCCGCCCCTGCGGCCGTATGCCCCGGGCTGAAAGCCGCGAAGAGGGCGGCTATGACTTCAAGACCGTGCCGACGCCTTTTTATAAGGGCAACGGTTTGGGCAGACTGTTAAATATGCTGGTCTTCAGCCGGGGTATGGCCAAGGCTTTTAAATCAGCCCTGGCGAACGGCCGGGCGCCCGACCTGGCCATAGTCTCTTCCCCTCATCCTTTTGTCTGGAAGGAGTTGGAAAAAGCCGCCGGCCCCGGCTTGAAGATGATTTTCGAGGAGCGGGACGTCTGGCCGGAAAGCTTGGTGGAACTGGCCGGGGTTTCGCCTTATCACCCCCTGGTCTGGTATATGAAGCGCCTCATGGCCCGCATCGCCCGGCGGGCTGATGGAGTCATCTCCCTTTTGCCTGGAACTGAGGACAGATTTCGAAGCCTGGGGCTGCCGCCCGGGCGCTGGGTATGGCTGCCCAACGGGGCCGATCAGGAAGCCGTGACCCGGGAAGCCGTTCTCCCCGGGCCCGAGCCCCACCTTTCGGCCCTTAAGGCGGCCCAGGCCGCCGGCCGGCTGGCCGTTCTGTATGCCGGGAGCATGGGGCCGCCCAATGCCCTGGAAAGCATTCTGGAACTGGCCCGGGTGCCGGGGGAAAAGAAATATAAGTTTTTCCTAATGGGCGACGGGGTGAGCCGGCCGGCCCTGGAAAGGCGGGTTCTTGAAGAGCGGCTGGATTTCGTCGAATTTCTGCCCCAGGTCAGCCGGGCCGAATCCTGGCGGGTCATGGCCGCGGCGGATGTGGGCTACTTCAGCGCCCGTCAGTCAAAATTATATGAATATGGCCTGAGCTTCAATAAGATTTTCGATTATTTCAGCCTCTCCCTTCCTGTTTTGGGAGTTATTGACTCGCCTTACGACCCGGTGACCTTGTCCGGCGGTGGTTGGACGGTATCGCCTGACCATCAAAGGTTGCTCCATGAGGCCCTGAACTTGGCGGCAACCATGACTCCGGCCGAGCGGGAGGCCTTGGGCCGCCGGGGCCAGGATTATCTGCTGGAGCGCCACGACTGGCGGAAACTGGGGCCGGCCTATGTCGAGTTTTGCGAAAGACATGCTCCGGAGCCGGCATTAAATAAGAGGTTCCAGGCCTGATGTCCTGGCCGATAAAAATATTGACCGTTGTGGGAGCCCGGCCCCAGTTCATCAAGGCAGCCGTGGTCTCCCGGGCCTTGGCCGCCTGGGAAGGCGGCGCGGCTTTCAGAGAGGAGATCGTCCACACTGGCCAGCACTACGACCAGGCCATGAGTGATGTATTTTTCGATCGCCTGGGTTTGGCGGAACCCACGGTCCGGCTGGATTTAGGGGGTGGAACCCACGGTCAGATGACCGGAAAAATGCTGGAGGCCCTGGAAGAAGTTATGCTGGACCGTCGGCCCGACCTGGTTCTGGTTTACGGCGACACTAATTCCACCCTGGCCGGGGCTCTGGCCGCGGCCAAGCTCCAAATGCCCGTGGCCCATGTGGAAGCCGGTCTTCGTTCTTTCAACCGGGCCATGCCCGAGGAAATCAACAGGATCCTGACCGACCACTTGGCGGCTTGGCTTTTCTGCCCTACCCGTGCGGCGAAGCATAATCTCGAAAACGAAGGCCTGACGGCGGGAGTCCATCTGGTGGGCGACGTGATGTTCGATGCGGCCCTTATTTTTGCCGATGCGGCCCGCCGGGAAAGCCGGATAATTGAATTTCTGGGGCTCAGGGAAAAAGCTTACTTCCTGGTCACGGTCCACCGCCAGGAAAACACCGATGATCCAGACCGCCTGAAATGTCTTCTCGCCGCCTTTGAGCGGCTGGCTGCCGCCGGGGAAACCTTGGTCTGGCCTCTCCACCCTCGCTTGAAAGGCCATCTAGCTGACTATTATGCGCCGAAGGGTCTTAAGCTGATCGAACCCTTACCCTATTTGGACATGGTGCGTATGGAAATGGGCGCCAAGGTGATTCTAACCGATTCAGGAGGGGTGCAGAAGGAAGCCTATTTTCACAAAACGCCCTGTGTAACTCTTAGGGAGGAAACCGAATGGGTGGAGACGGTAGCCGCAGGCTGGAACCGTCTGGCCGGCTGTGAGCCCGGCCGCATAAGGAAAGCTGCGGCCGAGGCGACTCCCGGCGGGGTCATTGACGAATATGGCGACGGCCGGAGTGGCCCGGCCATCGCCCGCCTTTTGGCAATTGAGGCAGGGCAGGCCTGACGCTATGCGTATCGTCCATCTCTCCTCGGTCCACCATCCGGCCGACACTCGCATAGCCATTAAGATGTGTTCCAGTTTGGCCGAGGCCGGCCACGATGTTCACTTGGTCATTTGCGGTGCGGAGGGAGAAATCCCGGCCCGGCTCAGGGAAAAGGGAGTGACGGTCCATCTTCTCAAGCCAGCGACCGGCCGTCGGGAACGGATGGGGCCGAAAACGAGGGAAGTTTTCCAGGTCGGAGTTGAAATAAAAGGTGATATCTACCATTTCCACGACCCGGAAGGTCTGCCCCAGGCTTTGAAATGGCGTAAGAAGTTGGGGCGCCCCTTCGTCTATGATATACATGAGAATTATCCTGATGCCATTCTGAACAAAAACTGGCTGCCCCAAGCTTTAAGATGGCCTGTGTCTCTGACTTTCGCCGCCTACGAAAATTATGCCGCCTTTCATATGGATGGTTTAGTGGCCGCCACGGACCACATCGGGGCTCGTTTCGCCAGACACCCCCATTGCGTCATAGTCCGCAATTATCCTCTAAGAAATGAGTTCCTGCGGCCGGAGACCCAGGCCAGGCCGGAGCCCGGCCGCTTCATCTACGCCGGTGGATTGACCAGCATAAGAGGCGTGGCCGAGATGGTCCAGGCTGTGGACTTGGCCGGGCCAACGGCCCGGCTGGATTTGGTCGGGCGATTTGAGGACAAGAAGCTGGCTGGCTTCTGCATGGCTCGTCCACGTGTGGCTAGACACGGATTTCTGAGTCGGGAAGCTCTGGGCCGGCTTCTGGGCCAAGCCGCTGCGGGACTGGTGATTTTTCAGCCGTGCCAAGCTCACGTCATGGCTCAACCTAACAAATTGTTTGAGTATATGGCGGCCGGCCTGCCGGTCATCGCCTCTGATTTCCCGCTCTGGCGGGGAATTGTGGCCGAAGCCGGTTGCGGCCTTTTGGTCGATCCACAGAGCCCCCAAGCCATTGCCGAGGCCATGGATTATATCCTGGCCCATCCAGAGGAAGCTGCGGCCATGGGCCGACGGGGCCGGGCAGCCGTGGAACGGCGCTACAATTGGGAGGCGGAGTTCCCAAGCCTGCTCAGTCTTTACGACGCCCTGACAAGCTGAAAGTGTTTTGATGCCTGGCCTCAGCGGATTTAAAATTTTTACAACTCTCTACTGGTAATTAAGGATACAAGTCGCCCATGCCTGATTCAAACCAAAGCTGAAGGGCAACCGAGCCGACCGATGGGCATTTTCAGCATAAAAATTTCCAGCTTTTGGCGGGATGCGGCTTGGCTGGCCTCGGGCACGGCCCTGGCCCAGTTGATCGGGCTGGCCGTTCGGCCCATATTTTCCCGCCTTTACGCCCCGGCTGATTTCGCCGCCTTGAACCTGTTCACGACCATAGCCGGTTTGTTGAGTATCGGGCTCACTTGGCGCTATGAATATTTCGTGATGCTACCCAAACTCCGGAGCGACAGTTGGCGCCTGGTTCAAACGGTGTTCATTCTGGGTGGGCTGACGATGCTGTTTCTTACACCGCTGGCTTGGCGGCTGAGTCGGCCGTTGGCCGCCTGGCTGGAATGTCCGCCTTTAGCCCCTTGGCTGGTTCTGGCCCCTCTGGCCGGGGTTCTGCTTTCCCTAAGTGTGGCCCTGCAGGGCTGGCAGCAGAAACGGAAAAGATTCCGCCGATCAGGCCAGGCGGAAATAGCCGGCCAGGCGGCCCACGCCGGCTTGGGGGGGCTGGGCTGGCTCCTGCTGGCCGGCCCGGGAGGCCTGATTCTGGCCTTCCTGGGTACTTATGGCGGCAAGATATTCTGGCTTCTCAAGGACCGCTGGGACTGCCGCCCTCGTGGAGCCTTGTTCAAGATCAAATCCGTAACCAGGCGCTATCGGCTTCTGGCCCGGAGCTTGGTTTTCAGCCATGTCTGTCTGTCCTTCACCACGGCCATACCATCATTTTACATTGTCCTCGCTTATGGTACCGAAGAATTAGGCCAGTTCGCCCTGGCTTGGCAAGCCATCGCCATGCCAACGGCCTTACTGGGCAACGCCATCGGCAACACCTATTATCAAAGAGCGGCGAATATGTGGACCCAAGGCTCCGGGTTCAAAGATTTATGGCGTTCCACCGCTGAAAAAACATTTCTTATAGGCTTGCCGGTTTATGGAGCGGCCTTTTTCTTCAGCCCCTGGCTGTTCCCATTGATTTTCGGCCCGGCTTGGGTCAAAGCAGGTCAATATGCGGCCTTACTCTCAATCAGTTCTTTTCTTTCTTTTGCCACTGTGCCTCTGGCCTCGGCCTGTCTGGTCGTGGAAGCCCGGCGGTATGTTTCGATGTGGCATATGGCCAGGGCGTTCACTACCGCTTTGGTGACTTTCATGGCCTGGAAAGCCTCATGGGCTATACATGGCTTTCTTGTCGCCCTAGTCATTCAACAATCATTATTGTATCTATTTGACCTTTGGGCTGAATGGCGATTCGCCGGGTTCAGCCCGAATACTGATGCGCAAAAAGGATAATTGAATGAAAATTCCCTGGCGTCTTAAAGTTCTGGCCAAGGCGTGGCTGCCGGATTCGTGGCTCAAGAAATATCAGAAAAATATTCAACGGAAAGCGGCGGCAGCCAGGAAAAAGGCCCGGGAAGAAGCTTTGCGTGAGTTCGGCCCTTTGACTCCTTCGGAATTGTCGGCTCGCCTTAAAGAGTTTGATTTGGGTGAAGCGCCGTCTTTGTTCGTTCATAGCTCCTTCAACGATTTGTTTACTTTCACCGGCTCGCCGTTGAATGTTCTGGAGATTCTTTTGAATTTGGTCGGTGAACACGGCACTTTATTCATGCCCGCGTTTTCCACGAACACTTTCGTCAATCCGCCCCGGCTGTTTGATGTAAAAACCGAACCGACCTACACCGGCATCGTCAATGAGATATTCCGGCGTCGGCCGGGGGTCGTCCGAAGCCTGCACCCACGCCATTCAATTTGCGGGTTGGGCCCGGCGGCTGAGGAAGTGTTGTCCGGCCACGAAAAATGCCTGCGGGCGGATGGCCCGGATTCACCTTTTGATCGCTTGCGTTTAGAAAACAATTCCTGGATTTTGACCTTGGGCTGTACGCCTGTTTACTTGTCCTTTCTGCATTGGGTAGATGATATTGAGCCGGAGAAATGGCCGTTTCCGGTACATGTTTCGCTTCCGGTCACGGCCATGGTCAAAGATGCTGATGATCGGTTGATTGAGGTCGCGGACTGGCCCATAAGGCCGGAAGTGGCCGCCACCCATAACGTATATCGCGTCACCGATTTATTATCTCCGTTGGCTATGAATTATCAAAGTTATAGAGGAATCAACCTGGGGCTTTATCACATAAAGACATTATCAGAAGAATTATTAGCTCTGCGGGACAAGGGCATTGTTCATTATTCGTATAAAGGAAAAAGGTATTCTAATGTTGTCCCCAAGTTCAAACTCGATAATCAATGCCATCATCAAAAGAAGCCTTCTACTGTCTTGGAGAAATAGCATGGTTTTGGAAAGGCCCACAGTATTTACTGTATTGACTTTTCATCATCTGGGCCTGTTGACCGGAAGACCGGAATTGGCGGCTCGTCATCTTAAGGCTTTGGGTTACGAAATGGGGGAGGAAGTCATCGACCCGTTGCAGGAGGTCCGTTTGCGCTTTGGTTATCCCCAGGGGGCGACGATTGACTCGGCGGTCGGCCCGGCCGTTGAATTGATCACTCCCTTGCCCGGTAATATTGCTTTGGGAAGGTTGTTGAAAAGACGCGATGATTATATTTATCATATTTGTTATGAAGTTACTGATTTAAAAAGCGCCTTGGCTGTTTTGACCGTTGAAGAGATGCCTCCCGCTGAAATTTCCGTGCCCAAGCCGGCCGTCCTGTTTGGAGGGGCGGAAGTTTCATTCTATCTGACGGCCGGGCTGGGATTAATTGAACTGATAGATTTGAAATCTGGGCCAAAGCCTGAAGCTTGCTTTATGACAAATTTGGTGAATAATCAATGACTATTTCCGCGTCTTTCCTGCCCAACGTCAAAAAAGCCTTGGCGGGCGGTAGACCTGAAGATGCTCTGCATCTGCTGCGAGCTTCTGCCTCGCCCGGCGATGATTTCAGCCTTCAATCCCAATATGCCCGGCTGGCCAGGCCGCTGGCCGAATCTTCGCCACATCTGCCGGCATGGCGGGTGGCTTTCCTGGCCGGCTCGACCTTGAATCACTGGGTGGATGTTTTACGTTTTTGGCTGCTTCTGGAAGGCTTCAGGCTGGAATCCTATATGGCTCCCTTCGGCGCTTGGCGGCAGGAAGCCCTGAACCAGGATTCCGGCTTATATGCCTTCAACGCTGAGGCTGTCTGGTTTTTTCTGATCGCCAGGGATGTCCCCTTGGACGTGGAATTTGGCGTCAGCCAAGCCGTCGCGGACGAGACCGCCGCCGCCGCCGCGAGGGAGGTTCTCGGCGCACTTAAAGCCGTCCTGAGTCGGGGGCCTATTTTACCCATAATCAATAACCTGGAAGGCCAGGCTCATCGCCTGTTCGGCAACCATGAAGCGTCCGTCCCTTGGTCAGCCGATTCATTGCGCCTGAAATTCAATGACTGCCTGGCCCGCTCCCTGCCGCCGGGAGGTGTCATCTTCGATCTGGCCCAGCAGGCCGCTTATTTCGGGCTCTCCCGCTGGGAGGAACCACGCCTGTGGTTCCATTCCAAACACCCGTTCTCTTTGGAGGCCATCGGGCCGGTGGCCTTTGCCGCCGCCAGATTGTTGGCCGCCGCCAGGGGCAGAGCCAGAAAAGCCCTGGTTTTAGACCTGGATAACACCCTTTGGGGCGGTGTCGTGGGTGATGACGGGGTTGAGAACTTGAAGATTGGCCATAGCGGCGGCGCCGTGGGTGAAGCCTTCCACGCTTTCCAAGTCTTCCTCAAGGCACTGGCCGGCCGGGGGCTTGTTTTGGCGGTCTGCAGCAAAAATGAAGAGGCTCTGGCCAAGGCTCCCTTTATTGAACGTCCGGAGATGGTTTTGAAATTGACCGATTTCGCCTCCTTTCGCGCCGATTGGGCCAACAAGGCAGACAACCTCAAAAGCATAGCCGCGGAATTGAACCTTGGCTTGGAAGCTCTGGTCTTCGTGGACGACAACCCGGCCGAAAGAGCCTTGGTTCGAGCCTTGTTGCCTGAAGTGGCCGTGCCTGAAATGCCGCCCGACCCCTCAGATTATATCCCCGCCTTGGCGGCGGGCGCTTGGTTTGAAACCCTGTCTTTCTCCGAAGAGGACAGCCGACGGAACCAAGCCTACCAAGCCGAGGCCCGCCGGGCCGCCGCTAAAGGCGACGCCGTCGATTTGGCCGGCTATTTGTCCAGCCTGGAAATGACCGTCACCTGGGGTCGGGCCACGCCTGTCCGATTGGCAAGGATGACGCAGTTGTTTAACAAGACCAACCAATTCAATTTAATGACCGTCAGGCATACGGAAGCCGATTTGGCGGCCATGGCCGCTGAACCGGATGCCTGGCCAGGCTGGTTCGCCTTGGCCGACCGCTTCGGTGATTACGGCCTGGTGGCCGCCGTGATCTTGACCAAGGTTGGCCATAAAGCGGTAATTCAAGAATGGGTCATGAGTTGCCGGGTTTTTTCCAGGGGGCTGGAAGATTTCATCTGGCGGATTTTATGGGATTTAGCCTTGGATTATGGCTGCCGTTTTCTGGAAGGCCGCTTCCGGACTACGGCCAAAAACGGCGTTGTGGCTCGCCTTTATGAGCGCTTCGGCGGCCGGACTGTTGAGGCGTCATTGGACGAAAAGTGCTGGCTCTTTGACTTGAGTGCCTCGCCGCCGCCTTTCCCCTTGCACATTAATGGCCAATCGCCTCAACATACAGACAACATGGAGTAATTAAGATATGTCCGATAAATGGCAAGAAGGGGCTTTGGTCAAAATAACAGATATTTTCAGAGATCAGTTTTTGGATGACAGCCTGGTCATCACTCCGGCCACGTCTCCCTTGGATATCGAGGAATGGGATTCATTGGCCCAGGTCAATCTGATGGCGGCGGTGGAAAAAGTTTTTGGAGTGCGTTTCCTGGCGGAAGATCTGGTCGCCATTGATTCCGTGGCCGCCGTTTTAAGTATGCTTAAGGAACGAGGCGCAAGGTAAGAGGCTATGGCTTTTTCATCGTCCGCGGAGACTGCGGGCTCAATATTGGTCAGCTATAAAGGTTTGGCCTATGCCTGGCGTGAGGATAACGCCTTTTTGAGCCGCTCCCAGGCGGCCTATGCCTTGGAACGGCTCTGGGAGAGAGCGGCCGGCAGCTTGGATGTCGGTTGGGAAGGGCCGCCGGCCGTGGTTTTCCCGGCTATAACCAGGTCTCAGGTCGAGGCCATGCTTGATCTGGCTCCAGGCGCTCTCCCTTGGGTCAAGCTGGCTGATTTTTTGCCGGCCGGAAGGGCTGTTCCTTTTGATACCGGCCGGTTGCCGGCTCTGGGGTTGGATGATAAAGCGCCAGTCTTTCATTATGACGGGGAAAGCCGTTTCCCCTTGGACCTGCCGGCGGCCGCCTTTCTGATGTTGACCAGATGGGAGGACACTTTCAGGCCGGTTAGGGACGATCTGGGCCGGCCGGAAGAAACCGCCGCCCTGAATATCCGGCAGCGTTTTCATGACCGGCCTATTTTGGATGAATGGGCGCTGCTCCTCAGGGTTTGGCTGCAAAAGGCCCAGCCTGGTTGGCAGCCGGTTGTGCCGAAATTCCGGCTGTGGCTGACCCATGACATTGACCATCTTTATTGTTTCAAATCTTGGAAAAACATTTTCAGAAGAATGGCCAGAAAGTTTATTCGTGAGCGGACTTTCGGCCAAGCCTTGAAAGTACCTGTGGAATTTTTTGCGACCGGACGCGATTTCAAAAAAGACCCCTATTATAAGGGCGCGCTGGATCTGATGGATTTTGACGAGCAATTAGGCCAGCGAGGAACGTTTTTCTTCATGACCGCCCAAAAAAGTTTTTTAGATGATGGCTACGATTTATCCATATCTCCTTACCGCGACCTATTGCTGGCGGTAAGTTCCCGCGGCCATGAAATAGGTTGGCACCCTGGGTTTGTGGCCGCCGCTGATGAAGCTGTTTTCGCGGAGGAACTGGAACGGGCCAACAAAAATTTCGGCCCCGGCCGGTATGGAGCCAGGAGGCATTATCTAGCTTGGCTGGGGCCGCGCTCCTGGCGCACCTTGGAGGCGGCCGGCTGCCTTTATGACGCCAGTCTGGGCTATAATGACCGCACAGGCTTCAGAGCCGGAACAGCTCATCCTTTCCCGGCTTATGATCTACATGAAGAACGTCAGCTTAATTTATTAGTCAGGCCACTTATTGTGCAGGACGGCGGCTTGATGCAGGAGACGAGCTTTACCTTTAGCGAAGGACTTAAAAAATATGGACTTATCGCGGGAAGAGTCAAAGTCGTCGGAGGTGAATTATCAATTCTTATTCATAACGGAAATGAAAGGTTGATGCCTTGGACTAAACGGATAATTATTGAAGGGATCACAACTTGAATAACTTGATAGTGATCTAAATGGAGAAATAGATACTGATGCGACAAGCCACTATCGCTGAAGAATTCAGATTAATTTGGGTGTCGCTTACTTGGTGCAGGCCTTGTACAGGCTAACTTTTCAAGGAAAGTAAAAATGCACATAGATATATATAATCTATCGCTGGCGTCACTTCCCGCTATAGCTTTTCTGACGGTCTTGTTCATCTTGACTTGGCAAATGAAATTGACTGGCTGGCGGCGCTGGATCAAATACATCTTCTTGTTGGCGTTGTTGCTGGCCGCCAGTCTCACCGGAACCAGAGTAACAGCCGCCGTTATCATATTCGCCTCAGCTATGACTATTTTGCTGTTTCACGGCATGGCAAAACAGAAGAGGCTGACATGGCGATTGTAATAGCCGCATTTATTGGTATTTCTATCGTTGTGACGGTCTCGTATCAGAGGCACAAAGAGAGAGATAATATCTGTGCCCTTTTGCGGGCAGTTATTGGAAGCCGCCTACTAAGCGTCCCATTTATATCAAGCTGCTTTGCATGTAGGGTTATGCGGGTTATTATCCAGCCCGTTCACCACCACCCTGTTGACGGGAGCTATTCTGCCTTGCTTGGCCATGTATTATGGGCTGTCGAAATTTAAACCATTCAAACTTGGATGCAGCCTAAACTGGGAGCGGCGATAAAATATGAACTATCAAACCTGCAAAGATATATTCAGCAATTTCTTCAAATTGCCGAAATTGACGTTATCTTTGAACGACAGGTCATTATACGTTCATTTCAACAAGCGGCATCGTCTGCTTATTATTCCTAATAAACGTATAGGTGTGGCTTTGCTTCAATTGCCTTCAGTCAGCGGGGAATACCTAGTCGGCTCTAGCAGGCAGGCTTTGCGCACTAACTGCCGAAAAGCAGAACGAGCCGGGCTCAGTTTCGCCGTTATTGAAAATCCCATTGATTATCTTTCTGATGTAATGGCCATACATAATTCCATGCCTGTCAGACAAGGCAGGAAGATGGATACAGCTTATACAAATCATGAACAAGTGTCACAATATCTTACGACACATAAACCTGTTTATGGAGTTATAGATGTTCAAAACAGGCTTCACGGTTATCTGGATCTGCTTTATGCCGGCGAGGTGGCGGTCATTAACAGGCTTTTAGGGCATCGAGATGCCCTTGATCTTGGAGTTATGTACCTGCTGATGGCAGGTGTGGTTGAAGACGCTGTAACTGCAAAGAATAAAACCGGCTTCCCGATTTATTTAATGTATGACACATATTTCGGAGCGGCGCCCGGGTTACGCTATTTCAAAGACCGTACCGGATTTAAGCCATATAAAGTCTCATGGCGCCTGGTTTAATGCGTTTGCCGTTTTTGCCAAAACAATCAATGGATGGGTAAAGTAATGGATTTAAGATATTATCGCGAGAGAGCCAAAGTTGAGTTAATCAAATTGGTGAAAAATAACATTGGGCGGTTATTCACACCGCTGGAAACACTGCTCATGACCCTGGAATCTCAAAAACTTTTGCCGTCTACCTGGAAAGCCTTTGAGCCATTCGGCGGCTATGGTTTATGGACTGTCCCTGACTATATCGACCGCGTTCAATCTTTGGACATCGTAGAATTAGATGATAGAATATATAAGGGATTAGTAAAGACTTATAAAAACAATCCCAGAGTTAATACATATCATTGTGATTGCATGAAATTCATGTCGGAAACAACCAATTCATACAATTTTGTAATAGTGGATTGCCCATTGAATATGTCTTATAAATCTTTTCTTCCTCCATTATTCAAGTTGCTTGAACCCGGGGCTGTTATGTTACTGACGTTGCCATTAAGCACATTTGTTCATTTCGATGATGTCTCCGTCGGATTAACCCGCTTGTCACCAGTCCCGCCTGCGCTGATTTTCCCTTGGGCCAGAAATGTGGACGCCGGCTTTGCCGCCGTTATCATGCCTCAGGATTGTTGACCGTGACCACCCTCGACACTTTGAGAACTTTGCTCTGGCGGTTTTATGCTGACTTTTTTATGCCTTCACGCTTGGGTGAATATGAAGCGCTCTTGGCTGGAATAAAATCCATCGGCTATGTTACTTTAACCGCGACTGAATTTTGGCACGCTATTAATAATGATAGTTTGCCGTCGTTGACTCTTATATTGCGCCATGACGTTGATACCTCGCCGGTTACCGCCAGAAAACAATGGGAAATAGAAAACCGCCTTGGTGTAAAAAGTACTTTCTATTTTCGCTGGCTCACTACCGAACCAGGCCTGATGAAAGAAATAGAAGCATCCGGCTCCGAAGTCGGCTATCATTATGAAGAAGTTTCTGATTTCGCCAAACAGCACCATATTAGGCAAGCCGAAGCTATTATGGCTCGATTGGAGACAATCAAAGAACTTTTCGCTTATAATTTATTCCGTTTTAGATCAATATCTGGCTTGCCTGTAAGAACTGTAGCTGCCCATGGTGATTTCGTGAACAGAAAACTCAATGTGTTCAATACAGTCATTCTTGAAAACGATTCAGAGTTAAGGAAACGATCTTCAATTCTTTTTGAAGCCTATGATCAGGCAGTTATGGCTAAGGTCACCTCCCGTCTGTCAGATCATCCGCCTCCATATTTCTGGCGGCCTCAATCACCGATGGAAGCTCTATCCAGTAACCCAAAGTTACTTTATCTGTTACTTCACTGCCGACACTGGCTATGCCGTCCCTATGACAATCTTCGATCTGACTGGCAACGCCTTCTAGAAGGCTTAATTTGGTAGTTGTGGTTGAACGAAGCTACACCCGGCAAAGTGTGAGGCTATATGGAAGTTCAACTTAGGGCCGGCGAGTCTATTAAGGTCGACTATGCGATCTATGGAAAAGGCACGGCTTAATGAGCCCCGCGATCTTGTCGGGATGGCTTCTGCCTTGCCTGGTCATGTATTATGGGCTGTCGAAATTGGAATCATGCGGACTTGGGCACAGTTCAAGAGTTGGAACACGGCAAAATTAGGCTATGATGCTTCCAATCCCTTACTTGCGGTAGCAGAGGAGCACCTCGCTTTCATCACTACCGTGGATGGCGGCCTCAGTTCCTGGCAGACCTTATGCGTTTTGATTGACGGCCGCGACCGCGTTTTGTATAATATGCGAATGTAAAAAATTGAGCTTCAGGTAGACATTTACAGTCTGCACCAGCCGCCGGCCTTCCAGGGCGGCGCGTCGGGGCAGTTGAGACAAAGCCGTGCCTTGCTATAAAGGAAACCCCAAGCACTCAGAGCCCTGGCAGAGAGGCAGCAAGGGGAGCCTGTGTCCGTCCCCACAAAAAAATGCCCGGCTTGAACCCTCAAATTCTACTGGGGAAAAGCATTCTTGTTGGTACCGCGCGTTACGCCGTCTATGAAGGCCTGCCGTTCAAGGGCCTGGCGGAAGACCAACACGGGGAGATATGGCACGGCTATCCTGTGGAATGGAACGATAAAAAACAGAGACCTAAAAAATACTTGGTCTGGCCTCTCCGCCCTCGCTTGAAAGGCCGTTTAGCTGACTATTATGGGCCGAAGGGTCTTAAGCTGATCGAACCCTTACCCTATTTAGACATGGTGCGTATGAAAATGGGGGCCGAAGTGATTTTGACCGATTCAGGAGGGGTGCAGAAGGAAGCCTATTTCCACAAAACGCCCTGTGTAAATCTTAGGGAGGAAACCGAATGGGTGGAGACGGTAGCCGCAGGCTGGAACCGTCTGGCCGGCTGTGAGCCCGGCCGCATAAGGAAAGCTGTGGCCGAGGCGACTCCCGGCGGGGTCATTGACGAATATGGCGACGGCCGGAGCGGCCCGGCCATCGCCTCTGATTTCCCGCTCTGGCGGGGAATTGTGGCCGAAGCCGGTTGCGGCCTTTTGGTCGATCCGCAGAGCCCCCAAGCCATTGCCGAGGCCATGGATTATATCCTGGCCCATCCAGAGGAAGCTGCGGCCATGGGCCGACGGGGCCGGGCGGCCGTGGAACGGCGCTACAACTGGGAGGCGGAGTTCCCAAGCCTGCTCAGTCTTTACGACGCCCTGACAAGCTGAAAGTGTTTTGGCGTCCGGCCGCAGCGGGACTAAAATTTGGCGAATCAAGACCGATAAAAAGGAGACGATATCACCAATGCCTAGTTTAAACCAGAACGGAGTCACTGAGCGGCCATCGCCGGACCTGCTCGACGATGAAGAAACCAACATATTTGATATTTTGGAAATCCTGTTTAGAGGTTGGAAGCAGATAGTTGTTTTCTTGGTTTTTGGCCTTTTAGTTGCCTGGCTGTGCTTTTTCCCTAATTGGTTCTCGCCTGGGATGATGAAACCAACCGTGCTGAAATCAAAGTTGGAAGTCGCCTGGCACCCTATGTTTACAGCATCCCATGCCTTAAAGGAACTCGCTGTCCAATCTCCCGTCTTCCCCCACGGAGCTGCCGATTTCGGCGAGGCGGAAGCTT
>JGI24698J34947_10000996_pt1 | contig 14538 bp, 18 predicted proteins | sample TergutMp193P3_FD_34947 | JGI IMG/M metagenome (IMG submission 34947) | reverse complement strand
TTCCGCTAAAAAACGCGGTTTTGCAAGGCTTTAGCCTGAAAAACCGCAGGACTTGGAGACAACCAACCGGGTTGTCGAACAAGTCCAATACCCCGCCCTTCAGGCGGGGAGGTTCATTTAATTAGCAGTTTTCCAATTTAAGAAATAGGGAGTTTTTCCCAGCAGAACTTTGTAGGGTATTTGAATAAAGTCGCCGCTAATAGTTCTGTCATCGTTAAAGATAGGAATTGGCTGGCATCCGCCTGCTGCTTTTGCGCTAATCGAATCAATAGAAAAATGCATGCCGCAATTCTGGCAAACAACCTCATTGCCTTCCTGAATATAGTAACCCTTACCGGATGTATAGCAACTCTCGCAGGTGTTGAACGCTGTGTGAATACTATTGTCCGGGGCTTTTACCGCCATAACTTCGATGTAAATGTCATTCACCTCAGCGGGAAAAAACGTAACCGTTCCAGTTACGTTTTTTACAGGGATTTTTAAGCTCCCTTTTTGCTTTATGACCACTGCCCCATTAGCGCCTGTTTTGGTACAAGCGGCCAGCGTCAAGCCGGATAAAAGAACGACAAGCGTGATTGCCGCAAGCAAAAAATAATTCTTCTTCATAAACTCAATTCCTCCTTAAAATTAATGAGGTTCTTGCAAAAATAAGCGAGTTTTGCAAGAGGCTCGAATAACTATAGTATAGAAAAATAATTAAGTCAATGGAGTATTCTTAATATTCAGCGCGCTGCGGCTGGCGGGGCAGGGGAGGGTTTGAATGTAGCCCTGAACTTACTTGTCTTTAGCATATATTTCTGCTAATGCTATAGATATGCACATACTCACACTTGGCGATGAAACGCTCCGGCAGAAAGCGGAAAAAGTGGAAAAAATAGATACCGAGCTGGTAAAGACAGCCCAGGAGATGCTGAACCTAATCCATGCCGGCAAAGGCATCGGGCTTGCCGGCCCCCAGGTAGGCTTGCTCAAGCGGATTTTCGTGGTTCACCTTGCGGGGGACATACCCCGTATTTTTATCAACCCATCCATAATAGAGACATCCCAGGAAACCGTAAAATTTGAGGAAGGCTGCCTGTCGCTGCCGGGCACTTGGGTCAATGTAGTGCGCTCAAAGGCGATAACCGTTCAGGCGTGGAATGAACGGGGCAGGCCATTTACCATTGAGACGGACGGCATCCTTGCGCGGGTAATACTCCACGAGTACGATCATTTGGAGGGCAAGCTCTTTATCGATTATTTGTCCGAATCAAAACGGGATAAAATTATCGCCAAACTCGAAAAACGGGCCAGGGCCTAATGAGGATACTTTTTGCGGGAAGCCCTGCTATCGCGGTGCCCGCGCTGGAGGAACTTTACACGCTGTCCCGTGCTTCGCCGGATTTTGAGTTGGCAGGGGTATTGACCAATCCTGACAGTCCCAAAGGCCGCGCCGGCGCCCCCCTGCCGACAGAAGTCGGCGCTGCTGCGGAGCGCCTGTCGGCGGAGTATGCCGCCGGAATGCCGCTGTTGGTTTTAAAACCGGAAAAGCTCGATTCGGCGGCACGGGAGCGGGTAGCGGCGCTTAAACCGGATTTATTGCTTTCATTTGCGTATGGCCGCATTTTTGGCCCGAAATTTCTCGCCCTGTTCCCGCAGGGCGGCATCAACATACACCCAAGTTTACTGCCCAAGCACCGGGGGCCAACCCCAATCCCTGCGGCGATTCTCGCCGGGGAAACGGAAACCGGCATCAGCATACAGCGCCTGGCATTGGAAATGGACAGCGGCGACATTTTAATGCAGGAGCGCGTGGCATTGAATGGCCGTGAAACGACCGCGAGCCTGAGCGAACTTATGGCGAAAAAGGCGGCGGAATTGCTGCCTGCCGCGCTTGCGGGCCTTGCGTCCGGGGCCTTGCGCGGTACGCCGCAGAATCACAATGAGGCAAGCTATTGTTCCCTCATAGCAAAAGAAGACGGCTTGATTGACTGGAACAAAAGCGTCCGCGAAATTGATGCCCGCATTCGCGCCTTTGATCCCTGGCCCCAAAGCTGGACTATGCACGGGGATAAGCAGTTGTTTATAGTGCAGGCTCAGGAAGCGGAGGCTGAGTCGGCGCAGATTCAGGAACTGCGGGCTTCCGCGCCGCCGGGCATGGTCTTGGGCATAGACAAAGAACGGGGTATACTGGTACAAACTGGAGAGGGGGTTCTTGCAATTTCCGGGCTTCAGTACCGCTTCAAAAAAGCCCTTCAGTGGAAGGATTTTCTTAACGGGGCGCGGGACTTTGCAGGTTCCCGGCTTGGTTAGCAAATAGGCATGAGAGGTTAGCAGTGGGATTTAATTTTGATTCTATCGAAGAGTATGTGGCAAATCACTTAAAACTCTTTATATCCATGGCAGCGGGTATACTGATTTTTGTGGGGATAATTGCGCTTGTCATTTTTTTTATTGCGGTCAGAGGCGCGGAACAGACAATGGTTCCCGATGTTCAGGGCAAGGAATTGACTGAGGCTTTGCTTGAACTTCAGGTAAAGGAACTGTATCCGAGGATACAGCTCCGTTATTCGCAAAACGCGTATGAGCGGGGCTACGTTCTGGAACAAGAACCCCGTCCGGGAAACATAGTCAAGGCAGGCCGCCGCGTTCGTTTGGTTGTCAGCCAGGGCGTGATAATCAGCAAGGTTGAAAATTATATCGGCAGGGACATTAGCGATGTACGCATGGAGATACAGACGCTTGCATCGGGCGCGGCGCTGCCCCTGCTTTCCCTTAAAGAACCATTGATGTATGAGTTTTCAACGCGGCCTGCCGGCACTATACTTGTGCAGCGCCCTGAGCCGGAAGTAGATATATCAGGGCCCATACAGCTTGAATTTGTCGTGAGCAAGGGAGCGGAAGATGCCGTGCTTACGGTGCCGCAGTTGGCGGGCCTTTCAATACCTGCGGCTCTGGAACGAATCGGGGCCAGCGGCATTAATTTTTCTTTTTCCCTACGCGCCGCGCAGGGGCAGGAAAAGCCTGAGACAGTGGTTGCCCAGCAGCCTGAGGCAAATTCAACGATTAATGCGGATGCCGTAGTTCAGCTAACGGTAACTCCGCCGCAGAAACTCAATGATGATGAAGTATTCAAATTGTTCCGTTATGCGATACCGACAAATCCCTACCCGCTGGCAGTGCGCCTTGAGGCACAGTACCCGTCCGGCGATAGGGTGCGGATTATAAATGTTGAATATCTGGGCGGCGTTTTCACCGTGCCCTGCAAAGTTCCCGCCGGCAGTATTTTGATTCTTTCGATGATGAACCGGGAGATTTACCGCGAGACGCTCAACCCCCAGCCGGAGCCGCTTTCGCTTGAGCAGCTATAGGGGAATTTAATCCTGCATAAAAACTCTTTTGTATCATCGGGCAGATCGCCGCCTATTTCAAGGTGGCGAATGATTTTACCCAATGCGGACAAGAGTTTTTTTCCTGCCCTGCGGTAGGCAAGCGTTTTTGTCATTGCGTGACGGTAAAACGGATCGGTTTTTAACAGCGGCTCAATAAATTTTTTGCGGAATTCCATAACCATGCCGGGCAGGGCGAGAATTATTGTTGGCTTCAATGCGCCTGCCGCAGTACAAAGCTGCTGCGGCGACAGCTCCTCATCGGGGTAGATAGTCAAGGAGCCGGCGGCGACTGCCCGCAAAAGCCCGCAGGACAATTCAAAACTGTTGGCAAGGGAAATTGTTGAAAGCAGGCGATCCCTGGGAAAAATTGTTACGCGGCCCGAAGCGGCGCTTTCCAGAAACTGGCGGCCAGTCACTGTTGTTTCACGGACAGACTCGGCGACCGCCCCCGCGCTTGAGTAAAACACTGCCGCCGGCTCATCCGGCCGGGCAGGGGGGAAATGCGCCGCGTTTTCGGGTTCTTCCAGAGGCAATTCTGTGCTAATCCCGTTGAGCGCGACCGATATAACGGTTTTTTCAGCGCGGACAGGGGATGCCTGCTGCTCCGGCTCTGCCGCTCTAATACTGTCAATAATAATCAGCGGTATTGAAGGATCGATAGAATGTTTGCTAGAATGTTCGGTTGAAAAATCGGTTGAATGATCAATTGGAAGATCAAAGGGAGCGCGTTTTTCCGCGCCGATAAACGCCGAGGCATGGCGGCGGCTTACGCAGATTGCGGAAAGTCCCGCATTCGCGCAGATATGATTGATTAGTTCAGGCGGGGAATCGGGGGCAACTGGCACGCACGCCGCTCCTGCCAGCGCAATGCCAAACCACATCGCAGCCCATTCCGGGCGGTTTTCCGCTAACAGCAGAACGCGGCTGCCTGCCTTTACGCCCAGACTATCCAGCAGCAGCGCAAATTGCCGCTGGCGTATTCCCAGCAAGCGGTAACTCGTCAGGCAGCAGATTTTTCCTTGTCGATATATTTCAATCGCTATGCGCTTGTTGTACTTTTCAGCGGAAGCAAGGCACAGGCTGGCTACGCTGGCTACGCTAATATGTTGGTTTTTCTTCATAATCTTTTGACCTGATTTTTTAGTTTCGGTTGCAATGCGGCATCTTGCAATAAGAAGCGTCTGCGGCTAGAGTATGCTATGCGGCAAAAAAATTCAATAATGCCTGCGCCCGGCAGCGCGCTGCGATTCTGTGCATCTGTGTGGATACTGCTGGCCGCCGTTATACCGGCATGGCCCCAGCAAGCTGCATCCGTCGATTCAGCGGGGACTGTCGGCGTTAGCGGATCAGCCGGGCAAAGTTTGCCTGAAACGGGTGTCAGTACGTCTTCTGCATATATAGGGATGAAAGTCGATGAGCTTTTTGCGCGTTTTGGTCCGCCTCGGTCTGTGTACGCAAGCAGGGGGCAGGAAATGTGGCAGGACGATGTGGTTTTTGTGTACGATAGCGGCGATTTTTATATTTTCAAGGACCGGGTTTGGCAGGCAGGATTCAAGAGCGCCTATGGCATAAGAGTGGGCGACACCAAACCCGCAGTCGTTCTGGCCTTGGGCGAAGCTGTAACAGATCAGGGAGATTACATCCTGTATCCGCTGCCCCCGGCGGGCTGGCCTTTAACGCTCCGCGTCCATTTTACCGCCGCCGGCAGAGTATCGGCAATTTATATCTATCGCCCGGATTTTTGATAAAACCCCTTTTCACGGCTTTTTGATTCGATTTTTCTTGATAAATTCCGCTTTTTCTGTTATGTTCTATTTATGGCGCGTGAACATATAGCACCCACCAAAAGCAACCTGCTGCGTACTAAGGAACGCCTGGCTACAGCCGAGGAAGGCTATGACCTTCTGGAGCAAAAGCGGGAAATTCTCGTCATGGAACTCATGGCGCAGGTTGAGCGGGTCAAACTTTTGGAAAAGGAAATGAATGCGCGGGTCAATACCGCTTACCCCTGCCTCAAGCGCATGCTGGTAGTAGTCGGCAGGGAGCGGGCGGAGCGGCTGGCGCGGAACATCCATTACCACTTTGAACTCAAGGAAAAACAGGTGGTAGCCGCCGGAATGAGGCTTCCGGGGCTGGAAATTCGCCTTCCTACGGCGGAATTGAAATATTCTCCTGCAAATACATTTGCGGAATGTGATGAAACCGTGTTAGAATTCTTTGAGTTGCTCAAGATATGCACCGAATTGGCGGCGGTCAGGACCATTGCGTGGCGGCTGGCGCGGGAGGTTCGCAAAACTCAGCGCAGGGTAAACGCGCTGGAAAAAATGGTAATCCCCACTGCACGGGAGACCAAGGGATATATTGAATCGGTTCTGGAAGAAAAGGATAGGGATGCCTTTTTTACCAGTAAGCTCTTGAAGCGGAAAAATGCCGCAAAGGCGGGATAGTTTGAATAAACTATTTCATGGAGGGTAACACTATGTTCACTCAATCGAGCGGACAATGCATCAGGGGGTTCTATCGGTGAAGCCGCTCATTTCCAATATTGTAACAGGCATAACAGGTTCCGACGCTTCAATTCTGGCGGCTAAATACGCCATTGTATTGGCGAAGTTATATCAGTGCAGGCTTACTGCCGTCTATGTAGTGGATACCGCGACAATCAAACAGCTTACCATGAGTAAAATTTTTATTCAGGAAGAAAGCGCCGGGTATGAAAAAAGCCTTGAGGCAAACGGCCAGCGCTATCTTTCCTTTGTTGAGGAACTGGCAATGGCCAAGGGCATTAAGGCGGAACGCGAGATTCGCAAAGGCTCGGTATGCACGGAGATACTCAGCGTGGCTGATGAAAAAAAAGCCGACCTCATTATCCTGGGGGGATGGGAAAGAGGCCGGAGCGCCCGTGACATTATCAGCCATTCTCATCGGGAAATAATGGTACAGGCCAAATGCTCAGTTATACTGGTGAAGGAACCGGGCATCGATCTGATTTACAAACAGGCATAAAATATGCGAATTGTGATAGTCAGCGCGGCTCCCGGTCGAAAAGCGCCTCCCGATTATGCGCTGTCTTTGGCACAGGGCATGAAGGCAATGGGGCACTATGTTGATGTTCTTGACGCATGGACCGGAGACGGCCACCGCCTGCCCGGGTACGATTACGTCGTGGCAGTTACGCAGGCAGCCTCATTTTTTTCTGGGAAGATTCCCGAAATTGTTCCCGCAATCCTGTCTGCCGCTTCAAATCTGGTGGGAAAGAAAGGCGCGGCCTTTGTCATGAAAGGCGGCCTGTTTACCGACAGGGCGCTGGCTAATCTAATGAAGGCCATGGAAAAAGAGGGGATGCGGGTAAACTGGAGCGATATACTCTTTAATCCGCCTCATGCCGAGGCAATGGGGAAACTGATTGGCGCGTAACGAGTGAAAAGAAAATGGATAAAATAGAACAACGAACATAGGGTAATTAAAATGTTACAGTTCCTGGGGAGGGGCGCGGCATACGCAGCTGGCGGTTTTTCCGGCGGGGGCGGCCACGCAGGGCTAGTTTTTTTTTAGGAAAAATGGTATATATTAATATCATAAAACTTTCAGGAGATCATAATGAAAAAGTTGTTTGTGTTGATTATTTTGTTTGCTGTTATGGCAAGTGTTTCGCTCTCTGCGTGGGAAGCGAGTGATTTGGCCAAATTTCCGAGTTGTATGACGGAGAAAAGCTGGCTGCTTAATTTTGGCGTTGGATTTCACAATGTAGCATATGGGGTACTTTTTGGTAAAAATTACATTTTCGTCCCACCGCTTCAATTAAGCCTTGATAAAAATGTTCCTCTTGGCGACAAGGGCCTTCCGTTTTTCTTTGGCGGCACTGTGGGGTATTGGGGACACGGTTATAAGTACAATAACGAAAAATGGTATTACAGCAACCTAACCATTCTTGGCCGTTTCGGGTACCATTTTAATTGGGGCGTTGATAAGCTTGATACCTATGCGGTTGCCCGTCTCGGGTGGAGTTTTAATATAGGCGATAAAAACTTATGGCAAACCTCCGCCTATCGTTTTTATCTACCCGACCATCTCAGAATAGGCGTAAATATCGGTGCCCGTTACTACCTGACGGATTGGTTCGGTTTCTGGGCAGAAGCTGGTATAGGCACGTATCGAAGCGTGGATATAGGGCTTGCCTTTAAATTCTAAATCTTTTGCCCTAAAACGACAGCTTGCCCTGGCAGGCGGCATTAAAAGCCGCCTGTCCCGCGCAGGATTCATTTCCCGCTCAGAATATCATAGAGCCGCCCCAAGTCTTCCATGGAATAATAGTCGATGAGGATGCGGCCCTTGGTATAATCGCCGTCTATAACAACCTTTGTCCCCAGTTTTTCGATGAATTTTTCCTGCATGGCGTCCAATTCGGGGTCCCGCGCTGAGGCGCTTTTGCCTTCCGTTGCCGCTGCCCCCGCAGGCGGCTTGTTCAGCGCGGCGGCGCGTTTTTCCGCATCCCTGACGGAAAGGCCCTGCGCCAGAATCTCCTGAAAGAGTTTTTCCCGCTCTTTTTTGTCGATAACTGCCAAAAGCGCCCTCGCGTGACCGGGGCTGACGGCCCCTTGCACAAGGCTTTTTTGAATATCTGCGGAAAGTTTCAAGAGCCGCAGCGAATTGGCCACTGTGGAGCGGTTTTTTCCCACCCGCTGGGCTACCTCGTCCTGGGACAGGTTCGAGTAATCCATCAGGTTTTTGTACGCAGCCGCTTCTTCAATGGGGTTAAGGTCAGTGCGCTGAATGTTTTCAATAAGGGATATTTCCAACTGCTTTTGGTTGGTATAGGCCCGTATTATTGCCGGGACTTCGCTCAGGCCAGCAAGCCGGGCGGCCCTGGTTCTCCGTTCACCCGCGACAATGGTGTAAGTGCCGTCTCCCGCGTCAGTGGCAATAATGGGCTGTATGATACCGTGTTCGGCAATTGAATCCGCCAGCTCCCTCAGTTCGTCTTCGTTGAAATTTTTGCGGGGCTGCCCCGGATTTGGCGTGAGTTTTTCCGGGGAAATCATCACCACGCCATCGCCGGTTTTGCCGGCTGGAAAGGCCGCGCCCTCCCTGTTTTTTTTGCCTGTATCCAGCCCATCAGAATCATCGGTTATTCCGTCAAAACCGGAGTCTGCGTCCGGCAAAAGGGCCTCAAGCCCCCTGCCCAATCCTTTTTTAGGCGCCATTTGTCCCCCCTTCTGTTTTTACGGCGACTTCTGCGGCCTGCGAAGAGCGCCGGATTAGCTCCAGGGCGAGGCTGTGGTAGGCTTTGGCTCCCGGGCATTGCGGATCGTATTGCGAAATAGGCATTCCGTGCGAGGGCGCTTCGGAAAGGCGGATATTGCGGGGAATAATGGTTTTAAAGACCCTGTTTTTAAAGTAGGCGCTTACCTGCTTTATCACATCCTGGGCCAGCCGCGTACGGGGGTCGTACATAGTAAAAAATATGCCCGCAACGGAAAGGGTTGGATTAACGGCCTTCTGAATCCGCTTGATGGTTTGCAGCAAGAGGCTAAGCCCTTCCAGCGCGAAGTATTCGCACTGCATGGGGATAATGACCGAATCCGCCGCGACCATGCCGTTTATGGTTAATACCCCCAGGCTGGGCGGGCAGTCAATCAGAATATAATCGTACTTATCCAGCAGGGGGGCCAGCGCGTTTTTTAGATAAAACTCCCGCCTTTTCTGCCCGATAAGTTCCACTGCCGCGCCGGAAAGGTCTATGCTGGCGGGAATTGCGTGGAGTTTTTCAATACCGGTTTTTCTGATAACCTGGCCCATATCGGCAGTGCCGGAAAGGAGCTCATACACGCCCGGCTTGGGCGGCTTTATTCCCATGCCGCCGGATAAATTCGCCTGGGAGTCAAAATCCACCAGCAGCGTTTTTTTCCCTTCTTCCGCGAGATAGGCGCCAATATTAATCGCGGAAGTGGTTTTCCCCACCCCGCCCTTTTGATTTACAAAGACAAACACTTTGCCCATAGCATGAGTATACACAATAAGCGCGGAAAATACTATGGTTATGGTTTCCATAATTTTTTCCTAAACTTCCAGTAAACTAAAAAAATACTTCTACATTTCATGGCATGAAATATACTAACATAATCACTTGGTTTTTTGGGATTTTTCTAGTATATTATAGTAGGGAGAATAATATGGGAATAGTTCGTGCGGAAATAACCCTCAAAAACGCAATTGATATGGGTAACGCCCGGCGGGGGATGATTAAAGATTCTGAAATACGTCAAACAACGGTTACGGCAGTAGTTGACACCGGAGCGGGGACGCTGGTGATCAATGAAGCGATTCGTGAAAAACTGGGACTCGAAATAACAGGAAAGCGTCGGGCAACATTGGCCGACGGCGCGGCGCATGATTACGAGGTAACAGAACCGGTAAGCGTTCATTGGAAAAACCGGGATTCATCTTGCAATGCGTTTGTTTTGCCCAATTCAAACAAAGTGCTGCTGGGGGCTATTCCGCTGGAAGATATGGATTTAATCGTGAATCCGGCAAAACAAGAATTAGTTGGCGCACATGGTGATGAAATAGTGACATATCTTTTTTAAGTGAAATGCCTCTCTCTTTTCTTTTGTTAATTGCTCATTTTTCATTCTTCGCTTTTCATTCTCACAGGGCTTGCCTTGCAGTATAATACCCATTATTCTGATAGTAACAATGAATCCGATTCGTATGCTGGTAATGGATTTGGATGACACGCTGCTGCGCTCAGACCTCACCATTTCCCTGGGTGCCCGAAACGCTATTAAAAAGGCAGAGGCTGCCGGGGTGACCATTGTGCTGGCTTCCGGCAGAACTTTGGCCGCCATGGAGCGATTTTCGCGTATTTTGGGCATGAACAAACGCCCCGGCTACCTTATCTGCAACAACGGAACCACCATCTATGAAAGCAATACCGGCAACATCGTGCATGAACAAACGCTGAATCCTAGCATTGCGCTACAGGCATTTGACCTTGTCGATGCCGAAGGTTTTGCAGTTCAAATTTACGAGGATGACACTATGTATGTGTCCCGAACCAATGAGTACACCGAGTATGATAAAAAGCTTACGGGGCTAAATCAGGTGGTTGTGGAAAATTTCAGGGATATGGCAGGGCAGGGCTGTCATAAATTGCTGATTCCCGCTGACCCGGCGCTCCTTGCGCCGCTGGAAACGATACTGCGAAATTATATAGGCGATGATGTTACGCTCTTTACCAGCAAGCCGTATTTTTTGGAAATACTGCCCGCCTTAACTGATAAGGGAACTGCTCTGGCAAAGGCCGCAGAATTGGCAGGCGTAAAACAGGAAGAGGTGCTGGCAATCGGGGATTCCATGAATGATGAGGCAATGATCCGCTGGGCCGGCGTGGGAGTCGCCATGATAAACGGAAACGAGCGCATAAAAAGCATTGCCGATTTTGTAACGGAAAGGTCAAATAACGATGACGGGGTTGTTGACGTAATCGAAAAATATATATTAACAGGGAGAATAGCCAATGGATGATTCAAGCGCAGCTCCGCCCGCACAGGGCAGTAACGCCCAGCCAAATGAAAATTTCCCGCAGCCGGATGATATTCCAATCAGCACGATTGATTCGCCTTCGGTGGTACTGGAACTTATCTATCAACTGAAAATAAAGGATGTGATGGTCACCGCGATTATCACCGGAAAAAAGACTCAGACAATGCGGCATATTCAGGCGATGATGCGCGAAAACTATATCACCGGTATTCCCATTGTTGAAGGGCAAACACTGGTGGGCCTTGTTTCTATTCATGATATTGTAAACGCTCTGGATGAGGGCTATATCGACAGTCTGGTAGAAGATAAAATGACAAAGAACATTGTTGTTCTACAGGACGATATGCCACTGTCGTTTGCAATTTCGTATCTCAATAAATACCGATTCGGGCGGTTTCCGGTGCTCAACAAGAATCATGAGCTGGTAGGCATTTTATCTTCCACGGATGTTATTCGCACTTTGTTAGTTGAAATGAACCGCGAGGTGCTCAGGCTTGAAAAGCTGAACAAAAATTCCAGCGGTACTGTCTCCGCGTTTTCGGAAATGGAATTCACCATACCGCGCTACGATTTTGAAATTGCGGGCAGGGCATCAACCGACATTAAAAAGGCGCTGAAGCAGCGGAATTTCAATCCAAAGTTTATCCGGCGTGTTGCGGTTGCGAGTTATGAACTGGAGATAAACCTTGTGGTACATTCCAACGGCGGCACTCTCCGTTATTCGATACTGCCCGACAAGGTGATAATTGTCGCCGCAGATACAGGGCCGGGCATAGCGGATGTGAATCAGGCATTGCAGGAAGGCTGGTCAACCGCCAATGAATATGTCCGTTCCCTCGGCTTTGGCGCGGGAATGGGGCTGGCAAATACCAAGCGGGTCTCGGATGAATTTACAATCAACTCCGCTTTAGGTATGGGTACGACTGTTCGTTCAGTGGTATATCTCAATTCGCCAAAGGATGAATAAATGACGATTAAAGAAATTGCCGCAGTGCTGGACGCGGAAATCTGTCAGGATGAATTTGAAGACAAGCCTGTTACCGGCGCGTATACTTCGGATTTGCTTTCCGATGTTATGGCAAATGCCCACGACAGCGGCGCGTTGATTACCATACAGGCTCACAAGAACACCGTGGCCGTTGCCACGCTTGCCGGCGTTTCGGTTATCGTTATCTGCAATTCGCGGCCAATTCCGCCTGATATGACGGAGGCCGCAAAGGATGAAGAGATAGCGATAATTCGTACAAAGGAAAACCAATTTACTGTTTCCGGTAAAATTTGGGATTTGCTTAAAAATAAAGGGGATTCTTAAAATGAAAAAAATTTACATCGTTACAGGCGGGACAGGGNTTGTTGGCAACAATGTTGTAAAAAAATTGGAGGATAGAGGGGAGACCGTTGTGGCGCTTGCCCGCGACCCCGAAAAGGNAAAAAAAGCTCTTGCGGGCTGCAAGGCTGCGATAGTTTATGGGGATGTGAGGAATCCGGACGACCTTGAAAAATTATTTATTAACGGCAATAAAAGCGAGTATGTTTTTATACACACAGCATCGCTTGTGCATATAGGGAATGATAAAAAAATCATAAAAGAAATGTTTGATATAAACCTTAACGGCGCAAAAAATGTTGTTGAGGTTTGCAAAAAACATAAGTGCCGCCTGTTATATGTAAGTTCGGTGCATGCAATTACCGAACCCAAAAAACGGGCGCTCACAAGCGAAATTGAAAATTTTGACCCGAAAACAGTTGTGGGGGTATATGCAAAAAGCAAAGCCGGTGCCAGCAAAATTGTTATGGATGCAATTAAAAATGATGGCTTGGACGCGGTTATTGTTCATCCTGCGGGAATTACGGGGCCTAACGACTGGTCCAACTCTCATTTAACTCAGATGGTTGAAGACTTTGCCTCAGGCAGAATCCCCGCCGCTTGCGGTGGCGGATACGATTTTGTTGATGTTAGAGACGTTGCCGACGGAATACTTGCCGCAATCGAAAAAGGAAAAAAGGGAGAGCGCTTCCTGCTGTCTAATAAATATTATTCGGTTAAAGAATTGCTCGGTTATCTATCCGATTTGGGCTTGGGCAAAAAACCAAAAATTACAATGCCGATTTGGCTTGCGGTCTTTTCACTGCCGTTTTTGGGTTTGTATTTCAAAATTCGCAAAGAACGCCCGCTTTATACATCTTACTCATTATATACTCTGGGGAGTAACAGTAACTTCAGCCATGCAAAGGCAGAGCAGCAGCTTGGCTTTAAACCCCGCAGTTTGAAGGAAAGCCTGGCTGATACCGTTAAATTTTTGGGACTTAAAGCAAACGTAGATGGCGCTTAACAGCCGAATTTGCGTGAGAGGGGTGTTTGGCAGTGTTGGCAGATTTGCATAATCATTCGTGCCTTTCGCCGTGCGGTTCTCTGGATCTTTCTCCCCGGAGGCTGGCAGAAATTGCCGCAGGTAAAGGCGTAAACATACTGGCCTTAACCGATCATAACTCCAGCCTTAATTGCCCGGCATTCAGAAAAGCCTGCTATATGAATAACATTATCCCTATATTTGGCATGGAGGCCACCAGCAGCGAGGAGATTCACGTTCTGTGCCTGTTTACGAATTTGGAAGCAAGCCTTGCCTTTAGCGAATACGCGTATTCGATTTTACTGCCCTTTGTCAACGATCCCGCAAAAACCGGGGATCAGGTTTTTGTTGATGAAGATGATTACATTGAGGGAGAGGTTGAATACTATCTGGTAAATCCGCTTGAATTATCAATAGATGCCATAGGCCCAAAAGTCGCCGAATACGGCGGCATTGTGATTCCCGCCCACGTTGACCGCCCCGCGTTTTCAATGACCAGCCAGCTCGGTGTCGTGGTAAGCGGCCCCTGGGAAGCCATTGAATGCGTGCGGATTCCTCCCTTGTCAGCTCCGTCCCAGCCTCTGGACACGCTGGGCTATCCGCTGATTACATCTTCTGACGCGCATTACCCGGAACACGTGGGCCGGCGTCCCTTTGATCTTGATGTCGCGCCGGAGAAATTGCAGCCCGGCGGCCCGGGAACAGAGGCGGATATGGAAGCGTTTTGTTCCGCTCTGGGCAGGCGGCTGCGGTATGGCATTTCTCCCAAAGAAGAAGATCAACGAATTACACGAATAACTACGAATGAAGACAAGTAAAATTCTTAAGATTTTTTACCACAAACCGCACGAACCAACACGAACAAAAAGAAGAAGGTCAACGAATTACACGAATTACACGAATAAAGACCGATTGGATTCTAAGAATTTTTTACCACAAACCACACAAACCAACACGAACAAAAAGAAGAGGGTCAGCGAATTACACGAATAATTACGAATAAAGACCGATTGGATTCTAAGATTTTTTACCACAAACCGCACGAACCAACACGAACAAAAGATAATCATGAAGGTCAGAAAAAACATGAAACAACAAGTTCGTGTGGTTAGTTTGGTTCGTGGTAGAATTCTTCCTCTTGCCGGACATTCTCTCTCCATGATAGAATATCCCATGCCTAAAAAACCGCCCTTAACCGACACCAGCAAACTCAACCAGATAGACGCGTACACCTACCCTGAATACGACCGCGCCAACATTCCCCCGGTAGG
>JGI24698J34947_10000995_pt1 | contig 14542 bp, 12 predicted proteins | sample TergutMp193P3_FD_34947 | JGI IMG/M metagenome (IMG submission 34947) | reverse complement strand
AAATTCCTTGCAATCAGCGTCCCCCCTTAACCTGCGAAACTTTAACAATTTCGCAGGTTGTCCCCCCGTTTTTTCCGCCCGGAGGGCTAACGGGGGGAACGTCGCATTCTAAAACCAGACTTAATCAGCGGCTACTATAGTAAAATTTATTTTCTATATTTTAACACCTGTTTATTTCGGAATATAGCTCAGCCTGGTAGAGCGTCTGCTTCGGGAGCAGAAGGTCGTGAGTTCGAATCTCGCTATTCCGACTTCCCTGTTTTTGGTTCTTTTTCTATATTATATATGGCTTGTGGGCCAAGTTTAACCCTATAAATCGGGGAAACGCATGTCATATAAGGAGAAAATTGTATGGGTATGGAACGAAAGACAATATTTTTGGTAGATGACGACGCTACAAACCTGGCGGTAGGCAAAACCGTGCTTGCCCAGCATTACAAGGTTCTCACTCTGGATTCCGGGGAACGTCTTTTAAAAGTGTTGGAAAAGAATATCCCGGATTTAATTCTTTTAGACGTTGAAATGCCCGGAATGAATGGATATGAAACCATAAAAGCCATAAAAAACAAAAAAGAAACCGAAAATATACCGGTTATTTTCCTGACAGCGAAAAGCGATGGCGAGAGCGAATTGGAAGGGCTGTCGCTGGGCGCAATAGATTACATAATAAAGCCGTTTTCTCCGCCGCTTCTGCTCAAACGGATTGAAGTCCATTTGCTCGTGGAGTCTCAGGAGCTGGAACTTAGAAAATATAATGACCACCTGCAAAAAATTGTGGAGGAAAAGACGAGGTCTGTTGTAAAACTGCAAGATGCGATTTTGAAAACCATGATAGAGCTTATAGAACGTCGCGATTACACTACCGGCGGGCATATTGAAAGAACAACGCGCTATTTGAACATTTTGCTCAAAGCAATGCTGGAAAGCAATTTGCAAAAGGAAAAAATATCATCATGGAATTTAGACCTGATGTTGCGGTCGGCGCAATTGCATGATTTGGGCAAAGTTGCGATAAAGGATAGCATTCTGCAAAAGCCGGGCAAACTTCTGCCTGATGAATTTGAGGAAATTAAGAAGCATACGACCGTTGGCGAAGAAATTATAGAAACGATAAAGAAGAATTCGGGGGAAGAGGCATTCTTGGAATACGCAAAAATTTTCGCCGCCACTCACCATGAAAAATTTGATGGGAGCGGTTACCCAAAAGGGTTGAAAGGCTATGAAATTCCGCTTCAGGGAAGGCTATTGGCTATAGCCGATGTTTATGATGCGCTTGTTTCGGAAAGGCCGTATAAAAAGGCCTTTTCGCACGAAGAAGCGGTTGATATTATTGCTAAAGGCAAGGGAACGCATTTTGACCCCGAACTGATAGATTTATTTCTCAGCATTTCCGATGAATTTAAAAATGCTGCTGCACCGCTTAAGGAAGATCAAAAATGAATCAACGCATTGAAGAATTCACGCGCGATGAGAAGAATTTCATCTATTTCGACTTGTCGGAGTTTAAAACTAATGACGAATATACAGCTTTTACCGAGGCGGCCAAAGAACTTATAGCAAAATACGCCGAACACTCCGTGCTAACCATAACCAACATTAGAGATGTCTGGTTTGATACGGAAACAAAAACCATAGTTGCGGGCTGGATGAAATTTAACGAGCCTTATGTAAAATGCGGTACCGTAATAGGTTTTGACGGCATCAAAAGAATGCTTGTCAATTCCATATTCAAACTTAGCGGCAGAAAAAACATGACCTTTACCTCCGATAAGGAGCAGGCGATTGAATGGTTGCTAAAACAGAGATAAAAATGCAAATCGTGAAACTTATCAAAAAATGCAAGGCACGTTTTCAAGAGTACGGCGAGGAATCCGTCCGCAATACTTTTGAAGGCGAACTCGATTACGAAGCCGGCAAACTTTTCTTTACAATGCTAATAGCAATGGTAGCATGGCTGCATTATATACCCAGCGATTTGAAATTGCATCAGTTCCCAATATTCGTCATTTTTATCAGGGTGGGTCTTAGCCTGTTGAGCGTCTGTTTAATTGCGCTGAAATTTACAAACCGTTTCAGATATAGTCCGTGTATAATGATGAAGATAATGATAAGCTATCTTTTTCTCGGAACATCGGTAATTACTGCTACTGCCGGCGAATTTGCAAGCACATATCTCGGAGGTTTATGCCTTGTATTGATGATATCTGCCTTTACGCCCTTTTCCTTAAAGTTTAAAATTGCGGGAATTATATTTTCCACTGCATTGTTTTTTGTATTGGGAGCATTGGTCGGTTTGGATTTTTCCAATGATTTTGTTCAGTATTCAATTAGAGATTTGTTTTCCTCATTTTTGTTAAGCATATCGCTTACCTGTGTTACGCACGTTGTAAAATACAGACTGTGGGAGCAACGGCAAAAATTAAATGAACTGTTGGAGCAGAATATCGCTCTCATTGAGAAAGCGGAAAACGCATTAAAAGCAAAGAACAACTTTTTGGCAAAAATGAGCCATGAAATCAGAACGCCTATGAACGCAATCATAGGAATGTCGGAACTTGCCTTGCGGGAAGACAGGCTGGCTACCGCAAAAGAACACGTTCTCACTATCAAACAGGCAGGCGTAAATCTTTTATCTATAATCAACGATATTTTGGATTTTTCAAAAATTGAAAGCGGGAAACTGGAAATAGTCCCTGCCAATTACCTCTTTTCTTCTCTGGCAAACGACGTTATCAGCATTATCAGAATGAGGGTTATCGATCCCAGACTGCGGTTTGTGGTGAATATAGATAGCAGCATACCGAACGCTCTTTTCGGGGACGAAACGAGATTCAGGCAAATATTGCTCAATGTTCTGAGCAACGCTGTAAAATATACCAAAAAGGGATTTGTATCCTTTTCCATAAACGGAGAAATGACCGGAGATGACATGATTCTCCTGACCATAGATATTGCGGACAGCGGCATAGGCATAAAACAGGAAGATATAGGAAAGCTATTCGGAGATTTCGTTCAGGTGGATTTGGCAGCCAACAAAGGCGTTGAGGGCACGGGGCTTGGGCTTGCCATAACAAAAAACCTTATCAAGGCGATGGGCGGAGACATAAACGTTTATTCGGAATACGGAAAAGGCAGCATATTTACCATTACCATGCCGCAAAAAATAAGTTCGCCCGAACCTTTGGCAACTGTTGAAAAGCCAGAGGAAAAAAGCGTGCTTGTTTATGAGCGGCGGCAAATATACGCCGATTCCATGGTCTGCAATATAGACAATCTGGGTGTAAACTGCGCGAGAGTTAAAAACGATGAGGAATTGCGCGAAAAGTTGAAGGCCAAGGATTATTCTTTTATATTCGTCACCTACGTTTTATTGGAAAAAGTGAAAAAAATATTATCGGAACTGGGTTCCAAAGCTCAAATTGTGGCGCTTACGGGCTTCGGCAGCGCAATAGCCGATAATGGTTTGAGTACGCTTGCAATGCCGGTGTATTCCATATCGGTTGCCAATATATTGAACGGCTTGTCCGATACTTTTTCTTACAACACAAATGCCAGCGTTACAACGAGATTTGTAGCACCGAGCGCGAGGATTCTTATTGTTGACGACATCAGCACGAATTTGCAGGTAGCCGAAGGTTTGCTGCTGCCTTACAAGATGCAGGTTGATTTACGCCTAAGCGGCGCAGAAGCGATTCAAGCGGTGAAGGCAAACCGTTATGATTTGGTGTTTATGGACCACATGATGCCGGAGATGGACGGCATAGAAGCGACCAAACGCATAAGAGAGCTGGGCGGCGAGTATTTGAATTTGCCTATTGTCGCATTGACCGCCAATGCAGTTTCCGGCGTGAAGGAAATGTTCTTGGCTAACGGATTCAATGATTTCTTGTCAAAGCCCATTGATACGATTAAATTGAACACGATTTTGGAAAAATTGCTCCCAAAAAAGAAACAGGAAAAAACAAAGGAGGAAATTAAAAATGAAGATGATTTAAATATAATTATAGAAATTGAGGGCGTTGATGTTAAGAGCGGCATAGCGATAACAGGCGGAAAGGTTAAAAATTATTTGCAGACGCTGGCCGTGTTCCACAAGGACGGGATTCAGAAGATTGGAGAGATCAAAAAGTGTCTGGAAACGGATAATTATCCCTTGTATACAACATATGTCCATGCGCTGAAAAGCGCTTCTGCAAACATAGGAGCCAAAGGGATATCCGAGGCCGCAAAAGCACTGGAAATTGCGGGCAAGCAGGAAGATATGAACTTTATCAAATTGCATAATACTCCATTGCTAACGGCTTTGCAAACCCTTTTGGATAATATAAACACGGTTATTTCGGCTAACAACGAGGGCAAGCAAAAAGAATCTGTGAATCTCGATGCTCTTAAGAGCAAGCTGGTTAGATTAAAGGAAGCATTTGATACTTTTGAGCTTGATGTTATTGATGAAGTTGCAAACGATTTGCAGGAATTTACGCAAACGCCTGAAATTGGCGGCAAGGTGAAAGAAATTTTGCAAAGCGTATTGAGGGGTGACTACGATAAAGCCTTATCCGAGATAAACGTTTTATTAACGGCCTAGTATTTCCAGAACTCTGCTTACTCTTGAATTGCTTTGGGCGAGCATTGAGAGAGCGGCCTGTTGCTGAATTTGCGCAGTGAGCAGGGTAGTGGATTCCTTTGCATAGTCTGCATCCTTAATTTTGCTTATATGGTCGTTCACGGTTATGTTTCTTTCTTCTAAATCTTCAACTTGATTGTCCATTCTATTCACCAAAGAACCCATATAGGAACGAATAGTGCCAAGAGAGCTTATTGCGGAATCCAAATCATCTATGGCTTTGCTGGCGCCGTTTTGGTAGGTTATGCTAAGGGTATCTATGCCAAGATTTTTCGAGGAAAGTTCCGGAATTGAAACCTTAACCTCATTTACATCATGGTATTTGCCGGGATTAACGCTAGGGCCTATGTGCAAAATACCGACTCTGGTTGGATATCCGGCGAAAGGCGTCCAGTCTTGGCTTTTATCTCTGATTGGATTTCCGTTTTTATCTAAGATTGGATTCCCGCCCTCATCTTTGACAACATTGATTAGATTTCCGTATTCGTCTCTTTCGGTATGTACTAGATCTCTTGTCTCATCGGAAAAAGAATCCCCTTTGTCGCCGAAAATCTGCTTTGTATTGAATGTTGTGCCGGCTGTGATTCTATCTATTTCTTGTAAAAGCCCGTTGGCTTCTATATTTAAATAATGGCGTTCCGTGCTTGATAAGGTATCGTTTGCGCTTTGAACGGAGAGTTCTCTAATGCGCTGTAAAATGTTTTGCACTTCGCCGCATGTTCCCTCCGCAATTTGCAAAAAAGCTGCGCCATCGGTCGAATTTTGCTTCGCTTTCTCGGAATTCCTCAGTTTGCTGGCTGCATTTTCAGCTTCGTAATTCCCGAACGGGTCGTCTTTTGCATTGTTTATGCGACTCCCTGTGGCAAGCCTTTCGGTTGCGCGGGTTAAAGTCTGATTGTGCAAATGGATTTTGCTCTGGTATATCATGGACGAAACATTGAACAGAGTGCTTGGCATAACTCACCTCATTTTATAAATAATCCATCAAAGTTCTTTGCATTAAATTTGCAGCCGCCTGCAAGCTCGCATTGTAAACCGCATCTGCCATCACAAACTGCGAAATAACCTCATCTAATTTAATATCTTCTATTCTAGAACGGGCATCGCTGTTGGCAATGGTCATCTCCGAATTGCGGTCATAAACCGTTGCAAGCCGGCCTAGCCTTGCGCCTTCAATAGCCTGCTGTTCCAAGTTTCTTTCGCGAGCATCATTGAGTGTTTTTATGCTCCCGCTGATTTGCTTCTGGTCGTTATACCAAAGCCCCTGCATAAGTTCTATTATTTCCTTGAATGAATCATCTTGCCCTTGCCCGTCTTTTCCGAACAGGTCATCGGGGTTGGTATTTATTTTCATGGTTATGCCGGTATCTATTTCCCTGTAAATCTCTCCGCTCATGTCTATTGAATTGCGGTAAATGTAATCAAATGACATATCAGGCGCAGAATTTTTCAAATTGCCTGTTGCGGGGTCATAAAAAGCCTCCTTTGCTTTTTCGCTTAAAAGCGTAATAGTACCGTTTACATAATCTATTTCGTAGTCCGGCTCGGTACCCTCAGGGCAATGAGCTTTCTCATACAAACCCGATATTTGAACAGAGCCAGGTATAATGCGCTGAACCATCGGATTATCGGGATACGGTTTTATATTGGGGTCCATGTATTCGCTATCGAAAAGCTGTATTGTAACAGAAGGAGTATTTTCAAAAGGCCTTGGGTCATCCGGAAGAATCGCCGGCGGATTTACAGGAACGCTAACCGGAGCCATTCTATAGTCCGCAGCGCCGTTTTTAATCTCATACGGTGGCTGGTTTGTCCATTTGCCGCTGAATACGTAGTCATCTTTATGCCTGGTTTGCGCAAGGGAAACCATTTGCTCCAAAAGTTCCCGAACTTCCATATTTGTAAATAGTCTGTTTTGATGGTTTTCAGTGTCGTTTGCAGCCTGAACCGCAAGTTCCTGGCCGCGTTGGAAAATATTATTCATGCTTTTATGGGTTGTTTCAAGGATGGTCATGTAAATCTCGCCATCATCCATGTTAATTTTCTTCTGCCCAAGCGAATTGAGGATATTCCTGTAATTCATGGCATTGGAAAAACCAACGGCATCATCGGAGGGGCGGTTTATCTTTTGCTCGCTGGCAATTTGCTCTTGGAGCTTAACAAGACCACCTGCGTTGCGCTGTAGGTAGCGCATCGTGGTATCATACATCGTTGTAAAAGTAACTCTAGCCATATTTATGAGAATGCAAAAAGCATGCCATTTGGTTTTTCTATCTTTATAGCGGAATAAAATGCCTTTAAAAGACATAAAAAAGATAATTGCTATTGCCAGCGGCAAGGGCGGCGTTGGAAAATCAACCGTTACGGCGAACCTCGCTATGGCTATTGCTTTGGAAGGAAAATCCGTAGGCATTTTGGACGCTGATTTGTACGGCCCTAGCATGGGCATAATGTTCGGATTGAATGGGGACGCAGTTCCCGCTTTTTCTCATGGGGTCAAGGTTGCCACCCTTGCGCAGTTGTTTCCGGCGGAAAAGGCGAATGCCTGGAGAGGGCCGCGCGCAGCCGCTCTTATCAACAATTTGCTGAATTTTGTGGACTGGGGAAGCCTGGATGTGCTGTTTATAGATTTGCCGCCCGGTACCGGCGATGTCCAGCTTTCCGTTATTCAGGGCTGTAAACTGAGCGGAGCCATTATGGTTTGCACTCCGCAAGCCGTGGCTCTTGCGGATTGCATAAAGGGCATAGACCTTTTTAATGAGACAAACGTTCCTGTTTTGGGTTTAATTGAGAACATGAGCAGTTTTATTTGCGATAATTGCGAGAAAGAGCATTTTATTTTCGGCAAGGAAGGAGTAAAAAACTTAGCGCAGACGCTGGGCATTCCGCTATTGGGGCAAATTCCCATTGAAGCATCCTTGATGCAAGGCGGGGAAAACGGTTTGCCGGCCGTGCTTGCGAACCCGAGCAGTACGGGAGCAAGGGTATTTGGGGAACTGGCTTTGAAGCTGCTTGAATCAGATTTCGCTAATGCCTGCCCATAAACATTCCTTTTGAGCGACAAGCAATATTTCGAAAATGAGTTTCAATCTACGTTTACTATATTCCCCCTGTGGTTAAAAACTTCATATGCCTGGAAGGCATAGACGGCTCCGGAAAAAGTACGCAAATTTCCGCACTGGAAAACTTGTTAAAAAGCAAAGGTCTGGAAGTTCTTTGCATAAGAGAACCGGGCGGAACGGAGATTTCCGAAGCGGTGCGGCAAATTTTATTAGACCCCGCGCATAAAGGCAAAATGAACGACATCACCGAATTGCTTTTATACAATGCCGCCCGCTCGCAGCTTATACACCAAGTGATAAAGCCGGCTTTGGAAAAAGGAGTTGCTGTTTTGGCAGACCGCTTTGCATACAGCACCCTTGCATACCAGGGCTATGGCAGAGGATTGGACATAGACATGATAAAAAATTTGCTCCGCATAACTTGCGGAGATTTTTTTCCGAACAAAACCTTTATTTTAGACATTGAAGTTTCCTTGAGCAGAGAGAGGCAGCTAAAGGATAAAACCAGAGGCAAGGCAGACCGCATTGAACAGGAAAAAAATGATTTTTTTGAACGGGTTGCCCAAGGCTACAGAACAATAGCAAAAGAAAATCCAAAGAATTGCGTTTTACTTAACGCTGCCAACCCGCCGGAAGATATATTCAGGCTCCTTGTTTCCCACCTTAACGGCTAAATTGTTCATCTTCTCTGAAGCTAAAAAAAGCGATGCCCGAAGTTTTGATTCTTGTGTTATTTAGAAATTCGGAAAGAGGCTGTTCTATAACCTTTCCCTTTAATTGCGAAGCGTGGCGAAACATCAAGCCTTTTTTGCCATTGACTGCAAATCCGGTATGCGCCGCATCCAATCCCGGCAAATCGCTCAAAATGGCAATTCCGAAAATTGTGTCTTTTGTAAATTTTACCGTGTCGGCATAAATAATTGCTTTTTCTTTTGAAAGAAATGGAATATTTATTTTTGGATTCGCTATACCGGGATCATTGAAAAATTTCTTTTTGTCTATTTCTTTTGCGAAAATTCCAGAATTATCGAATTCGGCAGCAAAATCAAATTTATTGTTTTTTGTCCAATCCGCTATCAAAAAATGGTTGCGCATATTATAATCTATGATTCCCGTTTCATAACGAATGCTTTGCAATACGTTGAAAAAATCATCGTAGTTTTTTGAATAGGCTAGAGCCAGAGCGAGTTCCATATATGTTAGGCAGTCCATTTCGCTGAAATTTACCCGTTCTTTGTAGCTTGGGTAAATAGAACGCCCTTCGCCCATAGGGCCTAAGAAATAGGGTTTGCCCTTTAATTTGCTTGAAAAATAGTTTATGCGCTCATATATGTTTTTTATGGATTTGCCTTCCTGCCATAAAATTTTTCCCTCTTCCAGTTGCGCAATTTCGCTGTTGTGATGTTTTGCTATGCGCGCCGCTATTGTGTCTAAAATATCGCGCGCCAAACTCTCGATTACTTTTTGCGCATTGTTCAGGTAAAAGGCAAAGGCAAGCGTGTCGCTGTCCGCGGCAATGTAGCCGGCAAGCCCGTGAACACCCTCTATAAAACCTGTTTTGAATCTGATTTTGTCTTTAAATTCGGCATCTGCCATTCGCTTGCCTGAGCCTGAAATTCCCGGTATCGCAAGCGAGGCAACATATATGTCGCCTTTCTTTTGTTTTCTCATGTATGTTAAAAGCGTGGTCAGGGAGTTGGGCTTTAATGAATTTTGCTGGGAAAGACCGCTGCCATCGGCAATCTTAAAACCTTCTGCTGAAATTCCTGCCCTTTGCAAGAATATCTTTTCGCTTAAAATTCCGCTTTCTACGCTTCCGTTTTGCCTTTTGTATTGCCCCAAATTGCGCAATAGCATTTCTGCGTGAAGGTTTTGGCTCCTTTGGTTTATTTCGTCTAGCAGGCTTTTCAATGGAGGGCCGGTTAAAGCGATGCTGTCTATGGCTCTAGCTCTGTACACTTCCTTATCTTCCACATAAACAATGCCGGATTTTTCAAGACTTTTCAAAAAAGCCATTTTAAAATAGGCTGTAGGGTTGCGAACAGGCAATACCACTGTGGAAAGGGAAATTTTTGGCCCGATGGTTCCGCTGAATGTAATTTCCGGTTTTACAGGGTCCATAGCATATTTATGCCTTGCTCTTTTGCCTGAAGTTTTTATCTCGTTTTTAATTTTTACATAACCAATATCGGGGATAACGGTTATCTGTGCTAAATCCCCGTCTTTTGCTCCGGGCCTTATTTCAATCAGTACGCAATTATCGTTAAAGGAAAGAGGTGAAATTTCCGCTCCGTACCATGAATCAAAAAATTTTTTGCGCCACTCCGCCGGTTTTCTGGGGCCTCTGAAAAAGGAGGTGTCCAAGTCCAGAATCCCGCGCACCGTGTCTATGCCCTTGCTTTTAAGAGAATCCGTTAAGTAGCTGAGGGAGGAAAGCGCGTCGGGGTAAAATCTTGCCGAAATATTAGGGTCGCCTCTGCCTTCTAACCTTAGCGTTCCGGAAAAAACTTTGCCCTTTTTAATCCCCTCCAGATGAACCAGAGTTTTAGGAGAGTAGTTCAGGGGCATGCTTTCCAGTGCTGCCGCCGTTACCAAAAGCTTTTGAGTAGAAGCCGGCGTGAACCATTCGTCTCCTTTGTGGCTATAAACAATGGAATCCGTTTTAACGGAACGAACGGAAATTCCCAATTTTGCGGTTGGGGCGAGATGCTCCGCATAGGCAACCAGAGAATCCAAAAAGGAATTGGCTGCAAAAGATGTAGTAGCCAGCAATAAAAATATAAGTCGCATTTTGCATAAATTTAGAAATCAGCACTTACTATATCCACGTTCTGAGCATTTGATGTACCCATTGCTGTAAGCTCATGACATAAAATATATCTTTTCTTCATTCCGCAGAAGTTTTATTCATCGTTTTTATAGCCTAATTCTTCCGCTTTCTTTTTGTACTCTAATTCTTTATCTTTATCTTCTTTTGCTTTATAAGCTTCTCCTATAGCGTAATATATTTTTGCATCCTTAACTAATTCAACTGCCTTTTTATAGTATTCAATCACATTGTCGTAATCCTTTTTAGCCATATAAATAAGCCCCAGGCCTAAATATGCCTTGTGATCGTTATATTTTTCAACAGCTTTTTCATAGAACTCCATAGCTTTGTCATAATCTGGTGGGCTTGCATAAGCTTCTCCGGCTTCGTAGAATAAGACATATTGCATTCCACAGCTTGTTATGAAATGATAATATAGAAAATCAGCGAACTTGCCAAGCATTGGCTTATTGCCATTTCTCGACCCGCCAGAGCTAGAACTGGAGACTCCCTCGCCTGCGGGTGTTTCCGAGCAGCCCGGGAACGCGGTGATTCTTGAATGCCCTACGCCTATTTTGTCGGGAGTCGGAGACGCAGGGTTTGTGCAGCTGCCATTGTTTGCATTCGGCTCTTTCCCCCTCTCCCCACAGCAAACCTCCTCCTTCCAGTCATTTACCAAATCATTCCGCCATTTTGAATCGCAGGCATCGCATGAGCCGCTCACGCAGTGTTCCGTTTCGCCGTTTGGCAAAGTTTTTGGGTACACATCTCCTTCAAACGTCCCGCCCAGGGAATCGCACCGCGCCCTGTGGTTCTCCAGGAGAACCTGCCGGGCGTAGTTCTCAGACTTGCCGCAGTAGTCGGGGGTAATTCCATACACTTCAAACTCAAACGAAACATTAAAAGATTTTGTTTTCATTTTTTCTTTTCCATTCGTAGAACGTAAGTTCCATCAGAGCGGCTTACAAGGCGGTACGGGGTTTTATTAAAAAATAAAATATATTCATCACTGCCTGATTTTTGTGAAGACAAGTAAATGCTACATATTTTTGCAACTTCGCTAGGTACGCATACAAGAGGCTCATATTTTATATTATATGAATTTAAGTAATTTTTAGCTGAATAAATTTCCTCATCGCCAGTATTCATAGCTTCTATTATCATTTTAGACATATTGCATACAGCATATTGCTCATGTATAGTATCTCTTATATCAAAGCGCATCTGCAATTTTTGTATATTTTCAACAATATTAATGCGCTCGGATTCTTTCAAACTGAAAAACAATATTTCTGGTAACGTTGCCATATCACATTTTTTAAAATTTTTAATTTCATTTAAAATTGCCTCAAAAAGCGAATCTGCATTTTTCAATTTAACGGAAGAAAATGAATCTAATTTAGATAAACATTCTGTATTGTAAATTTCGGAATCGTCTAGGTCATCTATAAAAGAATAATCTAGTCTTTTTACTAAAGAATCTGTTTTTTCGCATTTCTTTGCAATTTTTATATAGTAACTCCCTGAAATAGAATCATCAATAGATTTATCGGAACAATGAATATTTTTTTCCCATTTTACGAGAATATTTTTTCCTATTAGAGAATCAGTATTTACCGAATCAGCTTTATAAGAAAATATAGGATCAAAGCTATAGCCTGACATAGGATAAACCTCCCAAGGATATATATCTTTAAAAGAATTGCGTAAATCAAATCTTTTTGAATTTCCTGTATAAATGGCAGACCATGTTGAATATTTTATTGGATTATTTTTTTCAATATAAACAGTGACATAAGTTGCTGTTCCACAGTAGCATGATAATTGTTTTTTAGATAATTTCGGGGTAGGCATGGATTTCATATATCGCAGTAACTTTAATTCCATTATTTTTTCCTCGTGTGCAAGCGACGGCTCTTTGCATATATCTATTTTTTTCAGTGTATCTTTTTTCAAAATATCTTTGTTGACAAATAATTCTATTGGCATATCATATTCTGGCTTTTTTTTCAAAGTATCCAGATTAACAATTTCTTGAAATAAGCAGTATTCGGCAACAATACTGGAATCCAATGAAGCAAAAATGTAACTTAATGCTGAACAGAAAAATAACACAAAAATAAAGAAATTATTAGTTTTCACATACTTCTCCTAATTTATATCCGGTATTTTGAGGTCCGTTTGGATCATCGTGTCTTTGTTCAATTTCTATCCAATTATCGATTTTTTTCGTTATAATATCGCGAGCCTCATCAACAGCTTTTTTGCAATCGTTCATATTTTTAAATTCACCTTTTGGTAATTCCAAAACGGCTAATGCCAGCATTTTATTATAAGCTCTCACAAAATGTTGAACTTCGTGGTCATAAGTAGATTGAATTTCCTTTTTTGTTAGACATCTGCGTTCCCATAATTCTCCGTTTGGGCCTTTGAATACTCGTCTTGCAAGAAAAGATTGTTGTAATGCAATTATAGGTTTAATGAATTTTATTGAATACTTATCCATTATATAATCACCCGATTCGCATACACAAGGTTCTTTTTCTTTGTAGGAATTTTTCTCTTCTAAATCAAATACTAAAATAGGTTTTAAATTAGCTTTTCCAGGATCAAATTTTGGTGGACATATGCTTGCTGTTCTGCATTCCGCACTAGAGGTATCAGTCCAAGGAGTGTTTATATATGTAGGTTCTGGCATTCCTGCGGTTAAATCTGGAGAATTTTTCTTTAGCACATAAATATTTGATGAAGAAACATAAGGAGAATGTATTATAAAACTAGAATTATTTTCAAAATCAAAAGGTACGATTCCGTAAGGGTCCATCAAATAATATTTATATCTAGCGTCATCTTTTCTTGGAATTTTTCCAACACTGCCATCGTATGCATCGTGTGAATATTGTATTTTATCTGATGGTATTACTTTTACCGTATCTTCATAAGGCGATTCTCCGTATAAAAAAGATTGTACTCCATCTAGGCCAATTATTTGAGTAAGAATACCATTTTCCCAAATATATTTTTTTGAAACAATGTTTTTTTCGTTACTATCTTTAATAACTCTCTCTAACAATTTCCCCTCGTTGTCATGAATGCTATAAGATACTGTACCTAACGAATTGCGTAAAATAATTTTACTTTCATTTTCTATTTCATAAGTTTCCCAATGTCCGTTATAATAAAATATTGAATCCCTCCTAAACCCATTCCTCTTATCCTCCTTGACAAACACCTGAATATCATTCCCCTCGCTGTCCTTGACAATCCTACCATAAACCTCAAACTCAAACTGGGTTTCAAACTCCTCCCTCTTTACCGCATCCTTGCGAACGTAGTACTTTATCCGTGCCTTCATCTTGTCATACGCCCTGCCTAAAACGTCAAAGAATTTCGTGCCGGGCTTGAGCGAAGCACGGATGGCATGCTTGCTCCCGTAGCTCTCCTTCCCTATGTACACCCAGTAGTCGTAATAGTTTACGGACTTCTGCAATGGTAATATGGCTTTAAGATTTCTATTCATTTTCTAGTCTTCAGCTTCTTACGCATTATTACAATACTTACAATTACAATACATATTATAATCATTGCATAATATTTATACGACAATGTATAAGATAAAGAATCGTTATCATTTTTTACAGATGTGTCTGGTTCTTTTTCCAAATTTAAATTTGAATAATAAGTTTCAAATATTTCTTGTTTTTCATGATATTTCTTACAGTAAGAATGCCACTGATACATTATTGCGCCATATGTATCATATTTCTTTTCATAATTTTTATAAAGAATATTATGTCCATTTATGAAAGATGAGAAGGCATCAAGATTTTTTATGGAACCATTAATTTTTTTTCGGGTCTAAATGATAAGAAATAGAATCACCTGAAGGCTCAATTACCGTAAAATCACAGTGCGTTTTTCCAGGAATAATATCTCTGACAACGTTGTCATCTATAGTTTGAATGAGCTTTTTATCTATCCAAGTGTAATGTTTAGAAAATAATAAGTTATTTTTTTTATCATGTATCATTATAATGTGTTCGTAGT
>JGI24698J34947_10000994_pt1 | contig 14548 bp, 8 predicted proteins | sample TergutMp193P3_FD_34947 | JGI IMG/M metagenome (IMG submission 34947) | reverse complement strand
TTCATGAAGCTCATGAGCTTCTCCTCACTTTCCTTGAGCGTGAACACCGAGGACGCCGCGGCAATCAAAAGCCTCGACATCCTGCGCCGCCTCTTCACGGAGTTGACCGACCCCAACGTGGCGTTCGAGAAATACGTGGCGGGCTCTGAAAAACTCGAGGAGTACATAAAATCTTCGCCCCTTCTTGGCGAACACGCCTTTTACCTCCGGGACATAAAAGAAAACGACAAGTACCAGCTTTCGGAGAAAGAAGAGTCCCTTCTCTCAAAGCTTGCAAATACTGGCTCGGGCGCATGGTATACCATGAAGGAACAGCTCGCCTCGACGCTTACCATGGACGTGGAAATTGAGGGCGAGAAGAAGGCGCTCTCGCTTTCGATGATAAGGAACCTCGCGCGCGACGACCGCCAGGCAGTCCGCAAACTCGCCTGGGAAACCGAGCTTGAGAGCTACAAAAAGATCGACAGGGCGGTCGCCGCCTCCCTCAACGCCATCAAGGGCGAAGTCCTGACGGTCTCAAAGCTCCGCGGCTACGAGAGCCCCCTCGACATGACCGTCAAGCAGGCCCGCATGGACATGCCCACCCTCACTGCCATGCTTGAGGCGATGCGCGAGTACCTGCCGGTTTTCCACAAGTTCTTTAAAAAGAAAGCCGCCATGCTTGGGCACAAGAACGGCCTGCCCTGGTATGATATAATCGCGCCGGTGGGCGAGGCAAAGATGAAGTTCACGATAGAAGAAGCCGCCGATTTCATTGTCAAAAACTTCAACGACTTCAGCACACGCCTCGGCAGTTTCGCCCGCCATGCCTTCGACAACCGGTGGATAGACGTTTACCCGCGAAAGGGCAAGGGCGGCGGGGCGTTCTGCTCGCGTGTCCCCCTGCTGCGCCAGTCCCGCATCCTCACCAATTACGACGACACCTTCGACGCGGTGTCCACGCTCGCCCACGAATTGGGCCACGGCTACCACAACTACTGCCTCAGGGAAGCCTCTGTCCTGAACACGCACTTCACCATGCCAATCGCCGAAACCGCTTCCACCTTCTGCGAGACCCTCATCGCGCGGGCCGCAATCAAGACCGCCACCCCCGCCGAGGCACTGGTCATCCGCGAAAACGACATCAGCGGGAACGCGCAGATCATCGTCGACATCTACTCGCGCTTCCTCTTTGAGGACGAGCTCTTCAGGCGCCGTGTGAAAGGCCCCCTCACCGTGGACGAGCTCAACGCCCTCATGCTGGACTGCCAGAAACAGGCCTACGGCGACGGCGTGGATCACAATTTCCTTAACTCCGGAATGTGGGTGAACAAAGTCCACTACTACTACGCCTCGCGTAACTACTACAACTTCCCCTACGCCTACGGGCAACTGTTCGCCCTCGGCCTTTACGCCCGCTTCCTCGAGACGGGAAGCGCCTTCGTGGACAAGTACGATGCGCTCCTTGTCGCCACCGGCAAGAACAAGCTCGCCGACATAGGCCGCCTCGTGGACATCGACGTGACCAAAAAGGACTTCTGGGTAAGCTCGCTCAAGATCATCGAAAAGGAGATTGAGGAGTTCTGTGCTTCTTGAGATTAACTTAGAATTTACTTTAACTTGTATGAAATATCATACAGTCTGGGTTAAAAAGTGTATGTGAAGGAGAGCATAGTGAAAGTTATATTCAAAACCGGAAAGATTACTAAAATTGCGGGTATCTTCTTTTTCATGCTATTTGCAGGGATTACATTTCTTTCTGCCGGAGGCTCCAAGGAAACAGTCTATAGGACAGGAATTACGTACCAAAAACTCAAGGAGTATTGGGAAGCAGACACAAAGGACATAAGGGAAGGCATATACATTCAATACAATGGGAATGATCCGTATCTCCTTGGTATAATTAAAAACAATACCTTTAATAAATTAATGGACTGGGAAGACGATGACGATGAATTCGGCGACTGGTATTTTGGAATTCACCTTTATGGGCCCCGTTCCGGCGGTTTTCTGGAGGGTGATTTACAGGCTGAATTTGAGCCGGATGACGAGACGGGACGCAATTTTACTGCCTATTGGTATCAGCGTTCAGGCAGGGATGGCGAAGCGGTACAAGTCAATTTTTACGATGACGATTGCTCATTCAGGGTTATATTTCCGGGCTTTTGGAGTGATCGAGCGGATCGTTATGAAAGAATTTTTCCCTATAGCCGCGATTTTGCGCGGGAAATAGGGTCAACCGGGACAGGCTTTTTACTGAACAGGGAAGGCTATGTGGTCACAAATTACCATGTCATTGAAGACTGCAAGCACATTTTGGTACGCGGGATAAACGGGGACTTCGAAAAAGGCTACGCTTTTACCGCGGTCCTGACCGATAAAGAAGCCGACATAGCGATATTGAAACCTGAAATATCGTTTTTAAGGCTGACTGCTCCATCCTATGGTTTTGCCAATGCCGAAACACCCGTGGGTTCTTCCGTTTTTGCACTGGGTTACCCGGATCGCGCGTACATGGGGGATGAAATCAAACTGACCAATGGTATTATTTCAAGCCGATCCGGTTTTCGGGGAAATTCGGATGAATACCAGACAACGGCGTCGATTACTCCGGGAAATTCCGGCGGCCCTTTGTTTAACGAGCAGGGCAATGTGATCGGGATAAATTCCGCTTTTTATACCCGTGCAAACGACGCGTACTACGCAATAAAGATAAAGAAAGTGGTTGACCTTATTGATAAGTCAAACCTTAGAATCAGTATACCGGCAAATCGCACAAATGTCTGGGGGAGGAACCTTGTACAGAATGTCGCGGCAGTGAAAGATTTTGTCTATATGATTGAAGCGTTTTAAGGTCATCTGATATATGATATATTAAAGATTATAGACGTTTCAGATATTTGTTTCTGATTTTTGTTGACTTCCCGGTAAACCGGATCAATAATAATCTAGTGCAAAAATTCGGAAAAAAAAGCGGTTATATCCATATACCGCAGGGGGGCAATTGCAACTAGCCAAAACGCTGAAAACAATGCGGAAGAGCTACTGGCTGTACATCATGTGCATCCCGGGCGTTGTTTACTTTATCGTCTTCCGTTACTTCCCCATGTGGGGGATCCTCATCGGTTTCCAGGATTACAACATCTTCCGGGGTTTCAGCGCGAGCCCGTGGGTGGGCGTGAAGCACTTCGTCGCCTTCTTCAACGCCAGCAACTTCAGCAGCCTGATGATAAACACCCTCGTCCTCTCCCTTTACAGCATCGTCTTCGCGTTTCCCGCGCCCATCCTCCTGGCGCTTTTCCTGAACGAGATCCAGTCAAAGCTGTTCAAGCGCACGATTCAGACGATGATCTACGTACCGCATTTCGTTTCATGGGTCATCGTCGCGAGCATTTCCTTCATGGTCATGCAATCCACGGGGCCGATAAACGGGATTATCACCTCCATGGGAGGGGAATCCGTCGCCTTCCTCACCAGCCCCGGCACTTTCCGGCCAATCATCATCGTCCAGACGATCTGGAAGGAATGCGGGTGGGGCACGATCGTGTTCCTCGCCGCCCTGACGAGCGTCGACATCGAGCAGTACGAGGCGGCGATTGTGGACGGCGCGGGCCGCTTCCGGCAGGTGTGGCACATCACGCTGCCCGCAATACGAAGCACTATCGTGATCCTGTTGATACTGCGTATGGGGAACGTCCTGGACAACGGCTTCGACCAGATCTTCCTGATGAGCAACGCCGGCAACCGGATTGTCTCCGATGTGCTGGACACCTTCACCTACCGTGAGGGCATCATAAACGGCTATTTCAGTTACACCACCGCTATCGGCCTCTTTAAGTCGATTATCGGCCTGGTCCTGATATTGGGTTCCAACAGGCTTGCCAAAGCGGCGGGCGAATCAGGCATTTTCTAGGAGGGGCGCATGAAACGAAACGATTCGCCTGCGTCCAGGGTCTTCGACGTGTTCAACGTGATTTTCCTCATCACTTTCGCCACCCTCACCGTGGTGCCATTCGTGTACATCATCGGGACTTCCTTCGCCACCCAGCACGAGATCGCCACCCGGCCCTTCTTCCTGATACCGCGCGAATTCCAGATCGAAAGCTACAAGTACATAATGTCGTCANGGACCCTGCCCCGNGCCATGTGGGTCTCGATCTGGACGACGGTGGTCGGCACGGCNATNTCGATGGTGATGACGCTCACCTTCGCCTACCCGCTGGCGAAGAAGTACCTGATCGGGCGCAACCCCATGCTGATGATGATAACCTTCACGATGGTGTTCAGCGGGGGGATGATCCCCGGCTACCTCAACATACGGAATTTGGGCCTCCTCAACACCTACTGGTCGATGATAATCCCCGGTGCGATAGGGACGTGGAACCTCATTGTGGTGAAGAACTTCTTCCAGGCCCTCCCGCTGGAACTTGAGGAATCGGCAAAGATCGACGGGGCGTCGGATTTGACGGTGTTTATCCGAATCGTCATCCCCCTTTCCGCCGCCGTGATAGCCACGTTCTCGCTCTTTTATGCGGTCGGCTACTGGGGCGCTTACCGCTCGGCGCTGTTCTACATCCCCTCGAAGCCTGAGCGCTGGCCGCTCCAGCTCATACTCCGCAACATTGTGATGCTCTCGGCGGGGCGCATAGACGACGCCGCCTTTGACCCAAGCCTGGTCCAGCCGCCCACCGAGAGCGTGAGGAACGCGGTCATTGTGTTCGCGACCGTCCCGATTCTGCTCGTCTACCCCTTTTTGCAGAAGCACTTTACGAAGGGCGTGATGATAGGGGCAATCAAAGGGTGATATTTTTGGTTTCCAGGGCCGGCGGTATGCCTGCCTTAATATATTAATCTTCGGAGGAAAAGAATGAGAAAATGGAAGATGGTATTATGTGCCATTCTGATGCTTACGGTGGCGTCCGCCGGGTTGTTCGCACTCGGCACCAGGGCTAACACAACGGGAGAGCCCTGGAGGGTAGCCCGCTCTGGTTTTAACCCATCGTCGTTTGCGCGCGCCGCGGCAAATTACACGATCAGCATCCTGACGATCTCCTTCAACGGCGATCTCATCGCCGCCAACCATCCCGCCGTCCAGAGGCTGCAGCAGCATACCGGTTACAACATACGGCTGGAATACGTGCTGAACGCAAACTACAACGAGCAGATGAACACAAGGATCGCCGCAAATGACCTGCCCGGCCTTGTGGTTCTCACCGGGAACACTTCGCCCATCATGACCGCCGCCAAGTCAGGCGCGTTCTGGGACATCACCGATGTGTACGATCTGTACCCCAACCTCGCCAGGGCGAGCAAGGCCGTAATGGACAATATCTCCATTGAGGGCCGCTATTTCGGCATCTACCGCGAGCGCGTCATGGCGCGCGGCGGCATGGTCTACCGCACCGACTGGCTCTCCAACGTGGGCCTCAGCGAACCAAAGACCCTGACCGACCTCTACAACGTGCTGCGCGCCTTCACCTTCAACGACCCCGACAGGAACGGCCAGCAGGACACCTACGGCATGACCTGGGTCGGCAACTATTTGGGTCCTTTCATGGATATAGCGGTCATGCACGGCGCACCGTACAACTTCGGCCTCCGCAGCGGCAGGCTCACCCCCTGGTTTGAGTACACCGAATTCCAGGATGCCCTTGATTACAGCAAGAGGCTCTACGACGAGGGCCTCATCAACAGGGACTTCGCCGCCCTCCAGTCCGGCGAGTGGACACGCGCCATTTATTCAGGCAGGGCCGGCTGGCACATGGACGTAGCCGACGAGGCGAACCGCACCGCCAATGGCCTGCGTAACAACGGCTTTATCACCGCCGCTCAGGTCGACGCCGGCGAAATCGTCTGGGTCATGGGTTCCGTGGCGAACTCACGCGGCCAGATGTTCTCCAGGGCCGCCAACACCGGCAACCAGGGCTATGTCGCCATCTCCACCACCGGCGCGAGGACCCTTCAAGACCTGCACTATCACCTTGATTTCATGGACAAATGCGCCGACGAGATCGGCCAGAACCTCCTGAACAACGGGGCAGAGGGCGTCAACTACACGAGGAACGCCAACGGCACGATCACCACCATCCCCGCCGCCGAAATACCCAGCGGCTTTAACATCGTCGAGGGTTGGAACCAGTTCAGGACGCTGAGCGACAAGAACTACCTCGGTGTCTTAAATCCGCGCCAGGTCAGGCAGGAAGAAGTGTACCTTGAAAACGCCAGGATTGTCGTCGTTGACCCGACAGTTCCCTTCCAGAGCTCGTCCGCGACCTGGCAGGCGAGGTCATCGACCCTCAGCCAGATCCAGAACGACGCGATCATCAACTACATCATGGGCAACATTGACCGCGCCGGTTTCCAGAGGGAAATGCAGCGCTGGTACTCGGAAGGCGGCACGCAGGCCCTCGCCGAGCTTCAGTCCCTGTACGACGCGGCAAGGCGGTAATTAGCTAAACCTCAGCTAATTAACCACGGAGGACACGGAGGTTTACACGGAGGAACACGGAGGAAGAAAAAAATAATAAAAACTCCGTGAAACTCCGTGCCTTACTCCGTGAAACTCCGTGGTTTTTTTAGAAGGTAATGATGAACGAGTTATTCGAATACAAAGAAAGTGAAACCGGGTACGTCATAAAGCAGTTCACCAAAGGCGATGAGCGATCAAGCAAGCTCTACTTCACGACCGAGAGCTTCACCTCCGACGACAGGTATTTCTTTTGCGTGCGCGTGAAGGACGGCAAGCACGGGCTTTACCGCGTGGAATACGCCACCGGGAACATGGAACTGGCACTGGACGGGGAATACACCAATTTCGGCATGGACTACCACCGCGACCTGGCGTATGTGCGAAAAGGCGATTCCGTCTACAGCTTCGACACCTTTACAGGCAAGCTGACCGAGCTTGGGACCTTGCCGCCGGGGCGCTGTACCGGCCATTTTTCGGCGTCGAAATCCGGATTGATATGGAGCTCGTATCAACTTGCCAACAAGATTTTCGCCCTTGTGGTGCTTGATCCGGCAAAAGGCTCTGGTGAAGTCGTCTGGAAGGACGACCATCACCTGGGGCACTGCCAGACCTGCCCCGGCGACGACGAGACGGTGATGTACATCCACGAGACCACGGGCGACGCCCTGCAGCGTATCTGGATGTTTGATTACCCCACGCGAACCGTCCGCCCGTATTACGTCGAGAAAGAGGGCGACTGGATCACCCATGAGGTGTGGTCCGCCGACGGGGATTACCTCTACTTCACGCGCTATCCCCGCGAGATAATCCGCGGCACAAGGGACGGGCACAATTTCCGCGTCATGGCGGAGTCCGACCAGTACCTGCACTCAGCCCCGGATCGCGCNGGTAAATGGATCACCGCCGACAGGATAACNGGCGTCCACATGGGNTGGAAAAACCAGGTGGTGCTGATAAACGCCGAAACCGGCGCAGAGGAAGTNCTCGCCAACCTCGCCCAGCCAAAGACNGGCGCGGAACACCCGCACCCGTCCTTTAACCGCTCCGGGAATGTCGTCCTCTTCAATTCGCCCGTCGAAAACGCCTTCTGCAACGTCTGCGCTATTCCCCTGTAAACTCGATAACAGGCACCGGTAAACCCAGTTCCAGCACCTCATCCCTTATGTCCTCGCCGAGGTAGAAACCCAGAGCCGGTGGCTGGTTGTACATGGCGTTCTGGGCGTTGACTGCCAGGCGGTAGGATCTGTCGTGCATGAGCGTGTAGATCACGTACTCGGTCGGAATGTCCGTGATGTATATACGCAATGAGTCGTTGTCGGCGGTACGCACGATGATCTCCTCCCGCCAGTCCCCGAAGATATCCGCGCTGAGGCCGGGGTTCGCCTTGGTGCCGTTGTTGGACACCGTGCCCGCAAGCGCAAGGAGCGTGTCGATCCTCGAGGCACCGCTACCAATATCGTACTGAAACTTTGTTACCGCCAGCGGCTGTCCGTCCCCGCCGTCAAGGAGCTCGGAGAGGAGGTCGCCGTCCCAGTAAAGCCTGAAGTTGATGGACAGGTTGGCCGCGCCTAGCCGCCTGCCGCTTTCGAGGTTGTAGAGCGGGGTGCCGCCTGAGGCCCAGACCTCAAAGCCGGGCAGGGCGGTGATGTTCGCCGCCATCCCGCGCCCCACGTCGGAGGATGCCGCATCGTAACCCCAGACCAGCTCTCCCGTCGAGGCGTTGTAAACCTTCACGTTGTTGGGCGCGGGCGACTCTTGTGGTACCATCACGAAGAATTCCTCGCTCCCGCTCATCATTACCGAGACGTGGAGGGCGTCCCCGTGGGTGCCCGGCGTCGTGCCGTGGCTCCCGTCCGCAATCCAGCGCGGCGTGCCGTCTGAGTTCAGCACTATGCTTCCGAAGATAATCTCGTCGAAGCCGTCGCGGTCAACGTCCGCCACGGTCATGTTGTGGTTCCCGAAAGAGCCCGCCGCGTAGTCTGCGAGGACGAACTCCCCGGCAAGGACTATTTCGCGGTTGATCAACTGGTAGCCCGCGGCGAAATTGGGGCCGTAATGCCCGCGCACCTCGATGACGGTGGGGTAGGGTACGGCGGGATTGTCGTACTTCGGCATGAACGCCACCGCCGCGTTAAAGCGGTCGCTGCGGTTATTGTCGTTGTCCCCCCATGACACGCCCCTGCTGTACGGTGCGAAGTAGTACACCGTGGAAACCGGGAGGCCCGTAAGGCCGTCGAAGACCGTGAAATATTCGGGGCCTGCAGCGACCCTGCCCGTTGACCAGTTGTTCATCGTGCCCGTGACGGGGTTCACAACGCCGCCCACCCAGACCGCGTTCGGGTCGCCGATCACGTAGACCGGCGCGTCTTCAGTGTCATCGATGGTGCCGTCCATTCCGGGCATGTAGACCCGCGTGCCGTCGGCGGTTTTCACGGCAAACTCTGCTTTGCCGTCGTTGTCCAGGTCGAAGAAGTTGAACGCGCTGTGGTGCGCGCTGGAAGTTATGTTGACGCCGAGGTTGATACGCCAGAGGAGTTCGCCGTCCAGGGTATAGCAGTCGAAGATGGTTTCCCCGGTGTGCCTTGCCTCAAGGCCAGGGTCCTGTGCCTGCGACGGGTACCACTTCACAAGAAGCTCGTAACGGCCGTCGCCGTCCACGTCCGCCACGGAGATGTCGTTTGCGGTGTAGGTGATGGGCGCACCCGCCGCCCCGAAGGCGTTGGCGGGGTTCTCCCTGTCTTTTGGCCGCTGCATGGGAATCTCAAGGTAGTTGTGCTCCAGCGCAATCGCGTGGGACAGGGGCAGACGCGGCTGGCCGAGTATGAAAGCCTCCACGAGGTAGGTGTCGCCGCTTCTCCCATTGGTGTCAAGGTAGTTCAGCGTCGTAATGGGCGCGTCGTTCAGGATCTCGCCGTTTCTGTACAAATTGAAGGAGATGCCCTTCCCGTACTCAGAGGCCAAAAGCCGCCACTGCACGAGGACGCCTGTACCGTTGTTCACAGGCACGGCAACCACGCCCCGGTCAAGCCATTCAGTTGCACGCGGCAGCGATTCGGGCCTCAGGCGGTTCTCAACAAAGATCATCGGCCTGACGCCCATCCTGTCCACTGCCGCACCAGAAACTGTCTCCCCCAGTATTCCGATGAAGGAGTATACCCCCGGCTGCTCGCCGGGGTTAACGGCGGCATTGAAAGCCCACGGGACTTCCGCCACTTCCCAGATCACCCTCACGGTTGCGGTATTCCCGTCGGCAGTCCTCACCGCGATGGTCTCCGGCAGCCCGATGTCGTCGATGCCACTTGCATCGCCGGTGTAAACCGTCTTGAACCGGGACTGCTTCATGGTGTTGTCCGCCGTCTCAGGCGGGCGTGAAAGGAAAGCCGCCGGCAGCACTTCCAGGATCGTGTCCGCCTCATGGGACTTGGTGAAGAAGTAAAGGTTGTCCAGGCCCACGTTAAAAGTCATGTTGTTCGTGGCGGTTCGCCGCCCCAGTATCTGCAGATCGGTAAACTGGGCACCCCAAAAGTCCAGCTCCAGGTACTCAATCAGGGCCCCCCCGCGATCGCTGATGGTCAAGCCGGCTTTCTGGTAGTCAAAGTTGAAATGCACGCCGACGGTATACCATTGGTCGGTCCAGTCCGGCTGGCTTGTGAGAATACTGAAATTCGTGAAAGCCGGGTTGTCGAAGCTGTTCTTGTTGTACCCCTCTATCGAAGCCGCCGTGAAGACGCCGGCCCTGTTTACGCCGCTTGCGTCCCGGCCTACCCTGATTGAGAGGAGGGGCCTCGAACCGTCCATGAACATCAGATCATAAGCGTTCTGATCATCTGAAGTTGTGTTGTTGTTCACCGCCCCCGGCTTCCAGTCGAAGCTGACATACGCTTCGCGTCCGCTTACCGCCTCTGGCAAGCGGCGGCTTACGGACCTGTTGCCGGATTGGTTCGCGATTGTGAAAGCCAGGTAGTGGTTCTCCGCGACCTCCCCGCCGCCTTCGCGTTCGGAGACCACAGTGCTCCCTGTGCCGGCGGCGAAGTCCCAGAGATCGTTCGGCGGGAAGGAGGAGCCGAATCGCTGCGACCAGCCCTCCCCAACAAGGCCCGCAAAGTCCTTTTCGGGTTCAATGAAAATCCCCCGGTAGGTGACGGTGATCCGGGCCGTGGCGTTGGCAGGGGCCCTGCCTCGCTCGTTGAGGTTCGCCCATGCGCTGATGACGGCGCTGCCCTCGCCGCGTGCGCTTATGGTCACCGAGCTGCCGCCCGTGCCCGGCTCGATGAAGGCAACATTGGAATTGGAACTTGACCAATAGAACGTAAGGTCGCTGGCATTGGGCGGCGACACTTCCGCCCTAATCGTCGTGGAGCGGAGGTTTGCGTCCGCGCCGGGGCCGTACTCCAGGGCGGCTTCGGTTTTGTCGAACGTAACCGTTGTCGGGTAAACTAGCGGGACATAGCCGAAGAACGTGCCTGCGCTGACGGTCAGGTTGTCGATTTTAGCGCCGTAGGTATCCCTCACCGCGTCCCAGTCCGAGGGGTTCGCCCTGCCGCCTGCGGCCCAGTTCGCGCCGTCCCGGTAGCCGCCGAAACTCAAGGCCGTCAATGGGCCGGGGCCAATGGCTATATTCGCTTCCGAGTACACCCGTGCGCCCGCCTCGTTCCTCAGTTCTATCGAGGCAAGCCGGGTTTCCAAGTTCAAGCCAATCGTGACCCGGTATTTGGTAAGACGACTGACCCCTGAGAAAATCGTGGTATTGCCCGTACCGCCTGAGGGATTGCTGTTCCCCAAGGCATAGCCTACCACCGCCTCGAAGGGGGGATTGTCGTTGTTGGTTGCGTCCCTGGTCGAGCGCAGGGCAAACAGGCGGCCATTATCGGTGAGGAGGCGCAGGTCGAACATATTCTGCCAGGGCCGGGCGTACTCCGCCCACCAGTCGAAGCTAAATTCCGCAAGGGTCTTGCCTGAGATGTCGTATTCGCCTGAGTTGAGGGGCAGTACCCATTCGTGGCTACCCGAGACGGAACCCGCCAGCGGGTTCACGTTCAGCACCATGCTCCCGGCGTAGTTCATGCGGGTAACGGTTCCGGCAGTGGTGGTTCCCGGGAAAACCGCGTCCTCGAAGGTGATCGTCCTTCCGACCTGGCTGACCTGGTTGGCAGGGGCGGCGCTCAGGCGCGGCGCAACGCCCATAACCAGGATTAGAAGCGCCATAAAGACAGCGCTTCGTTTGAACTGTCCCGCGTTTAAACCGAAATGAGCACCCTTCGCCATTTTCAGCCTCCGTTTTTGTTTTATGTATTATAATAACACACCACAACCCGCGAGGCAACTTTTTTGTGTTCATTCTTTCATAAGCGGTTTTGGTCTTGGAGTTTTCGCACGATCCCCAGTGCCTCTTCCCGTTTTGAATCCATCGAACGGATCAACGCGATCTGGTTCCGGCAGCGATCCAGGTTATGGCCTGGCCTGTTCGTGCGGTAATAATGATCCCCCTCAAGGAAATCGGTGAGAAAACGCAGTGCCATGATCTGCGTGATGTTCCTGCCGGATTCGGCGATGAGGGAAATTTCTTCCTCACAAAGGAAATCCAGCGCTTCCGAAAAATAGCCCTCAAGCAGGGCTTCAAAGAAGGGGAGGGCGAATTCGACTTTTGAAAGGTCCATCTCGTCTTCCGCCGCGGATGAGGTCACCGTGCGGACGAGGTCCCCGACGTCAAAGAGGGCCGTCCCCGGCATGACAGTGTCAAGGTCAATGACGCAAAGCGCGTTTGAAGTCACATCGTCGATGAGGATATTGTTTATCTTTGTATCGTTGTGGCAGATCCGCTCCGGGATTTTTCCTTCCCTTTGGGCTTGCGCGAGAATACCGCCCCGTTCCTCGTTACTCCGCATGAAGTCAATTTCACCCGCGGCTTCTGCGGCCCTGTTATGGGAATCTTTTTTCAGGGCATCGTAAAAGCGGAGGTAGCGTTTTTCCATGTCGTGGAAGTGGGGGATCGTGTCGTGGAGCCGGGGCGGGGGAAGGTCGGCGAGCTGCTTCTGGAAGCGGCCTATACCCGCGCCCAGGAAACGCGCCTCCGCCGCAGTGGATGTCTTTTCAAGCGAATGCGCGTTTTCAATAAAAAGGTAAGTACGCCACCAGCCCCCTTTGCCGTCCCTTGCCCAGGGCTTCCCGTCCCTCGCGGGAACCACAGTAAGCGAGCGGCGGCTCAGGTCGCTTTCCCCGGCTGCCCTGTGCTTTCCGGCGATGTGCTCCGTTACGCGCACGATATTTTCCATCAATTCATCCGGATGGGTAAATATCCGCTGGTTGATCCGCTGATGGGTATAGCGCACAACGGTTCCCGCCTGGTTCCATTCGGAGCGGAAGGTGTCGTTGATATGGCCGCTTCCAAAAGAAGCCGCGCCGATAAATTCGCCGTAAATTGCGAATTGCCGGACTATGCCGGCCGCCGTCGTGGTATCCATTTTACGTTATGCGCACGCCTGGCGCTCACCCCAAATCAAAGTTCGAAAACTGCGGTAAGTAATCCTTGTTCTGCTTGAACATCTTCGCGGTCATTTCCTTTATTTCCTGTATGCCAAGGACAGCAGACGAGAGGGGGTCAAAGGCTATGGACTGGTACACTTTCCTCGCGTCGCCTGAGAGCGAGCCTTCCACCGCCAGTTCCTCGCAGATGGAACTTGTATGCACGAGGGCGGCAAGCTGATCAGGCATCTTGCCTATCTTAATCGGTTCCAGCCCGTGGGGGGAGGCAAGCACCGGCACTTCCACGCACGCGCCCTGGGGCAGGTTGTCAATGAGGCCGTTATTCGGCACGTTCCCGTTGAATTTGAACAGCGCCTTGTCCCCGAAGACCGCGTTGAAAATATATGCCGCGTACTCATGCCCGCGTTTCAGGTCAACATCGGGCTTAATAAGCCAGTCCTCAATATCTTTTTGCCATGTGCCCTTCCTGTCCTGGTATCCTTTTAGAATATAACCGTAAACCCCCGGGTTCCACCCTGTCCCGTGAATGCAGAACTTCTCGATGAGGTCCGGCCGCTTGCGGAACCATGCGTTGTATTCCGAATTGTGCCCCGACGACTCGGTGGGGTAGTAGTCCAGAAGCAGGAACATCTCGTTCCGCACCTGCTCCTCGTTGTAAATGGCAGGGTTTTTCATGGCCTCCAGGATGAGGGGATAGGCATCTTTCCCCTTCCACCGGTAATCGAGGTAGAAGGCCTGATGGTTGATGCCCGCGCAGGTAAAACTTATCTCCTCATACTTTGCGCCTATCCAGCGGGCAAGCATGTCGGCGGTGCCCTGCACGCTGTGGCAGAGGCCGGAGATTTTCAGCCTGGGGAACCTGCTTTGCATTGCCCTGCAGAGCATTGCCATCGGGTTGGTATAGTTGAGGAACACGGCGTTGGGGCAATGCTTCTCTATATCCTTGCAGATGTCCAGCATTACCGGAATGGTCCTCAGGGCTCGGAAAACACCGGAGGGTCCGCGGGTGTCGCCCACGTTGATGTTTACGCCGAAGTCTTTTGGGATCTCGATGTCGTAGCGCCAGACATCAACGTCGCCATTAAGTATGGTACAAAGCACCCCGTCTGCGCCCTCGAGGGCCTCGGCACGGTTCTTTGTCGAAACGACCTTCGCCCCGTAATTCCCGGCCTTGACGATTTTTTCAACCGCCCTGGTTATGTAGCCGAGGCGGACCTCGTCGATGTCCATGAGCGCGATAGTGGCGTCCCTGAAGGCGTCAAACGTAAGAATGTCCCGGACAAGCGTCCTCGTGAAACCGAAACTGCCCGCACCGATAAAAGCGAATTTTGCCATAGAGTTCCTCCGTGGTGATATTTAACACAATGATATACCAGTACGCCATAAAAATCCATGGTATAATAAAACGGAATTACAAGCGGCATAAAGAAAGTACACGGCTTAACATAAGAATAGGGTGGGAAGGTGTCAAGCTGAAATTCCGCTAATTGGATACTACGCTTAGTTTGCGCCTTTACTATGCCGGTACTTTTTGTTTGACGCTTAGCTGAAAGCCCAGGTTGTCCAGGGCTTTCGCAACGGAACTAAACGAGGGATTGTCATCCAACGAAAGGGAAC
>JGI24698J34947_10000993_pt1 | contig 14550 bp, 11 predicted proteins | sample TergutMp193P3_FD_34947 | JGI IMG/M metagenome (IMG submission 34947) | reverse complement strand
CTTGTCGAGCTTCCCATGAAGGACATTTATAAGATACGTGGTAACAAGATATCTGTTATCTTTCAGGAGCCGATGACGAGCCTCAACCCGGTGTTCAAGGTAGAAAGGCAGATAGGCGAGTCGTTCCAGGTTCATCAGGGCATGGACAAGAAGAAGGCCTACGCCGAATCCGTGAGGATGCTCGCCGACGTGCAGATCCCCAACCCGGACAAGGTCGCCAAGCAGTACCCGTTCCAGCTTTCGGGCGGGATGCGTCAGCGCGTGATGATAGCGATGGCGCTGGCCTGCCGCCCGAGCCTCCTGATTGCCGACGAACCGACGACGGCCCTTGACGTTACGATTCAGGCGCAGATCCTCAAGCTGATGAACGATTTGAAACGGGAGAAAGGCGCCTCAATCTTGTTCATCACCCACGACCTCGGCGTCATAAACGAGATGGCCGACGACGTGGCGGTGATGTACTGCGGGCAGGTCGTGGAGACCGCGCCGGTGCGGACGATTTTTGGCGACAGCGTTCACTCGCACCCCTACACCGAGGGGCTTATGACCTCGATTCCCCAGCTCGACACTCCCCGCGGCGTGAAGCTCGACGCCATCCCCGGCAGCGTGCCGCACCCGCTGGACATTCCGCCGGGCTGCCGCTTCGCCCCGCGCTGCAAGTACTGTCAGGAGAAGTGCAAGGCAAACGAGCCGCCCCTGCTTGAGGTGATGCCCGGCCAGGGCATACGCTGCTTCTTCCCGAAAAAAGAAGAGCGCGCTTCACTGCGGCAAACTGCCGATTCAAAAAACGACGCGAGGGGGGAATAGAAAATGGCAAACGAGAATTTCACCCAAGTTGTCTCGACTCTGGCGGAAAATTTTAGTGTCGGCGGTGAAGACATCAATAGAAAGCCGGGTAGAATGCCGGGTAATACACCGGGCGGAAAACCGCTATTGAGCATCAGGAATTTAAAACAGTACTTCCCGGTGAAAGGCCACAAGAACATGTTCGTCAAGGCCAACGACGGAATCACGATAGAGATTTTTGAAGGCGAGACCCTGGGCCTCGTGGGCGAGAGCGGCTGCGGGAAGTCCACTTTTGGAAGGGTTCTGCTTCAGCTCTACCGCCAGACGCAGGGGCGTACCCTGTTCTATGGCCGCGCACTGGACACTGTCGCGCCGCGCTACCTTCGCGACAGTATCAAAAACCTGCCCCACGCCAAGCAGAATCTGCTAAAGCTATACGACAAGAGCCTGGCCGCGGCTACGGAGCTGGAAGAGGCGAAGACCTCTGGCGTCGAGGACAAACAGCTTTTCCGTAAAATGGAAGAAGATAAAAAAAGCCGTAAAATAGCGGAAGACGCGTTTCTGGATCTCGTCACAATTTTTGGCGGCCTCCTGCTCTACTCCAACGAGGAAGAGCTAATCGCCGTGTACCTGGACTATTACAACGCCGCCGCCAGCCGCAACGGCATCAGGGAAGAGATCGCCGCCCTCGAGCTGGAAAAGACCGAAGCGGGCGCGAAACCGGAGAAGATCAAATCACTTGACGAAAAAATTTCCGAAAAAAAGAATGTCCTTGCTTCCGCCGAAGAGGAGCTGAAGCGGAAGTTAGGCGCTATCGACGCCCTGCGTCTCTCGATGAAAGGCAATGAGGATTTTGAGAAGCTTGAGAGGCTGCGGGACGAAGGGATAGACCTGGCGCGGCTCAACTACAACGAGATGCGCCTTCTGCGCCGGGACATGCAGCTCATCTTCCAGGACCCGTATTCCTCGCTGAACCCGCGCCTCACCGTCGGCCAGATCATAGGCGAGGGCCCGCTGGCGCACGGCTTTTTCTCGGGCACCGGCGAGGCGCTTCAGGAGCACGTGTTAGCCGCCATGGACCACTGCGGCCTCGCGCCGTACATGATCCACCGTTACCCGCACCAGTTCTCCGGCGGGCAGCGCCAGCGCATCGGCATTGCGCGCGCGCTGGCAGTCGGCCCGAAGTTCGTCGTCTGTGACGAGGCGGTCTCTGCGCTTGACGTTTCGATCCAGTCGCAGATCCTCAACCTGCTCTCGGAGCTGAAGGAGAAAGAAAAGCTCACCTACCTCTTCATTTCGCACGATCTTTCAGTCATAAAGTACATCAGCGACCGCATAGGCGTCATGTACCTGGGGAACATCGTGGAACTCGCGGCTTCGGAAGAGATATTCCGGCACCAGCTCCACCCCTACACCGAGGCGCTTCTGTCGGCGATACCGACGACCAGGACCTCAAAACCAAGGGAATCGATCATCCTGGAAGGCGACATCCCGAGTCCCATCAATCCACCCAAGGGCTGCAAGTTCCACACCCGCTGCCGCTATGTCACCGACATCTGCCGTGAAGTAACGCCAGAGCTGAAAGAAATGCAGAGCGGGCATTTCGCGGCCTGCCACCATTGCCTGTAGCCATGTTCTTTTTTAACAAGGACCGCTTTGCGAGCCTGGTCAACGAAAAAGAGGCCGAGAAACGTTTCGTCACCGAGGTCAAACCCGAGCTGGAGAAAGGCGACGTCCCGGCGTTGATCATCGCGGCCTTCATTGTCTTCGCGCCGGCCCTGCTTCTGATTCTGTGTGTGCTTTGGCTCTTCTCTTCGCTCTTTGGGGGGTGAAATTCAGAACGCGAAGTTCCCCTCGATAAACACCGGGACTTTCTCCCCATTGGCCTTCACGCCGGTAATCGACAGGTCGGGTGTTCCTACCATGAAGTCTTCGTGTATGACGGAATCGTTGGCGCCGCGCCCTTCCAATTCTTCGGGGGCAGCGGTTTCGGCGTCCTTGAAGGCGGGGTAGGCCTTGCCGAACGCGAAGTGGCAGGAGGCGTTCTCGTCGAACAGGGTGTTGTAGAAGAGTATCCCCATCTCGGAGATAGGCGACTTTTTGGGGACGAGCGCGACTTCACCGAAGTACCTTGAGCCCTCGTCAACGTCCAGCTTTTTAAGCAGGGTTTCCTGCCCCTCGGACGCCGTTGCCTCGACGATCCTGCCGTCCCTGACTGTGAAGCGGATGTCCTTGACGATGTTGCCGTCGATGGACATGGGCAGGGAGGAGCAGATAACGCCGTTTACGCCCGTTTTTTTGGGCAGGGTGAAGATCTCCTCGGTCGGCATGTTCGCCATGAAGGTGACGCCGGTTCTGGCCTTTTCACCGCAGCAGACCCAGGCGTGCTTCTCGGGCAGGCAGACAACAAGGTCCGTGCCAAGTTTGTTTTTGTAGATGAGCTTCGCGAAGTCGTGATCGTTCAGTATTTTGACGCGCTTCTGAAGATTGGCGATGTGCTCTTCCCAGCGCCCGACCGAGCCGCCGTCGCCTGTTACGCGGACGGTTTGGAAAATCGCGTCCCAGAGCCAATCAACGGCCTCCGGGCCGGCGCCGGGGAAGACCCTGGCAGCCCAGGCAGGGGTCGGGACGGAAACGACGCACCAGGGGAACTCGTTTCGCATCTGTTGATCATAGTACTCTTTCAATTCCCTGCCCGCGGCGACGTCGCTGCGCCGCAGTCGCTCAGGGTCTACGCCCTTGAGATTTTCCGGGTCGTCAGCCGCAATGGCTATCATCGCGGCTTTTTTTCCCGCGTATTCATAGTAGAAGGTCCTGGACCAGGCGGGTATTTCGTCAAAAACATCATCGCTTGCCTTTAAAAATGTCATCCGGGTCAGTTTGTCGTCGCCCCATCTCACGACCACTTCACGCGCGCCGGCCTCGTATGCCTCTTCGGCGATCAGGCGGCCAAACGCCGCGCATCCGACAGGGCAGCGCAATACCAGCGTCTGCCCCTTCTGCACGTTGACGCCCACACGGACGATGAGTCTCGCGTATTCTGATAATTTTTTTTCCATCTTTTCGCTTTTCCCTTGTTAAACTACGCCGGGCAGGATTTGGCGGGCTCTGATGGACATATACTTGAACGGGTGTATGTCCAGGACGTTTGTATACCACCCTTCAATTTCGTTTGTGTTGATGATGTTTATGGCCGGATTGTATGTTATGGGCAAAACGTTGCCGCGGGCCAGAAGCAGCTCTTCAGCCTCCGCGAGGGTCTTCCAGCGCTGCTCGCCTTCTTCCGTCATGGATTTTTCTATCAGCGCCTCAAAGTCGCTGTCATTGTGATGGGCCTCGTTCAGGTTGGAGTCCCTTTGCCACATTTGCAGAAAGGTGTAGGGGTCGGCGAAGTCCCCAATCCAGGTGGTGGAGCCCACGTCGTAATCATCCCGCTGGAGGGATTGCTGGTATAGCCCGTATGAGACAACATCGATCTTTACGGGAATACCGAGAATATCATGCCAGGCGCCGGCCATGAATAAGGCGATACGCTCGGCATCCGGGGAGGGGGTGATGCGTATCACCAGCTCCGGGAGTCCTGCCCCTCCTGGATATCCCGCCTCGATCAACAGGGCCTTTGCTTCTTCTACATTGGTCTTGTACAGCCCTTCAATTTCAGGGTAGTTCGGAATGGGGTAGATAAGCGTCCTCGCGGGCAGGGAATAGCCCTGCCGGAGCTCTTCCCAGGGCACGACCAGCGAAAGGGCCCGCCGGAGACGATGATCGTTCCAGGGCCTCCTTGCGGAACGGATAAAATAATAGTGGGTGGCGAACATGACGTTCACCTCAATGCCGCTGAGGTCGCGAAGGGCATCAAAATTCACATCCCCCTGTATCCAACGGGCTTCTCCCGAATTCCACAGGGCCGCCGATTGATCCCCGTCCCGGGCGAACCGAATCGTGAGTTTATTCAATTGTACCCGGCCGGAATCCCAGTAAGAACTGTCCTTGACCAATACTATCCTTTCATCGTCAATTTCTTCGATATGGAAGGGCCCGTTTGAAACAGGCTTTTCCCATTTCTCGTTGTTGAGCATGGAAGGATGAATCGGGCTGAAAGAATGGTGGCAGAGCATGCTTGGAAAGTAAGCGGCCGGTGAATTAAGGCGCACCACGAGGGTCCTGTTGTTTTGCGCGGTAATTCCCACCCTCGCCGCCGGTACTCTGCCAAGCCTGTAGTCCCTGGCGCCCTCGATGATGTCAAAAAGGGAAGAATAGGGGGAATTCCTGGCCGGATCCAGCAGGGAGAGCCAGGCGGCCCTGAAGTCTTCGGCCCTGACAGGATCGCCGTTGGAGAACCTCGCGTTTTCCCGTATGGTAAAGGTCCACTGTTTTTTGTCCTCGGAGGTCGCCCATCTTGAGGCCGCCGCCAATACCGGCTCCATTGTTATCGGATGATAGGAAAAGAGCCCTTCATAAATCGCGGTGAAAAGCTGGGCTTCGTTTGCCATGTAGGATTTGCGAAAATCCAGCTCTATCTCGCCGGAGGAAAATACCACAACCAGTTCATTTCTGTCATTGGAATCCGGCCGGACTTCGGCGTATTCCGGTTCCCTTTGGGGTTCTACAGGCGGAGGAGCCGGAGCTTCTTCTGTTGAAGGACCCGCCTGCACCGGCGGAACAGGGGCCTCCTCACGGGGGGTATCGGGTGCGGCAGGAGCCGAGGCACAGGAACTGAGGGCCGCCGTCAATACAAAAACGAGAACGTAAAGGGAAGGGAATTTGTTGGTTTGGTTCATTGCGTTACCTCTTCGGCGTCTGAAAAAAGGATCGTTTTCATTCGTTCTGAGGCTTTACTCCCAGGCGTCTTAGCTGATCTTCTTCTTCCTTCTGGGCAGAGTACTCATGGCGTTTTGAATTGGCCCTGACTATGGCGTTTTTAATGGTAGCCAGTTCCGGCTTTATGCCCCTGACTTTATCCCTGTCTTCTTTGTTAACCTCGGCTTTGAAAAATTCATCCAGGGCGGCAAGGGTCTTGTGCATGGACTGAAGGTCGCGTACGTTTCTCTCCAGAAAACTCACAAGCTGTTCTTCCTCTATGGCCTCCAGTTTGCCGGATACATTGGCCCTTGCCGACATGGGCATCAAAGTGCGTACCTTCCGATCTATATCGTCGCGGAAATTTTTGTAATTTACCCTTTCCTGGACACGCACCGCCTTGACAGGATCCATATATTCCACGTTGTAGATGATCGGATCAGGCTCCCTGTTGAACATCTGCTGTATAACTTTTTTTATCATCTGCCCGAAAGTCTTTTTTTTGTGTTCCAGGAGAACCTGATTTTCATCTATTTTTGTGCCTATTTCCGTCAAGGTGGCGGCGGTTCCCCCAAGTCCCTGTATGCCGTCAACCAGGATGCTCTTGAAAGAAACGGGGGCTTTTTCCTTCTTCGGTTTGTTATCGGCGACCGCGAGTTTCTTTAAAACATCATCCCTGAGGGCAGGGCCGTCCTTTGAATAATCCTCTTTGATGACCTCGTCCACAAGGTCGGGATAGAAGGCAACCCCCGGCTTGGTTTGCTGGAACTTTTTCTTTATCGCGGAAATGTTGGCGACATCCGATTGGGGCACCACGGCGAGGACATCCCTTAATTCCAGTTTGTACGATTCCCTCTGGTAATCCGTCAGGCTTTTGAGGTAAGCCATAATGGGGTTAAAACACTTGTTGAGATGGGCCAGGGACTCGGTTATGACGCTCATGGTCAAAGGCTCCGTGCCAACCTTGATTTGATTGGTCATTTCCGCCACGGCCCTGGTTACCGGACTCTGGGAATCGGGGATGAGGTGCTGCCAGTCGATGTATTTTACCAGCCCCACGATGCGTTTGATCCGGTCAAGGGTAAGAAAATCAGGGCTGAATTGATAGAAATTGACCAGAAAGTCAAGCTGATTGTCGTAATTGGCAAGCCGCCTGGTCAGTTGATCCATTCTTTCCGCCTCGGAAAACGGGGCCGAATTCGGTACCTCCAGTTCTCCGATTTTCGCTTCCTGCTTATACGGGTCTTCGTGGATGAGTCCTTTTTTGAGATACAGGTTATAGAGGGAAGCGAAACCTGTATGGTATAAACGGAACTCATCCTTCATTTTGGGGAGCTCATTCTTTTCCAGCCATTCGGCTTTCGCGTTTAGGGCGTCGGTTAGCGCTTGTTTATAATCTGAATTTTCCGCCATTATTATAAGTATGCACTAAAATGAAAAATATATCAATGTTTACCAGGCGGTGTTGTGCTTTTTTTGGCAGTTCATGGCTGTAAAAATTATTTTTTTTTCAAAAAAACAAGGCAAAAACGCGTTTCCGTGCAGTATAGCTGTATGAAAAAGAAATACTTTAGAGGAATCATGATTCTTGCGGTTTTATTGTCCGCCTGCGGCGACGGCCCCGGGCGTTCCGCCTACCGGCCTTACATGCCGGTGCTGCCCGGCCACTGGCAAGAGGTTCTGGGCGAGCCGCACTGGCGCCTCCAGTGGATTGGCGAAGATGGGGCCTGGAAAGCCTGGGAGGGGCCGCCGGGCACCGAGCCGCCGCTTCTTTCCCCCGCCGCCGAATGGACTACGCCGATCCTGGCCTGGCCCTTCTGGCCCGAGACGGGCCTGGAGCCCGGCATTATGCGTCCCGGCGGGGCTTTTTTCCCCTGGGACGCCTACGGCGGCGATTTGATCCTTAGCTGGGAGGGCGGTGTCGATGCGGCCTTCTGGAAGGAATTGGCCAACGCGGAAAGGATAAATGAGGCTTCGCTGGGGAGGCTGCCCTGGTATTTCGACTGGCCCCGTTTCAGGCAGCTCCTGGAAAGCGGCGACATACCGGATGAAGTCCGCGGCGACCCCTGGCTCGCGGACTGGAAGGAAATTGCCGCCAAGACGGTCGAGTCTGGTTTTGACCGCCGACGCATCGTGTCTCGGCGCTTTACCGAGGTCGAAATTCCTGGCCTAGGTGACTTCTGGGTGGGCGCTTCCCCTTTCATGCCTCCCCTGGACGCACCGGCGGGCGGGCCCCTCATTCTGATGGCGGGCGCCGCCCCCGACACCTGGGTCTCTTCCACAGGCGTGCTTCGGTGCTCCACTTCCGGCTGGGTGCTACGCGAGCGGTGAGGTTCAGCTTGGTTTTTGGGGTATTATGCATTAAAATTAAATTTCCCACAGGAGGTAAATGATGGGAACGGTTTACGCAACAATTACAATTAAAAACTATTTTGATGTCAGGGATGCCTTACATAGGTACATAAAAGAAGAAGGTATACGCCAGGCAACTGTGGAGGCGGTTGTTGACACAGGTGCTATAACACTCTTTATTCCTGAGGGACTGCGCCAACAGCTTGGGCTTGATATTTTGGATGAAAGACCAGCTTTCATAGCAAATGGAGCGGTGGTGATGGTGAAGAGAACCGAAGCGGTAGAAATCCATTGGAATGATCGGTCAATGATCTGTAGTCCCAGGGTTATTCCAGGCGGCAAGGAAGTCCTTTTGGGAGTCATTCCTCTGGAAGAGATGGACTTAATCATTGACCCGCTAAAAGAGATGTTGGTAGGTGCACATGGCGATGAAATTCTCCATAGGGCGGTGGGTGGGATTAAAATGTTGTAGTCGTGCTGGAGTAAAGTGCTTATGAACTCAAATCAACCTTTAGCATTACGGTTCTTTTTCCTCCTGGTTTTACCGCTTGCTGTTATGACAAACTGTACTCAAGAGGGAAGCAGCGGCGGAACACCCGCAGTCGTGGCGCGGGAGTACACCGACTGGCCCGCCGTGGCGCTGCTTCGAATTGGGAAGAACCCCATCTGGTTTGAACTGGCACCCGACGGGCCCCTGCACATTGCATCGGCGTCTTCCGCGGAACTGTCGCCGTATACCCCCTGGCCCCATGCCCGTTATATCACCGGTATGCTGTTATGGGACGGCTTCCTCGTGATGGCAGTGAACGGGGATGGTTTCCTTGTCCTGGGGCCGACGGAAGATGCGGATTTGGCTTTGTACCGCGCCGCCCACAGACTCTGGCAGCCTTACACCGTGGAATCTTTTTTCTTCTGGGACGATAAGCCGGCGGTTCTCCTTTACCGGAACAATTTCTTTGCGGGGCCCGCCGTTCCGCCTGTCTTTCCCCAAATCTACGTTCTCGACAAATCCAGCCCTGTCCCCCTCGGCGTCTCCGTTCCCGCTTTTGAGAGCTTTCCCGAGGGAGGCTTCTGGGAGACGGAGCTGGCGCGCCTGGCGCCTGACGGTTTCTGGTATTACCGCATGAAGGAGAAGGGAGGCCTTCAAAACGAAACCGCCTATTTCCGTACCGCCTCCCTTTCGGAAGCGGGCGAGGAGATCACCGTCAATGAGTGGCGGAATTCCGGCGATCCCGAATGGCCAAGAAACGTTTCCTTGCACCTAACGCATATCCTGGACAGGGCGCCTGAGCTTGTCCCCGGAAGGATAAGCGCCGTCCGTGTGCTTTCGCCTGACTTCGACAGGCCGCGTCTTTTCAGTTCCGCAAGGTCCGGTGAAAGCCTGGTTATCCTGCACTCCTACAGCAGGGAAACGCCGGAACCTCTGGCCCTGGTCATTCTCGGCGACGGCTGCGGGTTTATCTGCGAGGGAAAGGAACCGGAAGTAAAGCCCTTTTCGCTTCCCGCCCTTCCCGATGGTTTCGTGTATACGGGAATCGCGCTTGTTGAAAACGCCATTGTCGCCTCGTGGGAGGAACAGCGGGAAGCGGGCATAGGCGCTGCGGGCTTTATGGTTATGGATCATAATTAATGATCGCTTTTTCGGTTAACGGCAAAGCTGTACAGGGCAGGGACGACAAAAAACTCCTTGACTTTTTGCGGGAGGATTTGCGCCTGACGGCCGCGAAGAACGGCTGCGGCTCCGGCGTCTGTGGGGCGTGTACCGTCCTTGTCGACGGGAAGGCGGCCCGTTCATGCGTAACGCCTTTAGGCGCTCTTGAGGGAAAACAGGTCGTTACCGTTGAGGGTCTTTCAGACAGGGAAAAAGAGGTATATGTCTTTGCCTTCGCGGAGGCCGGGGCGGTGCAGTGCGGTTTCTGCACACCCGGCATGGTTCTTGGCGCGAAGGCCCTTCTTGATGTGAACGATGATCCCGACGGGGAAACGATTCGCCGTGCGCTTCGTTCCAATATCTGCCGCTGCACCGGTTATAAAAAGATCGTTGAGGCGGTTCAGATTGCCGCCGCTCTTTTAAGGGAAAACACCACCGTCCCGAAGCCGGTTTTCACCGGGCGGCTTGGCGATCCCATGCACCGCCCTGATGCCACCGCCAAAACCCTTGGTACGGGAAAGTACGTTGACGATCTTGAGTTTCCGGGAATGCTCCACGCCTCGGCGCTGCGTTCGGCGTATCCGCGCGCGAGGGTGCTGAGGATCGACTGCTCTGCGGCGCTGTCCCACCCCGATTGTGCCGCCGTGTTAACCGCAAAGGATGTTCCGGGGAATATCAAGATCGGTCATCTGGAGTTTATTTCCGACTACGATGTGATGATCGCCGAGGGCGGAATCACCCGCTTCATCGGCGACGCGATCGCGGTCGTGGTCTCAAAGCGCCGTGAAGCCCTTGATGAAATAAAGGCCCTTGTGAAGGTCGATTACGAGGTTCTGGAACCGTTAACTTCTCCCGCCGCAGCTATGGCGGATAACGCGCCGTTGATCCACAACAGGGAGGGAAACATCCTTTCGCACGAGCGCCTCGTGAGGGGCCATGCCGACGAGGTTCTCGCGAAATCAAAATTTGTTGTGAGCCGCCGTTATTTGCTGCCGTTTACGGAACACGCTTTTCTGGAGCCCGAGTGCGCAATCGCCATGCCGGCGGCAATTTCCGCCGAGCCGCGAAGCGGCTACGCATCAACGATGCGCGGTTCCCCTCCGATCGACGGTGTAGCGCTGTATTCGGCGGGGCAGAGCGTTTATGATGAGCGGCGGGAATGTTCACGTATGCTGGGGATAGCGCCTGAGAGAATACACGTCAGGGGACAGCTCGTCGGCGGCGCTTTCGGCGGGAAAGAGGACATGAGCGTCCAGCACCATGCCTGCCTCGCGGCCTGGGTTCTAAAAAAACCGGTGAAGGTTCTCCTTTCCAGAGAGGAAAGTATCAGGGTGCACCCAAAACGGCACGCCATGGAAATAGAGATGACAACGGGCTGCGACGAGAACGGGATTCTCACGGCCATGAAGGCCGTCATCGTTTCCGATACGGGAGCCTACGCGAGCCTTGGAGGGCCGGTTCTCCAGAGGGCCTGCACCCACGCGGCCGGGCCCTACAACTACCAGGTGATCGATATCGACGGCAAGGCCGTTTACACCAACAACATCCCGGCGGGGGCGTTTCGCGGATTTGGCGTGCCGCAGAGCTGTTTTGCCGCCGAGAGCAACCTCAACCTCCTTGCCGAAATGTCAGGCATCGATCCATGGGAGATCCGTTACCGTAACGCGATAAGGCCCGGTCAGGTTCTGCCTAACGGCCAGATCGCAGGCGGCGATGTGGAGCTGGAAGCCTGTCTCATCAGCCTCAAGGGCATTTACGAAAAAGCCGTGGCCGAAGGCAGGCACGCCGGTATCGCGTGCGCTTTCAAGAACTCAGGCATTGGCGTGGGGCTTCCCGATGTGGGCCGCTGTGTCTTTTCGGTCGAGGACGGGATCGTTCATATCAGGACCAGCGCCGCCTGTATAGGCCAGGGCCTTGCCGCAGTTCTCACACAGATTGCCTGCGAAGCCCTGGGCATCCAGCCCGGGCGCTTCTTCGTGGAACAGCCCGACACCACGCGCACCCCCGATTCGGGGACTACAACCGCTTCCCGTCAGTCGCTATTCACGGGTGAGGCCGCGAAGCGGGCGGCGCTGAAATTGAAGGAGGCGCTGGGCTCTGGCGGTCTTGAGGCGCTTGAGGGCAGGGAATTTTTCGGGGAGTATTCCGGCGTTACGGATCCCATGGGCAGCGACAAGCCCAATCCCGAGAGCCATGTTGCCTACAGTTACGCCGCCACCCTCGCGATCCTGGACGGCGAGGGCAGGGTGGAAAAAATCGTGGCGGCTTACGATATCGGGAATGTAGTGAACCCCAGGTCCGCAGAGGGCCAGATCGAAGGAGGCCTCCTGATGGGTATGGGCTACGCCCTTACCGAGGACTTCCCGATGGAAGGCGGCTATCCAAAGGCCGGTTTTGGGAAGCTGGGATTGATCCGGGCCACCGAAGCGCCGCGAATGGAGATCATTTTTGTAAAGCCGAAAAATCCTTCGCCCCTCGCGTTTGGCGCAAAAGGCGTCGGCGAACTCGCCACAATTCCGGTAACGCCCGCCATTGCCGGGGCGTATTACGCCAGGGACGGGATACACAGGACCAAACTTCCGATGGAGAATACATTTTATAAACCTTGATCAGCTCCGTCCGCAAATCAGGGTTTGTTCATCTCCGGCAGGTATTTGTGGTACCTCTCGGGCATGAGCTGGCGCTGAAGGCGTGGGTTTTTTCTGGCTTCGTTGTTTACCGAGCGGTGATAGAGCCGCCAGAGTTCTTCCCAGGAATCTCCGGTTTCTTTCCCGGTTGCCGCAGCCGGCTGGTCCGAGGGCGGCAGCTCGATGAGCCTCGCGGGGGCGCCGTTTTCGCCTTGAAGGCGAAGCTTGCGTTTCTCGTCGATGATGGCCCAGGGAGTTTGCCCGAAACGAAGGGTAAAGTGCTCGGCAAGGGCGGGGAGGATGAAATAATCGGGGCTACAGCGGGCTATGTACACGCCCTCTGAATCCGGGCTGAAGCGGAGGAGACCGGTCAGGCGGTGAATTTCCACCGTCACCTTGTAGGCCGCTCTCAGCACGGCGAGCACGTCGCCGTCGCCCCGGTCGGAAGCGGCCCGCTCGGCGCCGGCTCTGTCCCCCGCCTTGCGGATCTTTTCTATGAAACGGCAAATCTCCCTCTGGATGGGAAGACCGCTCATCGTGGCGTGTATGACCGCGTAATAGGCGTCAACGGAAAGCTCAAAGAGCTCCGACAAATTCGAAGGCGCGCCGGATTCACTCATCAAATGTGAGGCAAAATTTGCGTCCTCCGGGGCGGTATTCCCGGTTTCCTCAAAAAGTTCCATCTGGTCCATATCAAAACTCGAAAAGCAGGGGCTGCAGGAGCTCTTCGTCGTAAAGAAGGCGGCGTATGCGTTTTGGCTCCTCGGGACGTTCGATGAAGGTTCCGGCCGCAGTGATGAAGTACCTGGCCCTCTTTAAGACCACGCCGAGGCGGCGTAGCGCGTCGAAACTGAGGGAACGGGAACGCCGGGTTTCGATGATCCGGCGGCCGGTCTTCGCGCCTATGCCCGGTACACGGAGGAGCTCGTCGTAAGATGCCGAGTTTACTTCCACGGGGAAAAAATCCAGATGCCTGATAGCCCAGGCGGTTTTCGGGTCAAGGCCGGCGTCCAGGAAGCCCTCATCCCCTTCAAGGATTTCGCCGGGCGCGAATTTGTAAAAGCGCAGGAGCCAGTCCGCCTGATAAAGCCGGTGTTCCCGGGTCAGAAGGCGCCTGGGCGGTCCCAGTTGACTAATTACCCCTGACGATCCCAGGGGCGAGGCCGGGGGCGGGCCGGGAATCTCGGGCAGCCTTGGGTCCGGGATGCCGCTTCCACCGGGAAGGCCCACCGGAATGTAGGCGGAATAATAGACGCGCCGCAGGATATACTTGCGGTAAAGGGCGCTGGAAAGGTTCAGGATGGTTTTGTCATTTTCCGGGGACGCCCCCACGATGAGCTGGGTACTCTGCCCGGCCGGGGCAAAAGCCGGGACTGTATTCTTCCCCCCAAGGCGGAATTTCCGCCTGTCTTCCTCGTTTTCCGTTCCGATATTGAAGGTTTCTTCCATAGCCCCAAGTATCACCTTCCCGGATTTCTCCGGCGCCAGGTGTTGAAGGCTTTTATCCGTGGGGAGTTCGATGTTGGCGCTCAGCCGGTCGGCCCAAAGGCCTGCCTCGCGGATCATTTTTTCCGTCGCGCCGGGGATGATCTTCAGGTGGATATAGCCGCCATAGCCGGCTTCGTTTCTGAGTTTCCGGGCCGTTTCGATGAGCTTTTCCATCACGATATCCGGGTCGGCAAAGATCCCCGACGAAAGGAAAAGCCCTTCTATATAGTTCCGGCGGTAAAACTGGCAGGTTAGTTCCACGAGTTCGTTTACCGTGAAGGACACTCTTTTGGTATCGGCGGAGGAACGGTTGACGCAGTAGGCGCAGTCGAAACGGCAGGCATTGGAAAAAAGCACCTTGAGGAGGCTCACGCAGCGGCCGTCTTCGGTCCAGCTATGGCAGACCCCGGCGGGTACCCTTACCCCGAAGGCCGCCGTGCCTTTGGGCGCGACGTCGCTTCCCCTGGGCGTGCCGCTGCCCGAGGACGCGCAGGACGCGTCGTACCTTGCCGAGGAAGAAAGGAGAGATAACTTTTCCGCCAATTCCATAAATTAACTATACAACTGTATAGTAAATATTGCAAGCGATATCGTATGATATCGCAGGATATCGCACGCTATTTCAGCGCCTTGAAACCCTCCAGGGATTGAAGCCAGACCGGGAGGGATTTCAGGCCGTGGTGCATGGCGCTGAAGTCGCGGTACCAGCTCATGTTGCAGTCGTTGCAGGCGGGCATTTTGAAGGCGTCTTCTTTCATGGTGAGGATGTTGCCCATCACGTTGGGAAGCTGCATGCACGGGCGCACGTCGAAAAACCAGTCCACAAACAGCACGTGCTTTCCGCCA
>JGI24698J34947_10000992_pt1 | contig 14554 bp, 10 predicted proteins | sample TergutMp193P3_FD_34947 | JGI IMG/M metagenome (IMG submission 34947) | reverse complement strand
GCCAGGTATATCAACACTTTCCAGACCGTGCTATCCTGCCTCCCGGGCTGAAACCGCCCGACGTACTACAGAACATATCCGGTTTCCTACCTGAAAATATAGCGCATTATCAGGAAGCTGTCAAGCGAAAATTTCCCGAAAGATTCGCTCCAGCAGGGGAACGCATACTCTATAAAACTGATGAAACTCATGCCAACCAGCTTTCCTTGGACTTTACCCAGCCGTCCGAAACCGGTGCGATAATTGAAAACAATCCGCCAGAAATAGAACAACCTGTCTTAATGATTCCCTATCCCAACATGCCTGAGAATTTCAAACAAAATTTTACAGCAATCGCCGGGGAATTCAAAACCGACACAATTGAGGCGGCGCGTTTTATTTTGCGCAGTATGTCAAAAGAGGATCGCACAACCACCCTTGCGGAAATGCAAAATGCTGGTTGTATAGACAGGGAAAGTTATCACAAATACCTGTTTAATATACTTTCCGCAGCAAACGACGATTTATCGGTTGTATTAAAACTTGAAACATTGCGCCCGGATATAGAAGCGGCTGAAGAAGCCCGTCAAAAAGGAATCAACGGCCCCATGTCGGAAGCGGTAATCCAGGAATCCGTAAAGCTGAGAGCCGTATTGGAAAATATAGACCAACAGCGCAAAGAGCGCAATTCACGGCTATCATCTCAAGCAAAGGAAGTTCTGAATATTCTTAAAAACACCGACTATTCAAAACTTGAAAGATGGCTTGATAGTGCAAATGACGCGTTAAACGCCGTAAAGAAAGCAAGTTTAAAAGAAATAGAACGTCAATACAATTATGAAAAGGTGGTCGAAATTGGTGACACAATTTTGCATTCTACAGATATTCCCGACAGAGTCTCTCCGGCGGATATTAAAGAAATTTTACTTTTTAACGCGCAGTATATGTACGATGCAATAAATTCAAAAATTAAAATTTTTGAGTATGAACACGGATTGTTCAACACCGATGTAAAGAACGAGAAACAATTCCAACCTTACGGCGCGTGGACAGATTTCAATTCACGCCTGCCTGTCCAGGAGCGTGAACGATACAATAATGAAGCTACTGCAGTACTTGAAAAAGCCGGGGAAAATCCTGTCAGCGATAACGACAAAGCGATTTTACGCCGTTATAGCGGGTTCGGAGGCATCTCCGTTGCCGGCGAGCGCGGCGTACTTTACGATTATTATACGTCCCCTCCTGTCGCGCACCTTGTCTGGCAGTTGCTTGATAAATCGGGAGGCATAAAGGACAGCGCGAAAATTCTTGAGCCGTCCTGCGGAACCGGCGTATTTTTTGAATGCGCTCCCAAAGATAAATCTCTCTCCTTTATCGGCGTAGAGCTTGACAACAGAACGGCGCAAGTAGCAAAGCATCTTCACTCTGAAGAAAATGCCGAAATATTGAATCAAAGTTTTGAAGCATTCAACCTTTCCGGAAAAGCCGGAGGTTTCGATCACATCATCGGCAACGCTCCCTTCGGAGAACGCAGCGCTTCGACCGCTTCCCTTGATTTACCTGAAGAAAAATCGCTCGATAATTATTTCGTCAGCCGTTCAATTGACAATCTTAAAGACGGCGGAACGATGGCTCTCATTGTCGCTCCCGGCGTTCTTGAGAATAAAACCAATGAGGATTTCCGTTTGTCGTTAAATAAAAAAGCGCAATTTATAGGAGCGGTAAAATTNCCCAACCGCAGCTTCCACCACAGCCACACTCAGGTAATGCCCGATATTTTATTGTTCCGGAAATATCCTGAAGATATACAAAAACGAATTTCCGTCCTCGATGACGGTACGTTCAAAACAACACCGTTATACGACAATGATCTTGTCAGCGGAACGTACTTTGAAAACCATCCAGAGCATATCGCCGGAACATTAAGCAAGGGAACCGGGCAGTGGGGAAGTGACGAAGTAAAAGGGGACATTACGCCGGAAAGCCTTGATCAAATACTTTCCACATTCACGCCGGCAGACTCAATTCTGGAAAATGTTTTTGAGCAGATAAGAGAAACATACCAGCTTCCGGAAGTTTCCTCGGAAAAGACCAATATTCATCTTTCAGATGAAGAACTAAAGCAGATCGAATCAAAAACACTCAGGCACGGAGCGGTTAAAGTATCTGAAAACAAAGTATATATTCTTACGGAAAATCACTCATGGCTTCATGTTTCCGAAAATAGCAAACTTGCCAACAAAATATCCGATATAAAAGCCATTTCCAGTTGCGTACACGCAATTCAAGACAGCATGAAAGAGGAAAAAAACATCCAATTGATCCAGCTTCTACAAAAAAACTGTAGAAAACAGATTGTAGATTACTGGCATAAATATAATACTCATCCGGCAGAAGATTCCGACCTCAAGCGTTTTACCCGTGAATATCCCGCAGTACAAGATATTTACGAAGCATTTTTAACGACCGATGATCCGCTGCTTATTCAAGAAAACGTTTACCGGAAAAAAGTTGACATTCTTGACGGTCACAACGCTGCTATAACAGCTCTTATCATGCTGAGCGAAAGAATGAAAGACGCGACAGAAGAAAATATCCACATATATTTCCCGGATACCGCAGACGCGCTCATCGCCGAAATGCGCAAACATAATGACGTATTTATTACTCCCCAGGGCAGCTACCAGTTACGCGAAGATTTTATCTCCGGAGACGCGTGGAAGAAGATTGATGAACTGAGGGAATCTGCCCAAACAGAGGAAACTGAATGGAAAAAAGAACTGCTGCTGCGGGGAGCTGCCGAACTGGAAAAAGCCGTCGGATGGACGCCGATTGAAGACGCGGATTTCTCCCCGCGCTCTTCATGGATACCGCAGGAAATTGTGCGCGAATGGGTGACAAGCGATGAAGCATTAGGAAAAGCTGTTCTCAAAGGTCTCGCCAAAAATAATGAAGGGAAATGGGGTATTGCCTATCCTGGCGGCGCATGGCAGGAATATGCCGACCCGCTTGTCTATTATCTTAACGGGCAGAAACAACGCAGCCGCCTTCTTGACACAGACGCATTCAACAAAGAACATGACGAGTTATTCCGTTCCTTTATCGCAAACCATGAAGATTACCGCGCTCAACTTGAATCAGATTTTAACCGCAAATTTAAAACACATATTATCGCGCCTGTTAAAACATACACTGTTGAAATCGCCGGATGGAGAAGTGCTGAAGGAGGCGGTAAAACTGTGCAATCACACCAATGGCAGTCGGTTCACCATTTATACCGGCAACAATGCGGAATCTCCGCCCTGGGCACCGGTTTCGGCAAGACCGTTACTTCCATAGCTCTCATGTCCCTTCTGCGCCAGGAGGGAATGGGAAAGAGAGTTTTCCTTCAGGTTCCAAACAACAAAGTTAAGGACTGGATTGAGGAAATACATGACGTTATGCCGTCCCTTAAAATCGCCTCCATCGATCCAGAAGAACCGGGGTATTCAAACCGCGTCAAGCGTTACGCAAAATATCAGGCAATGGCAAGAAGCGATGCCGACATCATCATTATGCCGGAAAGCGCCGGGAGCGAGATACAGTTGTCTCCTGAAAATGATGAAAGAGTTATCGGGAATGTCTCAATGCTGTACAGAATGGAAAAATCGGACGGCACTGCCCGGCAGCAGGAACGCGCCGCCCAGAAAGGCGAATACAAGGCGCAGTCGGGAAAAACAAATGTTACCGTTTGTTTCGAGGACTTCGGCTGCGACGTTCTCATTGTAGATGAAGCCCACCGTTATAAAAACCTGTTCAGCTCGACACTTTCGCGCGAGACCGGAATGAACGACGGCAGGCAGTCAGCAAAAGCCATGTCCCTTTACAAAAAAAGCGAATACATCCGGGAACAAAATAACGGCAAAAACGTATTCCTTCTAACCGCCACGCCTTTGACCAATTCGCCGCTGGAATATTACAACATGATACAATACATCGCTCCGGAGGAGCTGCGGCGCATGGGCATTTCCACTATTGACGGCTTTATTCAAGAGTTCGCCAATATAGAAACGGGTTGGTTGTACGATTGGGGAAGCGGGCAGGTAAAAAACGGGCGCATTCTCACCGGCTTCAAAAACCTGCCCACACTTCAAAATCTGTTTTTTACTTACACCGATTTACAGAACAATCCGGAAGCCATCGGCTTGGAAAAACCATCAGCAGAAAACCGTCCGCACATCATCGGTGCGGATGAAAAACAGATGAATGTTATTAAGAATATTTCATTCGAACTCCACCGGTATAAATCAATGACTGCTGCTAGGCGCCAAGATGAATTTCCCGGACAAAATTTCTTGACCTTCTATTCCCAGATGAGAACAGCCAGCCTTGATCTGGAATTGTACGATCCTGATACATACAAAAACTGGAAAAATCCAAAATTGACTGCATTAGCACGTAACGCATATACAGATTACAAAGATAAAAAAGGCGGACAGGTTATATTCTGCGACCGCGTTTTTTCTTCAGACGCAAGTTTCAATATCCATGAGAAAATTAAAAAAGAACTCATCGCCCAGGGCTTCAAGGAAAAAGAAATTGTCATCGTCAACGGATTTACAAAGAGCGGCGGCGCCAAAAGCGACAGCGCGGTTGAGAAAGAAGTCTCAAAAGCCATCGCGGATTACAATGCCGGTAAGTACAAGGTTATAATCGGGTCCACCGCCTGCATCGGGGAAGGCGTCAATTTGCAGAAAAACTCTTCCGCCGTGCATCATTTCGACATTCCGTTCCGGCCTTCTGACTTTATCCAGCGTAACGGCAGGGTAGACAGACAGGGAAACTCTCAGGATAAAGTTTCCCTGAATACTTATCTCGCCGCAGGGACTATCGACAACTATTCTGTCAACCTTGTACAGCGCAAAGCAAACTGGATAGACCAGCTGTTGCGCACAAAGTCGGAAGTGTTTACCAACCCCAATGACGAAAACTCCATTGACGCCGACGAGCTGCTCTTGGCCTTAACTGAAGAATGGGGGGATAAAGACGCGGCCCAAAAACGCAGAGAAGAATTGGAGAAACAAAAACAGGAAAAAATTAAGGAAGCGCAAACCACCCAAATGAAATGCCAGCTTAAAAATCTTTCCCTTGCGTGTGGAGCCTTGCAGTCTCTTGGAAAAAATACGGCAGGATATAAAAAACGCGCCGAACAAATTAACAACATAGAGTCCGCTCTTAAAGCCAACCCGTTATTCATCCGGCATGACATACTGGGGAAAAATGAGCCGTTTTTATATAACGCCAATACCAATACTATTTTCAGAACCGGCGATGTTTTTATCAGTAGCAGCGGAACTTATCTTGTTGAAAGTTTTAATTACAAAAAACAGGAATTGAATTGTAAAAAACTGTTCAATGATGAAGAACAAAAAGAACGTCTGCAAGAGGCTAAAATGAACAAATATACGCCCAGCGACAGAAGGAGTTTTAAACTGTCTGAATTATGGCCGGGCGAAAGCGGATATTCATATAACGCAATACTACATCATTTAGAAAAGACATCTGAAGAAACCAGAGAAATTGCCCGGACTGCCGGTTCAGAAAAGTTTTATGCACTCTCTGAAGACGTTAAGGAAAGCTTTTATGATATACACCTCACGGCTATAAACAAACACCATCACGTCTGCAACCCTGTTATTTTTTCCATTGATTCGGATGGCAAGCTTGAGGTTGAAAGAAATAGTTACCGCTCGGGTTGCAAAGGCGAACCGGTTAACCCGTTCTCCCAAGAGGGAAGAACGGCAATTCTTCACGCTTTTGAAAAGGGTATAAAATATAATTCCGATTACAAAGAGTATATGCTCAAAGCCTTGTCAAAAACAATTCCGGAACTTACAAATTTCGTGGAACAGGCCATTGAAAAAGCTGAAACAAAAGAAAAACAGGCGGCACTGGAAAAAGAACTGCTTAAACAGGCCTCAATTAAAACAAACGCTGATAAAGCGCATTTGAAAAGCCATGTCCATGTGGTAAGATTTTAGGGAGAGGGATAATATGCACTACAGCAACGAACTAATCGACGAACTCATAGAAAATGTAACACTCGACAAAGCCATGTATGCCAATATACAGGCTCACAATGTGGCTAAAATGCTTAAAGAACACAAAACATGGTATAAACTCTTTGGCGTATACTGGTGGACGGTCAAAGACGCTCTGCGGAAATATGTCGATAACGGCGAGTGGTACTGCGGCGTTCAGGACGATCCGCTCATGAAAGAACGCGCATGGCACGGAAGCGAATTCAGAACAATGCTCGCGGCCATGTATCGCTTAAACGAACACCGCGAATTAACATCGGCCTGTACCTGGTACGACAAAGACGGCGAAAGCCATCAGTATACGCTATCCGACCCTGACGCTGAGTGCTGATATACACAAAAAAAATGAGCCCTTACACAAACAACGATCCCGATCTCATACAAGCCGTCAAAAAACTTGACGAGGAATTTCCCGGAGCCGAATATGATTATTCCCTCCATAAATTTTTAGTTAAGAAATATTTTAAAAAAATAATAATTAAAAAAATTATTTTTCACGGATTTTTTTATTCGGCTTTTACAGCCGGCATTTATTTTCTTTTCAGAAAATACAATATTGATTTATTAAGTAGCCTTATTTACGGATTAATTTATTTTCTTGTTTATATCTTTTTCAAAATTAAAATTGAAGAACTAAAATCGCCAGAGGATTAAAAATGAGTAACGCAAAAATTTACAACAATTGGAAAAACTTTGCCAATATCTTCTACCGTGGAATTGAACGTATTATGTTACGCCTAAGATATCGAAAGCTGTCATTATACGCTTTCCGATCCCGATACGGAGCGCTGAATCACACAAAAAACGGAACAGTAAAAAAAATTATTTTTCACGGGCTTTTTTATTCGGCTTCTACAGCCGGAATTTTTTTTCTTTTCAGAAAATACAATATCGGTATATTTAGTAGCATGATTTTCGGACTAATATGGCTTCTCGTTCTCATTTTAGGAAAACTTTATTTCACTGGCTACACCAACATATCTTATATTGACGATAAAATTGATGTTCTTTTAAGGAGAATAAATAATGAGCGACAATGAATTCCTTCGCGGCAAGCCCCGCGATGCAAAAGACGAACAATTTTTAAATTTTATTTTGAAAGTTATTATGCTCCTCGCCGTCCTCATAGGAATTTGGGCCGGTACCCAGCGTTTCTGCAGGTCGGTAGGCTACGATCCCGGATGGGTCGGAGAGCCTTTCTTTACCTTGAAATTCTTTAAGATTGAATACCCTCTTTATCAGCCTTTACTCATTTTTTACTGGATAATTGTTTATTACAAACATACCGAAATACATTCTCTTCTTTACAGTGCGATTAAAATTACCGGTATTGTATCTTTTTCCTCAATCGTTTTCTATTTCCTTGTAGAGTTTATTATCATGAAAAACATAGCGCAGAATATTTTCGGTACGGCACGATGGGGAACAAAGAAAGATCTGAAAAAAGCAGGCGTCCTCCAGCTCAAAGGCGGCATGATTTTAGGGCAGCTTGCCAACGCAAAAGTTTACGCGAAATACGATCAAATTAAAGACAGCGTAATTTTACATTTGAAAAAACCTTCGCAAAAAATAATCCAGAGCGGAATTTATAACACTCTCCTGTCCGCCCCAACCCGTAGCGGGAAAGGCGTGTCATGCGTTATTCCGACATTGCTTAAATATCCGGGAAGCGTCATCGTCCTTGATTTCAAAGGCGAGAATTTTAATTACACATCCGGTCACCGCGCAAGATTCAGTAAAGTCTACCGCTGGGAGCCGACAGGCGATAAGGGTCATCACTTTAACCCCATGATGGAAATTCGTCCCGGCGAAGACGCTTACAGCGACGCAAACCTTATAGCCGACATCCTCACCACGCCGGCGTCCGGCGGCGGCAACGCCACTTCGGAACATTTCCAAACCGGCGCTAAAGATTTTTTAACGGCGCTTATTCTGCATTGCCTCTGTTCAGACTGGAAAAATAAAAGCCTTCCGGGATGCCGTGAATTCCTGGCTCAAAGCGATCCTGCAGACCCGAACAATAAAAAATATATTTACGATCTTATGATCAATTCCGACCACGGCGATGAGATTATCCACCAGGCAATTGTCGAAGGCGCGACCGCCCAGCGCAACAGGCCGGATGACGAGGGCGGCTCCATGCTCTCNACCGTAAACAATGCGTTAGCTGTTTTCGCGGACGCNAAGATAAAACGCAATACATGGAACTCCGAATTTTACATAGACGANTTTGCCGAAACAAAAGTTCCCATCTCTCTATATCTGACAATACAGTACTCCGATGTACAGCGCATCGCCCCGCTCATACGAATGTTTATTACTCTTTTTTCACGGCGTTTTACCGGCGGCGAAACAAGCGCGACTAACCGCAAATTCAAAGTGCCTCTACTTTTTATTCTTGACGAATTCGACAAACTTGGGAAAATGGACGAACTTGAAATGAACATGGGCATTCACAACGGTTTCGGAATTCATTACTTCTTAATTTTTCAATCCCTGAACCAGTTGAACAAAATATACACAAAAGATCATTCTTTCCTTGCCCATTGCCGGAACAGCATATTCTACGCGCCGGGCGCAGGTGAACTGGACAGCGCCGAACTCATCAGCAAAATATTGGGAAAAGAATCCATCAGCCGTACAAATATCAGCTATTCCGGCGGCAAAGCCCAAGTCGGTTACTCGAATAAAAATATCTCCTCGCAGGATCAGGAACGCAATCTGATGAACGCCGATGAATTAATAAAATTGCCTCTCGACCAGTTTATCCTGATCTGCCAGGGTCAGCCGCCGTATATCGGGAAAAAGAACGTCTACTACGAAGACCCGCTTTTTAAATCGCTCAGCAAACTGCCGGCGGCGTTTACCACCCGCGAAGAAGCGCTAAAAGCCGCCGCCGCCACAGTCGCAAAACTCAACAAGCGGCGATGGTTTGACCACGGCACATCCCAGCGCTCTGTCGAAATGACAGAAGACGATATTTCCTCAATATGGGATAAAGTCGGCGATCTTTTTGACGAACCTGACGAACCTCCGCGTTCGCAGCTCGCAGATAAATTTACAGATAACGCTGACTCTGATACAGCCAATTTTCTGAAATGAATAAAAAAAGGCTCTTTAATGGAAAAAAGAAACTCATTGCCCTTACCGCCAGAATGGAAGCTGATATGCGCTCTTTTTGCAGGGACAATGGCATTAAAAACGAATCGGAACTTGTGCGCAAGGCTGTCGCAAAATATATATACGCAGACTACAAAGACGAAATGCCGAATCGTAACGTATTAAAACAATTTCAGGATATTTTAAGCCGCTGCCAATTATCCATTTCTTTTAAATGAAAAAACCAAAACGTCTTGACGGTAAAAAGATACTCACTGCCCTTACTTCCAGAATGGAAGCTGATATGCGCTCCTTTTGCAGGGACAAGGGCATTGAAAGCGAATCGGAACTTGTGCGCCAGGCTATTGGTAAATATATTTACGCCGACTACAAAGACGAAACACTCAAACTCCATGGCTTGAAACAGACGCAGGAAGCTCTTGCGGAACTTAAAGATATGGTTGACATAACGTTTAAGTATATCCGCCTTATGCACATCAACAACCTCGCCTACCATCCTGAAATAGACACCCGCGACGAACAACTCGTGAACGCCGCGTTCGCTTCGGCCAACAACAGGCATGACAAATTTTTTAACACGTTCCAAAACTCCCTTAAAAACGATCCGCCGTTCTTTGAGCGGCTCCTCCATAAATACTACTCGGAAAAAAATTGAGCAGGGCTGATGACGAACAGGAACGCATTGATCGCCAGATGGAAAACCTCCTGGGCGACCTCGAAAAACTCATCCCATTCTTTGATGATAAATCCGTCACAGACGTTTACGTCTACGGAGAAGGGAACGTCCACACAAGCGAATTCGGAAAAGGAACCTGCGACACGGGTGTTGTGTTGTCGCATTCGGAACGTTTGCGGATTATCAACAGCCTGGCAAGCGTTTCCGGCACGCCTATCGACAAATGGCTCCACCCCACGTTGGAAAGCATTATTCCAAAATACAATATCCGCACTACGGCCATCATATCGCCCTGGCTGGCTTCCCCGCAAATCACTTTCCGCAGGCCCGCCGATAGAATTTTCACTATGGAAGATTATCTTCAGAATGGAAGAATTTCACAAGAGTTATACGACAAAATTTGTTTCCACATTGAAAAACGCAGCAATATTGTCATTTCAGGATCAACCGGAAGCGGAAAAACCACTTTCACAAATGCCTGTATCAAAAAAATGGTTGATCTTACTCCCGATGAGCGCATTTATATTGTCGAAGATACTCCGGAACTTCAATGCGCAAGCCCTAAAAAGACTCAAATTTACATCAGAAAAGATCAGGCAGTCACCGCCATACAGACAGCCTTGCGCTGGACGCCGAAACGGATTATTTTCGGCGAGCTCCGTTCCGGCGAAGTCGCCGTTGAATTACTTGAAGCATGGAATACCGGCCATCCGGGAAATGTTACCACGATTCACGCGGACAACGCCGCTTCCACTATCCCCCGCATCGAGGGACTGCTGAGGCAGATCATCAAAGGCCAGCTTCCTGACCTTGAGGACAGCATTCAGCTTATCGTTCATCTTTCAAACCGTTCTGATTTCGGCCCCGTCGTGGACGAAGTTCTTACGGTTCGAGAAATAAAGGAGGCAAAAAAATGACGTAGTTTTTTATTTCATTCTTTCGTTATTTAAAAAAGTTTTGTTTTAACAAATTTTATTTTAAGGAGTGTTTTATGAAAAATTCACTGTTGAAAATCATGTTTCTTATGCTGCTGCTTGCCGTAGCGGCTCCTCTGTTCGCGCAAACATTACCCACGGGTTTAACTACCGTCGCTAAGAACATTCAGGATGCATTTACTTCAGATATTGTAAAGATCATCCTGGTTTGCTGCCTTGCCGGATGCGGCATCGCCTATGGGTTTAACAAGGACAACGAAAAAATGAAGAGGAACATTATTGCCATTGCGATCGCAATAGTGATCGTTATGGGAGCACAGGGTATCGTCGATACCATTTGGGGCGCCTCGGCGTGAGTTGAAATATGATCGATATGAACGATTTTAAACAACCGGTACACCGTTCCCTCCTTCAAAGGGAAATGATCGGCGGAGTACCGCAGGCGGGTCTTTTTATTCTCTTTATGCTTGGTTTGATTCTTGTCTACGGGCTTGAAATGTACTTTGCCCTTGTTCCCATTGTCCTTCTCTACTTTGTTATGCGCCACCTGACAAAACAGGATCAGTGGTTCATTGATATTGTCCTCGATAATATCATGCAAAAGGATAAACTTATTCCATGAGTGAAAGCGCCGGTTTCTTCTATCAATTCCTCCCGTGGAATTATATTACAAAATTTCACGAGGGGGTCGTTGTCCAAAAAGACGGAATCCTCCAGCGTACCTTCGCTTACCGCGCTCCCGATATCGACTCGTCGGGTGCGCTGGAAATTAACACGCTCGCGGTCCGCGTAAACGACTTCTCTAAACGCCTGGGCTCCGGCTGGGCTTTCCAGCTGGAAGCCCAGCGTTCCCAAATACAGGATTACCCGCGATCGGAATTTGACGCCCTTGCCCCATACCTCATAGACCGCGAGCGCGAATCCTCTTTCGTCGCCGCTGGAAAACATTTCGATTCCGAATACTATCTTACCTTTATCTGGCGGCCGCCGTCCGAAAGCGTTAAAAAACTTACTTCAATGTTTATTCAAAGCGGCAGCGAAGGCGGCGAAGGAGCGAGTATAAAAGAGAACGTAGATTTTTTTGTCAACGAATCTAATTCCGTCGCAAGCCTTCTTGCCAACGATCTCTATTTGTACCCGCTCAATAATGAGGAAACCATCGCTTACCTTCATTCGTCCATTTCTTTCAACCGCCACCGTTTTCATTTTCCCCATACCCGTATTATGCTCGACCGCATTCTTCCGGACAGCGAACTTGAAACTTCTCTCGTTATGAAGTTAGGCGACAATTACATCCCTATCGTCGGCATTAATGATTTCCCGGACGAATCATATCCCGCTGTCCTTGATTCCCTTAACCGCGCCCGGCTTGAGTACCGCTGGGTTACGCGCTACATCTGCCTCGATAAAGAAGAAGGATTAAAGGAAGCGCGTAAAAAAGAAAAAGCCCATCGCGGAAGCCGGAAAACTTTTTTACAAACTTTCGCCGAAAGTACTTCAGGGGAACCCACGCAGGCGATAAACCACGGCGCCGGCGTTAAGGAAAGCGATTCTATCAACGCCGGGATCGAAATTGAAAATGACGCCGCGGCTCTCGGCTATCTCACTACCTGCGTGATGGTTTGGGACCCTGTTCTGAAAATCGCGAAGAAAAAAGCTGACTTGGTTAAAACCATCATTAACAGCAAGGGCTTCACCTGTAAAGACGAAACTTTCAACGCCCTTGAAGCTTTCAGTTCCATGATGCCTGGCCAAATTTACGCGAATTTCCGCGCTCTTCCCGTTATGACAAATACCATGTCTCATGTCGTTCCTCTGTCGTCTGTCTGGGCCGGAAACAGGCAGAACGAACACGCCTGTCAGATAACGGGCGTTAGTACCCCTCATGTCATTTGCTCAACCGTTGAAGGCACGCCCTTTTTCCTCAATCTCAACGTAGGCGATGTCGGGCATTCCTCAGTTTGGGGACCAACCGGCGCGGGTAAATCTACCCTCCTCAATCTTCTTGAAATGCAGGCCTTTAAATATCCCGGCTCTTTAATCATCGTCTTTGACAAAGGCCGGAGCTGCCGGCAGTGCTGCCTTGCGGTTGGAGGCCTCTTCTACGAACCTGCCGCCGAGAACGCGGCGGGCGTCAGCTTCCAGCCGCTGAGCAACCTTGAAACAGACCGCGACCTTTTGGACGCTATCGACTTTATCGAAGCCTGCATCACCGTAAACGGAGAAACCGTAACCCCGCCCATGCGCGCCGCGATTAAAGAAAGCCTCGAGCAGATGCGCGAAATACCGCGGCACAGACGCACGCTCACTACTTTTCTTCAGTATTCAAATTACCAAGACCCTGAGACAAACAGGCCTGTTTTAAAAGATATGTTAGGTGACTATTTCTGGGACGGTGGCAAATACGGTAAAATATTCGATGCCCGCGACTCGGGTCTTTCCCTTGATACCCGCTTCCTGGCCATTGAAATGGAAGCCCTTATGAACCGCGGGGAAAACTGTATCGTACCGGCCCTTGTGTATCTTTTTAACCTGGTTGAGAAAAAATTCGACGGCCGCTTTACATTGCTCATCCTCGATGAAGCCTGGCTCTTCCTTAAAAATAAAACCTTCGCCGACAAAATCGCCGAATGGCTCAAAGTCCTGCGCAAGAAAAACGTTTATGTAATTTTCGCGACGCAGGACGTAGCTGATGTCGCCAACTCCCCGCTTAAAACTACCATCATCCAGCAGTGCCTGACTAAAATATATCTCGCCGACCCTTCCGCCATGACGGCCGGTATGTTCGACGTTTACAGGGAATTCGGCCTTACCGATTCGGAAATCAGCCTAATTGCCTCAGCGCAAATGAAACGCGATTATTTTTACACCAGCCCCATAGGACGGCGGCTGTTCCAGCTTGACCTAGGGACGCTCGCTCTCGCGCTTATCGGCTCTCCCAATCATTCCTTGCTTGACAGCCTTGTTTCAAAGTATGAAACAGGCAGCCATTTATGCGCTGAAATTCTTGAAGCCAAAAATTCTGATTACAGCCGTTACCTTGACAAAGATTCCCCCGTTGACCCCTTGCCGGTACTCAGGCAAAAGCCTGTTGTCATTGAGCAGCCGTCTTCCATACAGATAATTGAGCAAATAGAGGAAACCTTACCTGAAGAAAACTCTGAAACTTCGGATTCTAAAAACACAAAATTTCTGGAAGCTGTCGCCTCCCTTCCGGATCACAAAAGTAATGACGGCTCTGGCCGCGCCGCTTCCGATGTCGCCAAACGTTTCGGCGTAAGCGTTTCCACTGTCTATAAAGCCCGTACCATCCTCAAACACGGCGGAGACGAACTTCTCGACGCCCTGCGGCTCGGTGACATCTCGGTTAAAGCCGCTTATAAACGCATCCTTAAAGAACGCGGTACAAGGCTGGAACAGGCAGGTTAATTGGTTGATTTCTCCATATATGCGTATTATAATTAGCGGTACCTGAAAGAAAAATATATGAATGACAAAGTAACGCACATTCTGAAACATAAAAATATAAGCGCCGCTTATCTNTGGATAAGCGAGGGACAGGTATTGGATGTCATAGAAATAAAAGAGCCTGAACATCTGCCATATAAATACATTGGCGAAAAGGAGAAAAATGTAAAATTATTAAATAACTGGTTGGAAAAAAGAGGAATACCTTTCAGTCGTGAAGATTTTGAATTGATAATGAACAAATATAATGTGAAAACGTCAAAAGAACTGACAATTCTTGGAAACGGACTCAATTT
>JGI24698J34947_10000991_pt1 | contig 14556 bp, 12 predicted proteins | sample TergutMp193P3_FD_34947 | JGI IMG/M metagenome (IMG submission 34947) | reverse complement strand
CCCGGCGCGGATTATCTGCACATCTGCGAGAACAACACGATCATCGGCTCCAAGTGGAAGTACCTTCCCGATACACGCGGCGTGCCCATCGTCTCCGACATGTCTTCCTGCATTCTCTCCGAACCGATAGACGTTACGAAATACGGCATAATTTATGCGGGCGCACAGAAGAACATCGCCCCCGCCGGCCTGACCGTTGTCATTATACGCAAGGACCTGATTTACGATCCACTGCCGGGAACGCCGACCATGCTCAACTACAGCATTCAGGCGGAAAACGACTCGATGAAAAATACGCCCCCCTGTTGGCCGATTTACATATCCAAGCTCGTCCTGGAATTAATCCAGAAAGTGGGCGGCCTCGCTGAAATGAGGAAGCGCAACGAAGTCAAAGCGAAGATCCTATACGATTATCTTGACACCACCGATTTCTACAAGACCCACGTCCTGCCCAAGGATCGCTCGATGATGAACGTCACTTTCAGGACCGCGAGCGATGAACTCGACGGCAAGTTTGTAAGTGAAAGCAAGGCTGCGGGTATGTCCAACCTCAAGGGACACAAACAGGTTGGCGGTCTGCGTGCGTCCATCTACAATGCGATGCCCAAAGAAGGTGTGGAATACCTCGTTGAGTTTATGAAGAAGTTTGAGAAAGCGAACCGTTAGATGAAGGTAAAGCCTTTCAGGGCTCTGAGGCCGGCGCCTGGATATGCGGAGCAGATAGCCGCGCCGCCCTACGATGTGATGAACAGCGAAGAAGCCCGCGTCATGGTAAAGGATAAGCCCCTGTCTTTTCTCCACGTTGATAAAGCGGAAATTGATCTCGATCGGTCTATCAATATCTACGATGATGCGGTCTATGAAAAGGCGCGGGCAAATTTCATCGCCCTTCGATCCTCGGGCAAAATGCTGAAAGACGAAACAGCCTGCTATTACATTTATCAACTAACGATGGACGGCCGCGTACAGACAGGTATCGTGGCCTGCCCATCGGTTGACGATTACCTCAACGACAAAATTAAGAAGCATGAGTTGACCAGGGCGGACAAGGAAGCCGACCGAATACGCCATGTGGACACACTGGACGCGAATACGGGCCCCATCTTTCTTACGCACAGGCTGGACAGCGTGTTAGCTGCTATCACCGCTGACTGGGTTTCTTCGCACGAAGCAATCTTCTCCTTCACAGCCGATAACGTGAAGCATGAAGGCTGGGTTGTGGACGGTCAAATTGCAATCGCGAAGATTGAGGCATGTTTTGAGCGCATCCCGGTCTTCTACATCGCCGATGGTCACCACCGTTGTGCCTCCGCGGTGCGGGTCGCCCAAAAGCGTAGGGATGCAAATCCCGGTTACACAGGCGATGAGGAGTTCAACTATTTCCTCGCCGTGATCTTCCCTTCGGATCAACTGACTATTTATGATTACAATCGTGTCGTGAAAGACCTAAATAAACTTGGCGAAACTGAATTTTTTGAAGAAGTCAAAGCTTCTTTTGATGTCGAAAAGAACGTGGGTGTCGTAAAGCCTTCCGCTAAACACGAATTCGGTCTTTTCCTGAATGGCGACTGGTATCGTTTGCACGCTAAAAAAGACAAGTGGAATAACGATGATCCGGTAGAGAGGCTCGACGTTTCCATTCTACAGAACAACCTACTCGGGCCGATCCTCGGCATCGACGATCCCCGCACCAACAAGCGTATTGATTTTGTAGGCGGAATCCGCGGGCTTGCTGAACTGGAAAGGCGCGTGAACACCGATATGGCAGTCGCGTTCTCCATGTACCCGACAACACTGGACGATCTCATGGACATCGCGGACGCCGGAAAGATCATGCCCCCAAAGAGCACATGGTTTGAGCCGAAGCTACTCAGCGGACTGTTCATTCACGATCTGGCGTAAGTTTGAAACAACACTTCGGTCCCTGGTCTTTTTACCGTGAGGCGCTAGCCATCGCCCTGCCTGTGATGATGCAGCAGTTCATCATGAGCATGGTCTCCCTCATCGACAACTTCATGGTTGCCGGTCTCGGGGACATCAGCATGGCGGCGGTAAACGTAACCAATCAAATCAACTTTATTTATATCGTAATAATCAATACTGCCTGTCAGGCCGGAGGCATCTACCTCGCCCAGTTCAGGGGCGCTAAGGACAGCGAGGGGATGAAGCACGCCTTTCGTTTCAAGGCAATCTTTGCCGCCTTAATTGCGGTGACGGCTTTTGTAATCGCCAATGTTTTCTCCCGGTCAATGATCGCGATGATGACAATGGGGAACACGTCCCAGAATGAGATCGTCTCCAAAGGTTCGGAATACTTGCGCCTGATTGCATGGACATATTTGCCAATGGGAATTTCAATGTCAATCGGAACCAGTTTTCGGGAAATTGCGCAGCCAAAAATACCGCTTATCGTTTCCACTTTTGCGACCCTCGTGAACACAATCGGCAACTGGATTTTGATTTACGGAAACCTTGGCGCTCCACGCCTTGAAGTGGCAGGCGCGGCGTACGCCACTATCATAGCCAGGGTGTTTGAATTTTCGGTTTTCGTTATTTACGCCTCGCGGGCAAAAGCGCCTTTCTTTGTGGGTCTCACAAAGCTTTTCCATATCCACAAGCGGCTTGTAAAGGAAATTCTTGTCAAGTCGGGTATGATATTCGCTTCCGAGTTATCATGGGTCAGCTCAGAAACCATCATGACCGCGATGTATAACCGTCGGGGCGGCGCGGAAGTTGTCGCCGGTATGGCGGCTGGCTGGACCATAGCGAATATTTTCTTCCTGCTTTTCGGCGGGGTCTGGATAACCGCCAGTGTGCTTGTTGGCAGCTCGTTAGGCGCAGGCAAACTTGACGAGGCTCGGCTGCGGGCAAAGTGGCTCAGTTCAGGTGCGGTTGCCGCAGGCGTCATTCTCGCGATTCCCGGTGCGTTTTTGTCCAGCCTCATCATTCCGCTGGTTTTCTCAAACCTGAGCGCCGCGGCGCGGGCTACAAGCTTCGGCCTCATACTGGTGATCCTCGCCTATCTCCCCCTCTGGGGACTGCTCAATCTGCAATTTGCCATCTCCCGCGCAGGAGGGGACGCCGCGATGGGAATGTACGTCGACCTTTCGGTAAATACCCTGCTGTTTGTTCCTGGCGCTGTCATCCTATCTTTCTTTACTTCCATGCCGCCGGTTCCCATGTTCGCCGTATTAAAACTCACCGATATTATTAAGCTGTTTATCTGCCGTCACTTCCTGCGAAAAGAACGCTGGGTGAAAAATTTGACCTCACAGGAACCGCAGGCAAATTAATGCTCCACATCGAAACCGCGATACCCATGAGGTGTCTTGTCTTCTTTCTCTACCAAATCGACGCGGGCGTACTGAGGGCCATGCCGAAGCCAAGAGAGAAACTGCCCGAGCTTTTCCGGCGTCCCTTCCGCCCACACCTCAACATCACCGTCAGCCGCATTCCGCACCCAGCCGTTTACGCCTAACCGCCTGGCTTCCATGATGGCGGAATACCTGAAGCCTACCCCTTGTACCCTGCCGCAAACACGCGCGTAAAAAGCACCCATTCTACCCCTGCTCCGTTTGTCCGATGCTCATCATCCAAGCATAGCAGATTCGTGCCATTTTGATAATTCTTCTCCTTGAGATAAAACGCAAATTGGTGTAGATTGTTTCTATGAACAAAAAAGTAGGAATTGAACGCTGTACTTCTTATGACCCGCAGGAAGTATACGGGGCCCTGAAACGGGCCGTGGAACTTGCGGGCGACCTTGACGTTGCCGGGAAAACCGTGCTCCTGAAACCCAACATCCTGTCCGACACCCCTCCCGAAAAAGCCGTTTGCACCCATCCTGCTATTCTCGAGGCGGCTATCAGGCTGGTCAGGGAGATGGGCGCGAAACGCATCCTCGCGGGTGACAGCCCCGGCCTCCAGCCCCCCGGCTTTTCGGCGAAGGCTTGTGGCCTTGGTGAGGTCATCAGAAAAAATGGCGCTGAATGGGTGGATTTTACCAGGGGAAAAATTGATGTTCCCTGCGCGGAGGGAAAGGTGGTGAAGAAGTTCACCCTGACCCAGGCGGTGAAGGAAGCGGATGTCATACTCAGTATTCCGAAACTCAAGACCCACCAGCTCATGTACTATACCGGCGCAATGAAAAACATTTTCGGTCTCGTCCCATCGGTCGCGAAGAGCCCCTATCACGTCCGTTATTCAAGCCGCGAATCTTTCGCCGCCATGCTCGTCGATCTCAACCTGGCGGTAAAGCCCGCCTATGCATTCATGGACGCGGTTATCGGGATGGAAGGGCACGGCCCCGCCGCCGGGAACCCCCGGCAAATCGGCCTTATCATGGCTTCTTCCAATCTCCTCGCAATAGATATCGCCGCCACTACCGTTATATGCTATCCTCCCTCGGAAATACCCGTGATCAAGGATGCCCTGGCCCGCGGCAATTGGCTTATGAATCTTGATGAAATTGAGTATCCCGGCCTCTCGCCGATGGATGTGCGAATCCCTGATTTCGTCAAATTGCCATTGAAAAAATCGGGTTCCCAACTTCTCGATTTCGTCCTTCCCCCTCCGTTAAGGCGGCTTAAGGATTCCCAAGAACCCGTGCCTGAAATCAACCACGAGATTTGCGTCCACTGCGGCGACTGCTCCCGAATCTGCGCCTCAAAGGCCATAACTTCAACCGGGGAGGGAAAAGAACGCAAGGAGGTAATTGACTACAGCCGCTGCATACGGTGTTTCTGTTGCCACGAGATTTGCCCGGCGAAGGCGATTGTGATTGTTAAGCGCAAGCGTGGGGAGTGAGGTGTTATGTGCAAGACGGCGGCATAACCCTTATGGTATTTTTATCGTTTTCGGGTCATACGTGATCGCGGGGTATTTCAGTTCCATCGATTCAAGCGTTTCCACCAACACCTTCGCGACCAGCAAATTGCGAAACCATTTGCGCTCGGCGGGTACGATGTACCATGGCGCTTCGGGGCACGAACATCTTTCAAAGGCGAGTTCAAACGCCTTTTGATAATCGTCCCAGAGCAGCCTTTCGGGAATGTCGGAGGGATTGAACTTCCAGTTTTTACTCGGCGTATCGAGCCTCTCCTGGAGCTGTTCCTTTTGATAGTCTCGTGAAATATGCAGAAAGAATTTGACAACGCGCGTACCCTCGTCACTCAGAAGCGCTTCAAAGCTGTTGATGCTGTCATAGCGTTTTTCGACACGGTCTTTGGGCGCAAGCCCCTTGACGCGAACAACCAGGACATCTTCGTAATGGGAGCGGTTAAACACGCCGATGATCCCCTTGCGTGGAACATTCTGATGGATGCGCCACAGAAAATCGTGCGCAAGCTCCGTTGAGTTAGGCGTTTTGAAGGAAACAACTTTGCAGCCATGGGGATTAACGGGTCCGAATATGTTCTTGATAGTCGAGTCTTTCCCCGCCGCGTCCATAGCCTGAATCACCACCAAAAGCGCCTGCGACCCGTCCGCGTACAGAAGCTCCTGGAGATCCTTAAGCCGCTTGATAAGGTCGGAAGTCTCCTCCTTTGCCTCTTCCTTTGTAAGTTTCCCCTCGTAGCGCGTAGCCCACGAGTCCAGCTTGACAGGTTTACGGGAGTCAATTTTGTAATCGTTTGTATTGGTTGCCATAATAGTTATATGGTAAACGAAACTGCGTTGTTGTCAAGTGTTGTGTTCCAATGATATACTTCTTAATTATGGAAGATGACGGCGTACTCCGTTTGACCGGAATAATCACCGATTACGCAAAATGGGACGATACCATAAATCTGTACGCCGAGAAATTCCACAAGCAATATAATGTGTATCCCAACATTCTGCTTGCCAGTGACTTTACCTACCGGAAGATCGATTTATACGCCCAAATGCATCCGGACAGGCTTGTTGAACATGACGGGATAGAAACCCTGGAAACAAGCGATGAGCCATACGAAGGTATTAGTTACTTTACCACCGAAAATTATGAACTGGAATGCTGCATGGATTATGACTTGGCAGAGGGTTCGTTTACGCTGGTGTTTGATGAAGCACCGGATTTTGACGGGGAGCCGGTGGAGGAGAGGGAGGAGCAGGAGGGGGAAAACCAATATTTTTATAAGAGGAGCGCATAATAATAATTGCTTTACTGATCTCTAAGGCTCTTATACACATCTTCAATGAAAACGTGCATTATCCTTCTTTTCAATTCATCGTTGTTCAGGAGAAGAGCGTAGAAATCCTCATTTTGCTCGTATCCGTTTAATAGGGCATCTTTGACGCTGTCATCATAGCTAAAATNAAAATCCTTTAGNGTATTGGTTTTAGCACTTGCTTTCAGTTTTTCATTTTTCATNAAAATATCTTTTACTTGTAAGGCTGATTTTGTNGNAACGTCCGTATCAAATCGTTTGTTATACACAGCATTGATTTCCTCAATAATTTGAGAAAGCCGCTTGCGTTCATCTGGCCCAATGATAATCTCTCCAGGTATAGGGTATTCAATTTCAGGTTTGGCTACCCATGTTGGTTTGGTGATTTCCTCAGTTTTTTGAGGAGTTTGGAATGTAACTGTAATTTTATCTGCTACATCAAAATCATTGCCGCCGGAAGTTATTTCTATTTCTTTTATAAGATATGAAAGAAAGTTGTATCGTTTGTGTAGATCATGATCCTCAAAACTAGTTGCTTGAATCAGGAAACAGTAAAATCTTAGGAATCCCTTTATTGCTGCTTTAATCTCGTATTGTTCATGTATCGGATATTTATACACACGGCGTAGGGCTCTGTCCAATAAAGATTCCATCTTTTCTTTGTCTTTTGAATACCGCTTTTCCTGATACAAATATTGGTTAAAAATGTTTATGTCGTCATAATCAAGAAAATTATAACGATCTATTTGAGCGACTACTTTGCGGATGTCAGAAGGCGTTATGGTTTGTTTCAGTAGTGTATAGGTATAATAAGGAGCGAAAGCTTTCTGTATATCTTCATATGAATTTTTGAAATCAAGGACAAATGTTTTCTTGTTGTATGGCGGGTAAATCCGGTTTAATCGGGAAAGGGTTTGAACAGCGCCTACACCGTGGAGTTTTTTATCAACATACATCGCCGTCAGTTTTGGTTGATCAAAGCCAGTCTGATACTTGTTAGCTACAAGAAGCACTTGGTACTCGTCCCGGTCAAATTCATCTCGAAGAACAAGGGCCGAAAAGCCATTCATTTTTTCTTCTTCAAATTCAGTATTTATTTTGTTTCCATCATCTTCTATTTCAACAGTAATTTTACCGGAAAAAGCAATTAAGGCCTTTATATCTTCGTAACCGTTGTCTTTTATATATTTATCAAATGCCAGTTTATATTTTACAGCGGCTGCCCTGGACGGCGTAACTACTATTGCCTTGGATTTGCCGTCGAGAAGCCGCATAATGTTACTATGAAAATGCTCAACGATTATTTCTATTTTTTGCGCTATGTTTGTATAATGAAGGGTTACATGGTTTGCTATTTTTCGTTTTGCAGTGATTGTCTTTAGTTCGGGATCATCTTCTATGGCCTTATTGATTTTATAATAGGTTTCATAAGTAACATAATTCTCCAGAACATCAAGGATGAACCCCTCTTCAATTGCCTGTTTCATTGGATAATTATCAAAGGCTATTTTTTGACCTTTTTCGTTAAGCGTACCGAAAAGCTGCAATGTGGTGGCCTTTGGCGTGGCAGTAAATGCTATCATGGACACATTTTGCTGCTTGCCGTTTGCGGCAATTTCTTTTGCGATTTTTTCTTCGATTTTGTCAAATTCAGTAATTTCTTCTTCGTCCTCATTTTCTGTATTTTTGCTTGTGGTTGTATTTTCCATTCTCTTGCTTAAAACTTCACTAACATCACTCATGTTTGCACCGGATGTGGAGGAATGGGCTTCATCAATAATGATGGCAAAAGTGTTATGCATCAAATCTTTGACTTTGTCGAATACAAAACCGAATTTCTGAATCGTGGAGACAATAATTTTAGTGTTGCCGTTAAGGGCTGACGCTAAATCTTTCGAGGTACAACTATCATCCATAACTTTGATGAGACCTTCTTTATGTTCAATTGATAACACCGCATCCTGTAATTGGCGATCTACGACAATCCGGTCGGTGATAATGATGACGGTCTTAAAAATCTCATTTTCGCTCTTGTCATGAAGTGTAGTAAGCCGGTGTGCGAGCCATGCAATAGTATTTGTTTTGCCTGAGCCTGCGGAGTGCTGGATAAGATAATTCTTCTCTGTACGGTATTCCATAATATCGTTGATCAGGTGACGGACGGTGTTAAGCTGATGGTATCGGGGGAAGATGATTTTTTCTTCGGTCTTTTTTTGTCCGGTATCATGATCTTTCTTTACTTCCTTTTGGATAAAAATAAAGTTATTAATCAAATAAAGAACCGTCTCTTTTGTAAGAATATCTTCCCACATATACGAGACATTGATTCCGTCTTCGTTATGAGGGTTTCCCTTTCCGGTTTCTATGCCTTCACCGCTCCCCTTGTTGAAGGGCAGAAAAAAAGAAGAAGTGCCTTTAAGACGGGTACACATATAGACTTCTTTCATATCCATGGCAAATGTAGCGAGAACACCGGATTTGAACGAAAAAGTTCGCGTTTTATGGTTCCTCTCGGTTTTATACTGTTTGATGGCATCCTCTACGCTTTGACCTGTTGCGTTGCATTTTAATTCAATTGCAAAGACAGCCAAACCGTTAAGGAAAATAACGAGGTCTATTCTTTCATTTTCTTTATGGTAAACTTCTTCCATAACAGAAAGGATATTATGCGAATATAGTTCATTCAGTTTTTTATTGAAGGTGGTTGCAGGCTGGCGGTACATAAGGAAGAGTTTTACCCCGTTGCCAAAATCAACGCCATTTTTAAGCACATCAATTAAACCACGGTTTTTCTTGTTTATTTCGTTGTTGATGAAGTTTAGAACGGTTTCTCGGGTTTTGTCTTTGTATGCCTTTTCAAGCTTTTCCAAAGCCTCATTTTGGGTGTTTCGGAAGAAGGTAAAAAGCAATTCTGGATCCATTGCTAGACCGGCATTAAAATCATTTTTGGCGTTTCTAATAATATAACCGTTATCATCGTGGAGGTGTTCCAGGATAAGCTTCTGATAATCCTCTTTTTCCCGTAAAAGTCCCGTATTGACTGCCATTATGCAGATACCACCTTTAGAGGGATTATTTTTTCTAACTCTTTCTGCAGTTTGCGTTTAGCGGCAATTCGCTCAAAATCCATTTGCATGCCGGTAAAATAGCCATCGGTTAAACCGAAATACCTACAGAGACGAAGGTCGGTATCCGCCGAGACGCCTCTTTTCCCGTTAATGATGTCGCTGAGCCGGTTTTGTGGTATGCCAAGCGACTTCGCAAGGGCGTTTTGGCTGATATTCATAGGCTCAAGGAACTCCGAAGCCAATACCTTGCCTATGGTGGGTATATTATCTGCATCAGCCATTATTTTGCCTCCAATTATATAGTATACGGATATACTATAATTTGTCAATACTATAATTTTCAATGATAATCTACGATCTCTACATCATGAGCATTGTTATCCTGCCATCTAAAACATACCCGATACTTATCGTTTATCCTGATAGAATATTGGCCATCCCTGTCTCCCGATAACTTTTCGAGATGATTGGAAGGTGGAATTTTTAGGTCATCAAGTTTTCCTGAGCGATTGAGCATTGCAAGGCGAATGATTGCCGATTTCAGAATACTGGCAGGAAACTTATAGGAAAACCCGGTCTCAAAAATTCTGGCTGTTTCTTTGCATTTGAAAGATTGTATCATGAATAGCCCTTTACCCGTTTTTTCCCGGTTACATATTCGTATATGAGGGATTTTTTGTACGCTTTCATGGCGTCTATTGATTGGTGTTTTTCTGTGATAATATCAGAAATTTCTTTGCACTTGCCATCAAGGAAGGCGGCTATGGTTTTTTGTGTTTGAACATCAGAAGAAAAAGGTATTCTGTAATTTAACACCTTACTTGCAATTATTAATGGTTGAGCATTTTTTTCACTCATATTATTTAAATCAGTTGTTAATAATATATAATACAAGTAATTCAAATTTACTTTTGAACTTACAATTAGTGCATTATCAGTAGCCCATGATTTTCTAGTTATTTTTGTTATACAACCGCAATTTGCGCCAACTCTACCTATCAAAATATTATTTGAAGTTACATTCGATTTCATATAATATCCCATTTGCCCGCCACCACCAAAAACGGGATAAAGAACGTCGTCATCTGATAATAAATCGTTAGTTAAGCCGTCGCCTGATTTTAGTTCGATTATATATTTCAATTTCATTACTTCCCAATGCGCAGGTATTTTTTCTATCCAGTCTATTCCGCTGTCCTTCATGGGAGCGTCTTTGTTCAAACCTTTTGTTACGATTTCAGTGATGAGGGATGTTTTGTACTGCTTGAGGATTTCTATTTGTTGTTCCAGATCAGTGATGATATTATAAATTTTATCGCATTGGGTATCAAGAAAGGCGGCTATGGCTTTTTGTTCTGCTGGAGGAGGGAGAATCATTTTAATATTGACCAATACAGATTCGTTTATAGCCGGATAAGCGATCCCATACGAGAGTTTTTCAATTTCCGAACAAAAAACATCACTTTTACAGTAATATTCAATAAAACCAGACTCATTATTCTTTGGAGATAAAACAGCAAAACCTGTTGATACAATTATATCTTTATCCTCTTTTATGCGAGCTATTGCCTTTAGATATGTACGAACTGTTGATATTATTGTATCACCTTTTTTAACAATTCGTCTTGCACGAGAAGGTGCATTTTCAAAATTCATTTCTTCATAATTTGTTATGCCCTTATCAAAATCAACAGAACCGATATCAATATATCTAAAAATATAATCTTTTTTTGTCGTTTCGCTTAACGTCTTTTGGTTTGATTCAAGTATATATTTTACAGGTTTCACATCCCAATCAGACGGAATATCTCCTACCCATTCAATGCCGCTGGATTTCATTTTATTTCTCATTTTTAGAAACCTCATTGTCAATTTTTGGTTCTTCTTTCCATTCTTTACCGAATAAAAGGCTTCCGTTTGCGTGTTTACTTCGCTTCTTCCCATCTTCACCCCAGGTACCCCATTGTTTAAAGAAAAATGCCACATTTTGATTTTTACACTGCTTTTGTATGCTTTTAGGCCAATCCGGATTCATGGCACGCGCATTCGGGCCGCTTTCCCCGCCTACAATAACCCAGTGTATGTCTGATAAATCCAATACACCAACATCACCAATAAGTGGTTCGATAGATAAAAAACGTACGAATGCGGCAATAGATTTTAAAATTTCTATACGGTTTTTTGAGGTTTCATCCTCAACTGTTACTCCCAGCCAAACATTTGGAGGTAATTTTCGTTTTTCAAAGTATCTCTGTAACTTTTTTTCCCTTTTTGTTAAAATCTGGTAGTGATGCTGAGGGGTATCCCTGATTATCTCAAATATTCTATCAAGATATTCAAAAGACATCTTTTCATGGAAAAGATCACTCATGGAATTAACAAAGAATTTTGTAGGCTTTTTTACAGTCAGAGGCTGCAATAATCTGTCAGGTAGTAAGGTAAACTCAAAACCATTTTCATAACCCCTGATACCCATTGATTGTAAACGATGTGACATTGTTTCAGCGTAACAATTTTTACATCCGTTTGAGACCTTGGTGCATCCAACTGTTGGATTCCATGTTGCTTCCGTCCATTCAATTTTTGTTATTGTCATCGTTTTAGTACCTCTATATGATATAAATCGGCTCTATGAATGTCGGTTGACTGTCTATTCATTTTTGGAAAACAATTAATTAGCCCGTCTTTTTCCAATTCTTGTACAACCGAAACGAAAACTTCTGGTAGGCAACGGTTTTTGAGAGCATATTTTAGGCCTAGTATATTATCAGATATTTCTCCTGAAAGGACTTTGACCCTTATATCATTTTTAACTTTTTCTTTCTTATTTGATGTATTGCCAGTATAAAACAATGAGTCAACAGGCTCATCATTATCAATATTGAAATCGGATTCACCTGAATACTTGTCTTTTTTCCAGCATACCCTTAAAAATTTCTCCATCCCCAAAGAATGATTTGTACCAAAAATCAAACCCCAATAATTAGCCCCTTTCTTAATGGTAAAATGATGAATATAGTATTCCTTGTTTTGTGGAATTAATTTTTGATAGTAATCGGCAATAAGCCTATGGCATTCATCTGGCTTTGATTCATCAAATGGAATACGCTCTGTATCAATATATTTTCTTGTATAAAGGTGTTCTTTAAATCTCTTAACAAAAGACGATGAAATAAAAAAGATAAAATCTGTACAAGGAGAATCAACTAATTGTAAGAAGACGTTTTCATCAACTTGACTAAATCCATATTGGTCAAGTAGTATAAATTTTGCATTACTATTATCAGATAAAATATTTGATAATTCTTTATCATTATGAAAAATTTCTTTAAAATCAAACTGACCAAAGTTATTATAGGAATAGACGCATTCGCTTTTTTTGCAGTTTTCTTGCATACATTGATCCATAAAATTCTTGACATTATCCCGCAATTCTATTTGTTTTTGCTTGTTGTTCTCATTGAAGGTAAAATAAACTTTCTTGCTGTTTTTGTCGGCTACATTGCAATATCCGCAATTATTTCCTCTCGCTTCTTTCAACAAAAGCAAAGATGAACCAAGATTTCCTTTTATATCTTTCCCACTACCGGCAAAAAAATCAAAGATGAATATACCTTTTATAAATTGGTTATGAAGAAAGACAGGGAACCATTCTCTGAAACATTCAGCGAAAATATCTAGTTTGAGCAGTGTTTCTTCGGGAAAAACTCCCTCAGTTATATCCTTTGCCATATTATTTATTCCTCTCAATCATTCTTTCCTCCCAGCTCCTTTACCTTGCCCGCAATACTCTTCTCCAATTCCATAAAGCGCTTCAAAAGAATATCCGCCTTTTCAGGTTCTTTGTACTCATAGAAATACCTTGTAAAGGGAAACTCAGCTCCGGTTTTCTCTCTGGATAATGTCGCGGCGGCTTGTTTGCTTGGGTATAACGGAAGCTTTCCCTCTTCCCCGTACTCAAAGACATAATGAGCATCGGGGACATTGGGATAAACTTCCTTTTTGAAATATTCATCAAGATCCATGTTCAGTTTGATAAGTTCCGTGTCTTTGGTAGTACTATCATAGATGATATTTCCATACTTGTCTTTCTGTATTTCAGCTGTTTTGTCCATTTCCGAAAGAGCAAAGGCGATTTTTTCCTGAAGATCGGTCTTTTTCGCTTCTTTCAGGTCTTTATACTCGGAAGGAAGGTCAGCAAACAGGGGAGTAAAAATCTTCATAAATTCAACTTTCTTTTTGTAAATTTTTTTACTTTCAGCAGACTCAAGGGTTTTGATAATAACGTCATAAAGCGGTTTTGCCGCATTTAACGAGGCAAGTTGAATATCTTCGGCCTTTGTCTTGGGGTCTGTTTCTTCAAGTTCCTGTGCTCTTTCGACGTTGTAAATTGAATCAAGGCAACCCTCGGAAATCATCTTTTCAATACGTTCTTTGGTGATGGCATAGTTCCGCTGTAATGGCTGGTAAACCGAATATTCCTTATACAAAAATTCATTTACATTAAATATTTTACAATCTTTGGTTTCCTTAAAATCGGCATACAATTCCGTGATGGCCTTCATGTCTTCGCGAGATATTTCCCGGCGTTTTTTTCCCAAAGATTTATTTAACAGTTTCCAGTAGTTTACCGCATTAATAAGCTGAACTTTTTTCTGGCGTTCAGGTCGTTTGTTTTTTGAAAGAATGAAAATATAAATGCCTATTCCTGTATTGTAAAAGAGGTCTGTCGTCAGGCCGATGATGGCTTCAAGCAAATCCTGTTCCAGAAGGTAACGGCGTATCTGGCTTTCGCCGCTTGCGGTATTGCCGGAAAATAACGGCGAGCCGTTTTGTATAATGGCGGCTCTTCCCAAGCGGTCGTCCATTTTGGCAACGGCGTGCTGAACAAAAAGAAGCTGTTCATCTCCGGTGGCCGGCAGTCCTCCCTTCCAGCGCCCGTGACTTTTTAATGCGTATTCATCCTTAACGGCTTTTTCCACACCTTCGGGCGCATCCTTACCGCCCCATGGCGTACCAAAGGGTGGATTGGCAATAACAAGCCGCATGGATTGGCCGGGGAAACTATCATTTATCATGGTATCCTGAAAACGGATATTTTCGGCATTTTGTCCTTTGATGAGCATATCGGCAAGGCAGATCGCATACGATTCAGGGTTTATTTCCTGGCCGAACAAGCGTACGTCAATGTTGCTATTCAACCGGTGAAGAAAATCATCTGTTGTTGAAAGCATACCGCCTGTTCCGCAGGCCATATCCAGCACGGTAGCCACTTTGCCCTCGGTTAAAAGATCGTCACAGCCTTCGGCAAGCAGGATATTAACCATAAGTCTTATCACTTC
>JGI24698J34947_10000990_pt1 | contig 14566 bp, 14 predicted proteins | sample TergutMp193P3_FD_34947 | JGI IMG/M metagenome (IMG submission 34947) | reverse complement strand
TCATATTGTCGTTTGTCTTTTTCCGGGAGGCGTTAACAGTGTCATTTACCGTGGCGTTAGTTGTAATGGCGGCGGGGACATATCTTGCGGTAAGCGAGCGGCACATTCATGTACATGTCCATGAGGCAATCATTCACGAACACAGGCATAACCACAAAGACGGCCATCATAATCATCAGCATGAAACCATGGAACAGGAACACAGCCATTTGCATACGCATGAAAAAATGGAGCACAGGCATTTGCATACGCCTGACTTGCACCATAACCATACGCATTGAGAATCGAAGTCAGAAGTGTACCTGACTCCGGCTTCAATGTGGGGTGATGAGATGCTTGTTGACAAGTCTAATGAAAAGACTATACAATTATGTATTGACAGGAAAGGTTTATATTGAACTCTACAGAAAAAGCACAAATAGCAGCAGAAATTAAGGCGTTTAAAAACACCGATTTTTCGGATGCCCCGGAATTGACCGATGAACAACTGGCTCAGATGAAACCATCCCACTACAGAAATATGGCAAATTATAAACCCATTAAGCGGACGATAAATGTTCGTCTTGACGCTGATATAATTGAATGGCTACAGAGTGAAGGAAAGGGCTATCAGACCCGTATGAATGCAATTCTGCGGGAAGCTATGTTGAACTCGGAGTCCCAGAGTTAATTATTGTTATGGAAAAAAGAAAAAGCCGGGCGCCTAAAGTCATTGGTATTATCCTGTTTATCATTCTGGGATTGCCCCTCATCATGGTGGGAATTTCCTTTATCGGGAGGATCACGCCTGATTCTGTGATTCCCGACCCGTTTGATCTCTATGCCAGCGTGCCTAACCCGGTCCGCCTGGCCTCCAGGATTTTAGACCACGAGCCCCTGCCTGATATCATGGCCCTGGCGGAAATGGCGCCCCTCGTGCCGCTGCTGAGTCAGTTGAAGGATTCGGGGCTAATGGAAAACTGGTTGGTCCACTTTGCCGCCAGGGGAAGGCTTGACGCGGCTTTCCTAAGCGAGGGACGGCTCATCGCGTCGTGGGACGCCGGTGTCCTTTCGCCGCTGCTGAGATTCCTTCCGTTTCTTGCGGGAGTGATTAATGTGCCGAACCTTTACTATGTCAGGGCGGGGAAAAACTCCCGTTTTGAATTTCGCCAGGAAGACGGGACGGTTTTCTTTATCGGCCCTTATAAAAACCTTCTTGTTATATCAAACAATTCGGCCCTCTTTGAATATGTGCTGAACGATTCAACCGGGGAGGGGAACGCCAGGGATTTCCAGTCCCGGAACCACGACATCGCCTTCCTCCTTGCTCCGGGAATGCTCACGAATTTATTAAGGGGTAGCGATATCCCCTCCGCCCTGGATCTTCTGGAGTTTCCCGGCCTGGTAGAGGCGGGCCTCTCAATCCTGCCAAAACAGATCAAGCTCAACCTTGTAAGCCCGCTGGGGGCAAACAATCAGGCCCTGCAGAAAATCATCGAAAGGAATTCACAGGCGACGCCGCTTCTGGCCATGATCCCAGACAACGCCCAGTACCTGACCCTTCTTTCCGCTGGCGCCCTGTCGGAGCTGCTCGATGCGGTATCCGCCATAACCGGGGCAGGCGGCACGGATTGGCAAGGTGCAATGAGAATTGCGAATAACGCCTCCCGATTGGCCCTGGGCCTTGGCCTGGAGGATCTGCTTTTTTCCTGGACAGGGACCCAATTCGCGGTCTACGGGCTTGAGGGCAGACCCAATCCGGTAATCGCCGTAGAAATAAAAGATGAAAGCAAACGCAGAGAAGTTTTTGACAGGGCGTTTCGTTCGGTTTTGGTAAATGAGAATATTCAGCTCAACCTGGATGGCAACCGCATACCGCAGATACAGGTGCCCGCTTTTCTCAATTCCTTCCTGCGGCTTTTAAAAGTGGATGTCCCTTCCCCGTACTATACGGTGCAGAACAACTACCTCTTCATCTGTGAATCTGCGGAAACACTTTTGTCCGCGGTTAACGCCATTAGGCGAAACCAGGTGCTGCCCAGGACAGAACTCTGGCGTACCCTTTCACAGGATAATTCCGGCCCTTCGTCATTCAACGTCTTTTACTCGATAGACCCATCGGTAGACAGTTCCATGCCATTCTTCCTCAAGGGCTCCAGCGAGGTAAGCGCCGTACTCAGGCTTTACCGCCAGGGCCTTGCGCGGCTTTACCTGGAGAACAGCGCGCTCTCGGTTTCCCTCCAGGCCATTCCCGGTGCAGGAAGCGGCATTGTCCCGGCTGTGGGCTATCCCCTGGATATCGCCGGGGGTCGGGCCGGAAACAGCCTTTACCAGGTTTTTTCCGGCAAGGATACAATGCTGCTCTTTACCAGGGGTAGCGATGTTCTCGCGCTGAATCCCCTCGACAGGGGCGTCAGGGAGCTGAGAGCCCCCGGCGCTCCCGGCGCTAGCCTCTACGCGATTCCGGCAGGTGAAGGCGCCGGGGATGGCGCAGTGTGGGTAGTCGATTCCAGGGGCAATGTGAGCCTCGTGAATAAGGGCATGGAAAACTTGAGGGGGTTTCCCATCAGCACGGGGATGCGGTTGTCCGCCCCGCCCGGCGCATGGGGAGGGAAACTATACCTCTGCGACGAAGACGGTTCGATTCATACCGTGGACAGCAGGGCTTCGGTGAACCCATGGGGAGTCGCTTTTTCGGAGGCCCTCCGTTCCCCTCCCTCTTTCCTGGATTTCAGGAACAAAACCTATGTAGCCGCGTACCTCAAGAGTTTCCTTTTTGGGGGAATCTATTTACAAGACGCGGATGGCGCCACCCTTCGGAACTGGCCGGTTCCTGTTTTTGAAATGGCCTTTGGGTCGCCCCTGCTTTTCAGTACCCGTCAGAGTATTCTTTCCGAACGCATTCTCCTGGCATTCATAACACAGACGGGGCAGCTTACGGTCTATACGGAAAATGCCGAAACCCTTTCGCCTTTCCCCGTGGAATTGGAGGGGGTCTTTTACCTCCAGCCGGTTTTCGACGGGGAGAGCCTATGGATCATCGAGTCCGAGGGAACCCTATACAGGATTGACCTTGACGGGGAAATCCTGAGTCTCAAGATACCCCGCCTTTCGGTCAGGGAAGGGGGATATATCACTGTCGCGGACATAAGCACAGGCAGGCGAAACTCGAATGCCCCCAGGGACGCAGTTTTCTTTACCGGGGAGGGTAACGCCCTCTACGGCTATTCCCGAAACTTTGTTTCCCTGGACGGTTTCCCCCTGCCTGTCTGGGGCAGGTCCCTTATCGGCGATCTCCAGGGCAGCGGGAAAATCGAGATTGCGGGAATAGGCATGGATAACAAGCTTTATTTATGGCAATTCAGGTGAAGAAAGGGGGTAGGGGAGTAAGGGTGCGTGTTGTAGGAACTGGGCGCTTGAAGGGAACACGCGCCGATTGCTAACCGGGCGCAACCCTATTCCCTTATTCCCCTACTCCCCATTCCCTTGTTAAATTGGAGTGTAAAATGAAAAGTATTTTTCCATTTTTGATTATTGTTTTTATAGCATTTACAGGATGCCAGAGTACCGGGGCGAGGCAGGATGTCAACCTTTCGATGGCTGACGAAACAACCTACCGGAGTCTTGCTGAACTTGAGGCGACGGTGGTTGCGCTTGACAGTGCCGGTGCGGATCGTGACGCGCTTGCCGGGGCCAGGCGGCAACTGGAGGCCCTGCAGGGGACTGTCGCCGACAATGCCTTCGAGGCCATTCTTGCCGCATGGTCAGGCCGGCTCTACCTTATGGAAGGAAGGGCCTCCGACGCGCAGAGGGAGTACCGGAATTCACAATTGCTTTCGCCCCTTAACATCCCTTCCCAGGTGCTTTCCTTCAGATTGGAAGGGGATCTTGACCGAAGGCTCTCCATGATTGACCTCAGCCTGAGAACAGAAAGCTCAAGCGGCGAGATTTTGGTTGAGCGCGGCAGGGTTCTTTTCGACCTGAACCGTTTTGCCGAATCCGTGGCCGCATTTGATACGGCCTTTGCCCGTCTAACCGAAAAGCCCTACTACGGGGAAGCCTACAGGGTGTTCAGGGACAAAGCCTGGGAGCTGCGTGACCTCCGGCAGGGTACGGACAACCGAACCATGGAAATAGCCGGCCAGGGTGAAGTCACATGGAGTGACCTGATTGAAATCACTAAAAACGAAACGGATCTATTGAGATTTATTACCGCGGGCCGGGATTGGCCTACTGAAACGATATTCGCCCAGTTAATCCAACGCGCCTTTATTCCCTACACCCAGGATGCGGCCCTCACCGAATGGCCTTCTTCAACACCCGCCTCTTCCGAGGTAGTGCTGCGTTCCGGCGCGGCCTGGTTCCTCTGGCACCTTAACGCGGAAAACCGCGCCAACCGGGGGCTCCTTACCCGTTATTCCGCGCGTTATGCCAACCTTCCCAATGCCCGCAGCCCCATTCCCGACATCAGTCTTCTTTCTCCCTTCCTTGATTCCATTCTGGGATGCGTGGAATCGGAATTCATGTCCCTCCCGGATGGCAGGAATTTCGCGCCGAATGAACGGGTGAAAGGTTCTGATTTCCTCGCGATGCTCAGGAAGCTTTAAATATAGAGCCATTTCCAAAACCCGATTGGTTTTGAAAATGGCTTTTCACAGTGTCATTATATGACATTGTGAAAATGGTATATTTGGGGGGAGCGGGCGCTGAGGAGGCAATAATGATCGAAATTTCCGGTAAATTCAACAATGCAAAGGTTTTTGTAAATTCGCTGGATGGATATTCCAGGAAACAGATTGAGAATCTCTGTAACCAGTCTTTTGTGGAAGGCAGTGTCATACGCCTGATGCCCGACGTTCATGCCGGCGCGGGTTGTACTATCGGGACAACGATGACTATCGGCGACAAAATTGTCCCCAATCTGGTTGGGGTGGATATTGGCTGCGGCATGGAAACGGTGGTGATTAAGGCAGGCGAAAAGTATGCCGAAGGCTTTGATCCTGTCCGCCTCGATGAAATAATCCACTCGTACATCCCCAGCGGGATGGACGTGAGGGAAACGGAGCATGAATTTACGGGCATGATCCCTTTTGAGAATATCCGCTGTCCGGCCATCAAGCTGCCGCGCGCGATGAAAAGCATCGGGACGCTTGGCGGGGGCAACCATTTTATCGAGGCAAACAGGGATGATGAAAACAACCTCTATTTTGTCGTTCATTCGGGCAGCCGCCATTTTGGCAATGAGATTGCCGAGTATTACCAGGAAGAAGCGTGGCGTCAGTTGAATAAAAACAGAAAGCAGGACGTTGCCGATTATATATCGCGATTAAAAGCGGAGGGGCGGGAAAAAGAAATTCAGGATGAAATAGCAAAGGTCAGGGAACAGGTAATTACGGATGTCCCAATGGATCTGGCTTATGTGAGCGGCGCCCTTTTTGACGACTACATCAACGACATGAAGATTACGCAGCATTTTGCATTAATCAACCGAAAGGCGATGGTTTCAATAATTCTGCGGGAGTTAAAAATACCGGATGACGCCATTTCCGAACGGTTTTCTACGATTCACAATTATATAGATACGGACGCGATGATTTTACGCAAAGGCGCCGTCTCCGCGAAGTCCGGGGAAAAGCTCATCATCCCCATTAATATGCGCGACGGAAGCCTTGTCTGCGAAGGATTGGGCAATCCCGACTGGAATTATTCCGCCCCCCATGGCGCGGGCAGGATAATGAGCAGGTCCAAAGCTTTTGCGACTTTAAAACTGGACGATTACCAAAAATCGATGCAAGGCATTTATTCAACCTCGGTGAATGAAAGAACCCTTGATGAAAGCCCCATGGCCTATAAAAACATGGACGATATTGTCGCGAACATAGGGCCTACCGCGAATATACTAAAGACGATAAAGCCTGTGTACAATTTTAAGGCCGCCGAGGAAGAAAAAAAGTGGGGAAAAAACAAAAAAGGAGTTTAATTTGAGCCTGGAATGTTTTATCATTGAAGACGGCGCAGAGCGCAAGGCGGGCCTGGAAGACCTGCTTCCCATACTTGGAGAAAACAGATGGGCGTTACAGCATATAATAAGAGAGTGTAAAAACACGAAAATATATCTGGCATCGGCCCTGGCGTATTTGCCCGGTGAAATAAAGGAGACAGTTTACAGCAATGTGTCCCCCAGGGTTGCCGGCAGTCTGAAAAAGCGTGTAAGAAGTATGGAAACCGGAAAACGACACCAGAAAATCTATGCGATGCAGCATAAGAAAAAACTGATAGATTTGATTGGCAAGCACGAAAATACGGAGCCCCTTTATATAGAGTTTCCTGAACACATTTTCTTTAAAAACACCAAACCCGAAGAAGAGGAAGTGGAAGAGCTGGAACCTTCCCTCACGGCGCTTGAATCTTTCACAGAAGATTTTGAGGAAGCGCTGGATTCGGGGAAGCTACAGATAGATTACATCGGGCAATATATGACTCACAAAGAAATGCGGAAGGTGTTTCAAGACAACCTGGATAAGTTGCCAAAAATACGGCGCCTTTATATAAGGGAAAAGATCTGCCCGCCGCCGCCTTGCTCTTTGAAACAGGTAAAATAGAAGAACTGTATATTTCCGGCGAAGTAAAAGGCAAATGGCCGCCGTTCATGGAAAATTGTCACGCCCTGACAAAATTGTATCTTTCCTCCAGCAGACTGAGCGAATTCCCGTCATGGATACGCAACGCGTCTTTACTGTGCGACCTTTCAATTACCGGCACAAAAATCGCGTCCATTCCGGATTGGATTGGCGAACTCCAGTCCCTGACCGTGCTTTCGCTGTTCCGCAGCAAAAATTTACGGAAACTGCCCGTAAGTATAGGCAATCTCAAGAACCTGGTTGATCTTAACCTTGGATATTCGCCATTAAAGAAGCTTCCCGATACTATCGTGAATTGTACCTCCCTGCAAACTGTCGATATTCTTGGGACAAAAGTCTCTTCGGTTCCTGATTTCATTTCATCTGTCAAATCGTTCAAAGACAATAAAATAATTCAACTAATCCCGCAGGGAGCTTCCCTTTCATACGAATGCTTTTGCAACAGCTATTACAAAATAGTGAAAGCCATATTCAATTACAATGAAAAATCAATGAGCGAAGGGCTTTTGGCGCTGGAAGAAAAAATAGAGTTTCTTGCCGAAGGGTTTTTTAAGCAGGGAATGAGGCTGCTTGTTGGCGGATGGGATGCTGAAACCATCCGGCATATTTTGGGGGCTCAACTGGAACGGGAAAGGAATTATTATCGGAGAAAACTGATGGAAACCGCAATGCAGGGCATTTTAGGTATACAAACCTGTTACTCCGAGGTTGAATGGGCCTTTGCCATGACCTCCATCGTGAATATAAAAAACAACCCGCTTGAGGATCTTTGCGTGAAATACCTTGCCGGCAAATCAATATCAACCTTATCGATCTACAATATTGATTTTGAGGCGGCAATGCTGCCGGAAGAGGAATGTGAAGAAGCATGTTTTATAAAACACGCAATGGCTTTAAGTGAAAAAGCGCGCAGGGAAGGGCTTATTACCCTGGAAGAACGCCTGGATCGCAAAGGAATCGCGGAGCATGATGTATTTGAGTACGGGCTTCCGCTTATAATTGACGATCTTGATCCTAACGTCATTGAAAGGGTTCTTGACAGTTTGATTGAGCGTGAAACAGATCCGGTACGGAAAAATCTCGCCCAGGCAAAAAAAGCCGCTGTCATGTCGATACGTGACGGCGATAACCCACGGGTGCTCAGTCAAATACTGCTGGCTTATTTTGACGAGGATATTACCGGGGAATTCAGACGCATGATTGACGATTAACGCAAAAACTTGCTTGACAATAAATAATCTTTGTTGTATAAAACATTCCATATAAACTTTACCACAGGAGGCGCGAAATGACCGTACAGAAAAACAGCACACAAAGACAAAAGGCGAGGGCCTCCAACCCGCGGTAAAGGCATTCTTTAAACAATAGATCCGCCTTCCCCACCTGAGAGGTTCTCATTCTCCACTGGAACTATATCAGGAGTTTACTTTGAATACTGTTTTGTTATGCGTCTCCGCCGGAAGCGGCCCCGAGGAATGCGCCTATGCCGCGTCCCTGACGGTGAAGGCATTGTTATGCGAAATACAGAACCTGCCGGGTACGGATATTAAGGCGGAACTAATCGAAGGCGAATCAACCCAGGTAAAGGGAAATATCCGATCTGCGTTGATTGCGCTTGAGGGAGACGAAGCGGAAAGCTTTAGTCGATCATGGATTGGGATTATCCAATGGATATGGAAAAGCGCGTACCGGCCCCACCATAAACGGAAAAACTGGTTCGTCTCGGTGAAACCATATTTCACGCCGGAAGGCGGTAATGGGTTTTCCCTTTCTGATGTGCGCTTTGAAACCGCGAGGGCCGGAGGGCCCGGCGGCCAGCACGTCAATAAAACCGAAACCGCCGTGCGCGCCGTCCATGTCCCAACCGGGAAATGCGCGGTTGCCCGTGGGGAGCGCTCTCAGCTTATGAACAAAAAGCTGGCGCTGGCTCATCTGGCTTCCCTGTTTGCCGAAGAAAAAACAGCACAGGAGCAGCAAAACCGTTCCGAGTTACGCCACAGCCATTGGGAGCTTGAGAGGGGAAATCCCGTGCGTGTTTACGACGGTGAAACCATGAAACTCATAAAAATCAATAACAGGGGAAAAAATGACAGAAGCGGCAATTAAACCGATCCCCGTTAGGGGGAAGCACAACGAGGCGCTGGTCTACGCGAAGGCCATAGAAGCGTCATGCGAAAACAAGATAAGGCAGTACCTTGACTACCCGGCGTTTGCCGGGACAACGGTGAGGGTGATGCCGGATGTCCATTTGGGGAAAAGCACGGTGATAGGCTGGACCGCTACCTATGATTCCCTCGTCATACCCTCGGTTATCGGCCTTGATATCGGCTGTGGCGTTTGCGCCTGTAACCTCGGGAAGGGGAAACTGGCGTTTGACAAACTCGACAGGTTCATCAGGAAAAACATCCCGTCCGGTCAGGCGGTACGGGATTCGCTCCATGAGGACCTGGAAGAGATGAACAGTTTCACCTCACGCAATGGCGGTATTCCTGATTATGCCGATGCGGGTATTTTGCATAGCAAAATTCGCGGTCTCTGCGAAAAACAGGGAAAAAATCCCGAAAGGGTATTCGCTTCCCTTGGCACCCTTGGGGGCGGGAATCATTTCATCGAGGTTGACATTGACGGGAACCATAACCGCTGGCTCCTCCTTCATTCCGGCTCCCGGATATTCGGGGCCTATACAGCCGAGTATCATGAAATACTTGCCCTGCGGGAAACAGGGGCTGACAGCCCGATTAAGTATCTTTCCGGGACTTACGCTGCGGACTACCTTGGCGACGTGCGCCTTGTCCAGCATTACGCGTCGGTGAACCGCTCCCTCATGGCGCAAACCATCGCCAGGGGTTTTTTCGGCGTCGATATCCGCGAAACGGAATACCGGGATTGCCCCCATAACTACATTGATACTGCCGAAAAAATTGTCCGTAAAGGCGCGATCTCGGCAAAGGAAGGGGAACCGATTATCATTCCTTTTTCGATGTCCGAAGGCGCGGTGTTGGCCAGGGGCAAAGGAAATGCCGCGTGGAATTACTCAGCCCCCCACGGCTCGGGCCGCAAGAAGGCCCGTACCGACGCAAGAAGCCTTTCGCTTGACGAGTATCGCAGGCAGATGAAGGGAATTTGGTCAAGCGTTATCTGCAAGGACACTCTTGAAGAAAGCCCGATGGCCTATAAAAAGGCGAAAGACGTACTGGATTATATCGGGGAAACGGCCGAGGTGGAATGCCGCCTAATGCCGCTTTACAATTTTAAAGCAGTTGATTGAGATATAAGGTATCAGGCACGCTTGCGGCTTTTCAGTTATTATCGGCCTTTTCGAATTCGGTAATTTTATCATACAATTCGTTTACACTCATGCTGCCATATAAATTGCGTTGCCATTCGGTGTAATCGAAGGACTCACGCAACATGAGGGTAATGAATCGCTCGGCTTCAATAATCCCCAGATTTTCCGCCAGAACCCTCATGCCATCGCTTTTTATCAGGGTGTCGCTTCTCATATTAAGTATTCCTCCACAAAAACTACCGGGTTTACTACCGTCACACCGTCTATCTTTTTATTAAGTATTTTCCTGTCAGTCGTAATAAAAAATCCGCATTCAGAATCTATTGCGGCTGCTATGTGCAAAGCATCCTTGGCCCTTATGCCAATTGATTGTAATTCCAGGGCTTTTTGTAGAACTGCTTGATTCAAAGTGTGCCTCTGAGCCGCAAAATTTCTCCATGCCATAATTCTTTTCTGTTTTTCAGGCGAAGGATTGTCATTGTTTTCATAATCATTAACAGAAGACCAAACCAGATCTATCCGGTTATCTTTTATTTGTTCCTGAATAAAGATTTTTGCTTCGGATTCCAGGCGTATGCGAATATCGTTTTGATCGTCAAATGGCCGATTATAGGTGCAATTATCCAAATAAACCTTTGTCTTTGGCATTATTTTATTTTACCTCCCTGGAATACCTTGGGCAAGCGGGAATTGGTAAATTTCTCTCTTCTCTTTTCGCTTTTCTCTCACCTACCCCACATACTCCCTGGGCACCCGTTTGTTTATACTACATGTTATCTCGTAGGGGATGGTGGAAAGCTTCTCCGCAATGTCGCCGGCGGTGATGAAACCCGGGCCGAAGATCACGGCGTCGTCCCATCGCCTGACTTCCGGTTCCGGCCCCAGGTTGACCATAAATTGATCCATGCATATCCTGCCCACCACCGGGTAGGCTTTGCCCCGGATTAGCGCCGAATGGTTGTTGGAAAGACCGCGGCGAAACCCGTCGGCATAGCCGCCGGGGATTACGCCGATGAAAGTGTCCTCTGCGGCGATCCAGGTGTTGCCGTAGGACGCGGATTCCCCTGCCTTGAGCTTCTTGACAAGAACCACCTTGCTGCGAAATTCCATTAGGGGCCTGGCGGAAATCCCCGCCGGTGCGCCTGAAGGCGGGTAGCCGTAGAGGAAAATTCCCAGGCGGATCATGTCGAGGAACGAGTCCTCATGGAAGACAAGTGCCCCGGAATTGGCGGCGTGAACTATGCCGGGATCGATACCGGCCTGCTTCACGGCGTCAACGGCTTCGCGGAAACTGTGGAGCTGCCCTTTGGTATACGCAATGTGATCCGGCTCCGGGGAATCGGCAACCGAAAGGTGGGTTGCGATGCCGCCCAGGGAAAGGCCGGAACTGGAGGCGATTTTTTCCGCAAGGGTGGCCGCGTCTTCGGGGCGGCAGCCGAGGCGTCTCATGCCGGTATCCACCTTGAGGTGAACTGTCAGTTTTTTCCCGGTCAATTTCGCGGCCCTGGCGGCTTCTCCTATAAACTCGCCATCGGAGACAAAGGGAATGAGTTCCTGTGAAACGACGCCCGGAAGGTCCTCGGGCAGGGCCTGGGAGAGGAGCAGTATGGGGGCGCCAATTCCGGCGGCGCGCAGTTCCGCCCCTTCCGAAAGTGTGGCCACGGCAAGATACTCCACCCCCGCTTCCAGGGCGCAGCGGGAAACCGGAACCGCGCCGTGGCCGTAGGCGTCGGCCTTGACCGGGAAGCATATTTTCGGGTGGGGCCCGGCCCTGTCCCGCGCCGCCCGGATATTCCCGCGAAGATTGTCAAGATGAATGATCGCCCTTGCCGCCTGCAATTTACCGCTTACCCCTTGTCCAATAATACGCTATAATAAATATTACTGGCAAGACGCGGCGTCAAGACAGCACAGGCAGAGGAGTTTCAGTGAAAAGAATTCACGGGGTAATTCCCCCAATGGTAACACCCTTCAAGGCAAACGGGGATTTGGATTCGGACGCGTTTATTTCCAATATCAAAAAATGGAACGAAGCCCGACTGGCGGGCTACCTTGTAATCGGTTCCAACAGCGAGACCGTGTATTTAAGCGAGGACGAAAAACTGGAGCTGGTGAAGCTGACAGTGGAACACGCGAAAAAAGACAGGCTCATTATTGTCGGTTCCGGCCTTGAGTCCGCACGCGAAACGATCAAGTTGACCAACAAGGCCGCAAAACTCGGCGCACACTGCGCCCTTGTCCTTACCCCTTTTTACTACGGTTCTTCGATGGATTCCAAAGCCATGATCCGGTTTTTTACTGAAGTAGCGGATAACAGCGATATTCCTGTCCTCATTTACAATGTGTCGAAGTTTACCCACGTCAATATCGGCGCGGATGCCGTGGCGGAACTCAGCCGCCATAAGAATATCGTTGGGATGAAGGATTCCAACGGCGACGTGCCGCAGCTTGCGACATTTCTACGAATGGCGGAACCTGGTTTTCAGGTTATGACCGGAACCTACAGCGCCTGGTATCCGGCCCTTGCTATGGGGATTGATGCGACCATTTCCGCAATGGCCAACTGCTGCCCCAATGAGATAGCGGAGACCCAGGAGCTGTTCGAGGCTGGCAGACTAAAGGAATCGTTTGACCTTTACCAGGCCATGTTCCCGGTGAACGCGGCTGTAACCGGGTCTTATGGAATCGCGGGCCTGAAATACGCCTGCGATTACCTCGGCTATTCCGGCGGCAGCGTTCGTAACCCCCTCTCGGATTGTACCGAAGCTCAGCGGGAACAGCTCAGGGCCATTATCGATACAGCGCTGAAAAAACTAACGGGAGAATGAACAGGTTATTTCTGGCCGCGATTTTTGCGCTCCTGTTGTTTGGCTCGTGCAGGAGCAGGGCGGATAGGCTTGTCGAAGACCAGCCGGTTGCGCCTGAGCCTGAGCGAAGCCCCGCGCCCTATACAATTATTGATTACAAAAATAAAGATATTGGTGGAACAATTCCCCAATGGGTTGACATCTGGCTTGACTTTGGTGAACGCGCGGTGGAAAACCTGGATGTTTTCAGGGGTCGTTATGTGTTTGTCGCGAGGAACGAAGCTAACAACTTCAACGCCCTGAGCTTATGGAAAGACGGCTTTTCCCCGGAGCTTGATTTTCCCCGCCTGGCCGCCACCCGCATAGAAGCGCGCCTGGCTTACGCCGTTGACGACCCGGATCAGGGTTACGGCGCCTTTTTTGAAACCCTGATCCGCGCCGCTTCGGATTTCCCCTGGACAGGGGCGGTCAGGGTTGACGATTTCTGGACACTCAGGCGCTTTGAAAGCGGCGGGGAAGGCGCCCCCGAGTGGGAGTTTATCATCCTCGTGACTATCGATAAATTGCTTTTCGCTTACCAGTTTGAAACTGTCTTTCAGGCGACTAACCCCAATCCCCCGCCCACGAGGGATCAGAGAACGACGATCAACCGGGTTATGGAACGTTTTTTTGACGGGTTTTAATTGGGTGTAGGGAATAGGGGTTGGGGAGTAGGGAGTAGGGTTTGTAGTTAGTTATCTTTGCGTTATGGTAACGATCGCCCCGTTGTTACCAAGAGCACCCCATTCCCTATTTTGTGTCTTGACCTGCTGCTTAAGCGGTATTAGGCTTTAGCCATGAACGAATACGCAATTCAAATGTCGGCGGCTGAGACCTCTTCATTTCTGATGGGCTGGTACAATTGGGGGATTGAACTCATCAAGGTAATCCAGGGGAGCGCAAACCCGGCTTTTACGGCGGTCATAGAACTAATTACGGTTATGGGGACAGGGTATTTTTATATTCCGTTGATACTCATCATCTTCTGGTGGATAGACGAGAAGAGGGGCCTCCGTTTGGGGATACTCTTCATCATTTCCGCCTGGATAAACTCTTTCCTGAAAGACCTCCTGGGGCACCCCAGGCCCTTCCACCTTGACCCTTCTGTGGGCCTTGCCTTCGAGCCTACTTTCGGTGCCCCCTCAGGGCACGCGCAATTTTCCTTTACCTTCTGGGTTCCTACGGCAGTTTGGATCTCCCAGGTTTGGAATAAGAAGAAGTCCGGCCTGACAGAACCTGTCAAGCAGGCAATAGTATGGACTGCGACGTTTTTCTTTATTCTGCTCATAGGCTACACGCGGCTTTATCTGGGGGTTCACTTCCCGACCGACCTTTTCGCGGGCTGGTTTCTGGCCGCGATTATTGTAGTTATTTGGTTTATCGCCGGACCCTTCTTTACGAAACAACTCGTTTCAGCAGGGGTTCGCGCCCAGAATATTGTTGCCGCCGCTATAGCGCTGCTCATGAGCGGCCTTTATCCATCGGACAGAACCATGCCTGCCCTTTTTTTGGGTTTTTGCCTGGGCTATACCCTGATGAAACAGCGGTTTCCGTTTAGCAGCCGGGGTGAAATCAACGGGAAACGCCCCGAGGTGCGAATTTTTATCCTTCGCGCCCTTGTTGGTTTCGCGGGCATGGCGGTTATTTATATTGTGTTAAGGTTTGTGTTCCCTGGCGAGGGGAGCCTCTTTGCGGATGTTCCCATTTGGGGCGAGGCATCCCCATTTTACGAGATTGGGCGTTTCATTCGCTATGGACTCGTGGGCTTCTGGGCATCCGCCGGGGCGATATACGTTTTCCGGCGCATGGGG